>ERZ1292625.947-Hain-H41-01um-R1-947-length-38829-cov-12_pt1 | contig 38829 bp, 51 predicted proteins | sample MGYA00564400_ERZ1292625 | MGnify/ENA primary metagenome ERZ1292625 (study PRJEB36523, sample SAMEA6512639) | groundwater metagenome | collected 2019-01-08 | study: AquaDiva: Metagenomics assemblies of 32 groundwater samples
GCTTGCAAGATATTCTTCGTTCATACCACCCTGATAGACGGTAACTTGTTTAAAGCGTTTCTTGCCCGGCTTCTTATCACCCAGTTTCTCATACTTCAAACCGACATTCTGACCGATCTTAATCTTCTTCATGTCATCATCCATCCCTGTTTTACCGTTGACGCGAACATAGTCCCCTGCTTCTAATACAGTCGGTACTTCCGCAGTAATCTCATTACCGTTTGCATCTTCTTTTATAGAGTGATACTCACCCTTAATAACAAGAAGCTCATAGACCTTCCCCTTTTTACCATCCTGATATGAAACATCGCGCACACTCGTAAGTGTTCCATGTACGTAGTCGCCGATCGCACCCCACTGTACTCGTCCTGACTCTACTTTGTTATCGTCGTTAAAAATGTCATCTTGGTTACTCATATACTTGTTTTCTGTTGCCTGTGGCACAAAGCCCGTGGCATGTGAATAATTAGTGAGTAAGCACCCTCGACCAGAGGTAAAAACCCATAGGGTGAAGGCAAGACATGGGCAATCCTGTCTCCACCATACGTGCATTTACTTCTTTTTCGGTACATTAAAGTACGGACTGCGACATTGCGCGCATCGTAATACAATCAATTTGCGTGGGTTCCATTCGTAGCCACATCGCACACACATTACTTTCGATCCTAACTTGATTTTCATATTAATAGTATATACATCAATGGTATCCATTACAAGGGGATAACTCTATAAAAATTCACCCATGACGATACGTACATCATCTAGGTTACGAGCAACAAATGCGACGGCATTGTTGTCCGCCATTCTCATAAGAAACTGCTCTTGCCCTTTTGTTACGGTGCCCTTGTCGGTCTTTACTTCGATGAAGAACGCCTTGCCATCAGGAAGTACCCCATAGACATCGCTATGGCCAGCAACCCCATATACCGACCCGTGATACTTCATGGCCACACATCCTTGCTCACGCAACCAGCGCATTATTTTTGTTGTGATCTCAGATTCCAACATACATTTATCGGATATTAATTCTTTTATTTCCTTTTCCTTTACAACCAAAACATCGTACCAACCAACGCCCATGATAATTTGCTCCAGTATATTTTTGTTTTATATCAGATGGAAGACTACCTATACTTTGAAAATCCCCTTTTCGAGGCGGTACAAATTTCAAACATATAAAACAATACCCTGAAAATTTATTTAACGACATATCATTGTAATAAATCTTTAATATCTTTCCAGTTAAACGATGCCTCCTCTTTCTTACGTGCCACGATACCTGCGATATACTCATCAACAGTTTGACGCGCGCGTAGGTGGTAGACCAGCACCGGCCGGGTTTGTCCCATGCGGTGCGCGCGGCCATTGCGCTGGTCCAGCTTGGCAAAAGAGAGGGGATCATCAATGTGGATGATGATGTTGGCCGCTTGAATGTTAAGCCCCGTGTCCATGGCCGATGTACCAATAAGGAAGCGACAACTATCTCGATTCTCAAACATAGTCAAAGCTACGGCACGTTCAGCCATCTGAGTATCTCCCGTTATGGTTGCACCTTGCCACTTTTCGGAGAGCGCGGTGTAGTACTCTTTGACCGTTTCTTTGAAGGAGCTGAAGATGAGGACTTTGTTCTCGGGGTCAAGGAGCAAGTCGGACATGAGTTCTGTAAGCACTCCCAATTTACTGCTGGACACCGTTGATCCAAATGGAGTGAGTGTGTTGACGGATTGCCGCAAGCGCAACAATTTTGTGAGGGCATTTCCGATGGGCTCGAGCTCTTGAGATCCGTCTTCGCGGATGAGTTCGAGGATGAGTTCTTTTCGGATGGTGTCGTAGAATCGTCGCTCGGGAGCTGAGAGATCAAATGGGACAACTGACTCAGTAAGGGCTGGCAATCCGACCAATACGGATTTGGGTATCCTATAGATAAGCGGAGCAATAATAGATTCAAATTTATCCTGATTTTGATAGCCAACGATTTTAGGAAAGGCGCGGTGGAGGATACAGAAGTAGTTTCTAAATTGCCACCAGTTTTTTCCCAGACATCCGGGTCGTATCCAATCGAGTTGACTAAAGAGGTCATGGCGGCCATTACTAATTGGTGTTGCTGACATTGCAATTCTTCGATCTGTTTTAATTTTCTTAATAACTCGGACTGTCTTTGCCGCGTGATTTGCCATACGATGACACTCATCAACAATAACAAGATCAAACCATTGAGTAAGTACATGTTTGTAATCTTTTAATAATAATTCGTAGTTGACGATAGTAAAGGGTAGGTTCGCTTCCCATTGCTTCTTTCGTTCTGCGGGGGTACCTGAGATGATCCACAATGGCATGTTGTAATGTTTCAATGCTTCGAGATGCCACTGAAGCTTCACCGCGTTTGGTACTACAAAGAGGACTCGTTTAAAATTCTTGGCATACTCCAGTGCCATGATCGTCTTGCCGGTACCCGTCGCGGCATGAAGGAGACCAGATTTGTTTTTGATAAGCCAGTCAATGGCTTCTGTTTGAAATGGATGTAATGTCATATTATTCCTCAAAAACCTCAACAATAGCTACCTCCTTTGAATTAACCATCACCAACGGAATACTATCGGTTTTAAACTTAACCATCTTACCTTCCTCAACGGTGTCCGAATAAATGCCGTGATAGGTTTTTGTCAGGCCGGACGTAAAAATGATTACTTGTGTTACCTTCTTCCCTACCTTCCCCGCACTGCTTTTCAAATTAGGCATATTGTATAAAAAGAGGGCTGCTGATTATAACAGCCCAGCACGCTATACGCGTGATCGTGAACGGATCACCTTCTCCCGCTCATCCATTACATCATTGTTGTTACGGATATCTCGTCTCATATCCCAATGAAGTATGAGCATTATTATAATGAACAATCCTCCTGCAATACCTGTCTGCATATACTCTTTCTCCTTACCACAATAATACGCCGTTATCATCAAACTCATCTTCAGGTGCTAGTGCTACTTTATCGCCACAGGGTGGGTACTTTGCGATCATACGGTCAACGATTGCTTTCTTCGCGGCTGCGATCATCCCCTTAGCATCATCACCAATACGATCAATACACTGCAAGCATAGATAATACCGCACCTCGTTATCCAGTATTGATATAAATGCTTCCTTGGTATCGCAGTGGTCGCACACCTGCTTCTCCTTGTCCTTCGCTACGTTTGAAATGACCATCTCTCTTCTCCTTTCTTAATAATTCGCTCCTCAAAGAGGTCATCCGCTCTAGAATAGTACGGTTTAAGTACACGGATGATACCTCGAAGCAACGAATTATCCTAGACCCCATCTTAGACTCTATCTTACACCTTCATTATACCACTTTTATCCTTCGTCCTTTTGCTTTTTCTACCGGCTCTGTAAATGCTCTTTGAATACTCCATCCGCGACGTAGTCGGTTGCGCATCATCTCTACCGACACCCCCAGCTTCGCTGACCACTGGTCCAGGGTAAGATTGTGGCCGTTGAGATAATAGGTTTTCTTTATGTGTGCCATATTATTTAAATTGTTTAAAAAATCCGCTTGCACCTAACATGCAAATGAATATTATTATTAAAAATAATATTAAAAAAATATCATCAGCTTTTATTTTCCATTTCATAAAATATGAGTTACTATCCCCAATCGTTTCATCTCCTTAGCGGTAAAGTACACCATCGGCGTGGATGAAAACATTGTTTCCCACCATCCACGATTCTTGTTTGATATCGCAACCAGTCGATCAATGATCGGATCTTGGAGATACTGTGCCCATCGTAAAAAACTATTTGCCTCTATCCTGCTCACTCGTCCTTCGATAGAGAAATCGTGAATCCCAAACCGCGTATGTGCATACGACTTGCGTTGATTCCCGCAGATGAAGGGTACCAGCGCGCATGACTCGACCTGTCCCACGGCTATCGTTGTAATAGTATGTTTCTCTCGATGCTCTTTCAGCATGTCGAACATACCCATCGCGGCATGAGAGTTACCACCCGTGCTGTTGATCATCAGTATTAGATCCTTATCATCAAGCCATATCGTATCGCCATCCCGTATCTCTCCATATATATTGCACCTTTGTGTCTCTTTTTTCATATTACGTTTTATTTAGATATTCGATCACTTCATTCGCAATCTCGAGGGTCAATCCTGTTCTCCAATCAGTTCTAAAAAGAGGCTGATCATCATAGAAATCAGAATCGTCATCAAGAATTGCGTGTCGAGTAACTTCAGGGTGTTCAGAAAGCCACTGTGTAATCTCATTACCACGAAATCCACTGTCAGACGTGGGAGTACAATCAATAAACTTTACGACTTGTTTCCTTACTTCAGACTTTCCTTCTTTACTGTGCCGCCATGATGATGATAATACCACTTCGCATCCTGTATCCAGTTGGATTTTACCCACCAAGAACGCCATGTGCGGATCAATACCAATAAATCCTCGATGTCGTTGTGTTGTGGTCGAACAGTTTACTACCCCGTCTATGTCAAGAAAGAGGATTTTCATACCCGCAGTGCTTCAATAGTAGCCTCAAGATGAGCGATAGTTTCTTCAAAAGCTTGATTCATACCGTCAGCGTGCATACCAAACTGTCCAGCTTGGCTTGAATCGACAAACATTTCACCCTTCAACCACTCCACCTCTGCCTGTAGGACGGCGATAAGGGAGGCGGTATGGAAGGATTTGATCCATTCTTCAAGAGTATCTTGATTTACTAGGTAAAATCGTGCCTGTTCAACATGCTTCTTCTGAAATTGAAATGTCCCAAATGACATAGTAATGCTTTTCGTCTCAAAGTCATCCTTGTCTGGAGAGGTATCAAGGTATAAATCTCGTAATTTATCAAGTCCTTCCTCCTCTCTCTGTTTAATTGTCTCTAGGATGGGGTTCATATATCATTTCGTAAAATATCCTTTAATTGTTTTGCTCTTGTAGGTGCCGCAGCGGGAGCATTTGCCCGACAATGTGAATTGATAGCAGTCATAATGTCATACCGATTCCTCCTTCCCCAGCTTCATACACACCTTCGGGATAAGTAACCCTTCGTCTTTATATAGTGCCATGTAAAACTGACCATCCCACATCAACGGCTCAAGACACAGCTGGTATCCATCACCAAAGTTGTACATCCAAACACCTGCTTCTTCGTCGAGGGTAAATCCTTCAGAGATTGCATCAATAGAGTTTTCCATATTATTTAATCGTTTCAGTTTCTTCACGACTTTCGTTCCCTGAATATGTACTAACACATCCATTGCCGGTAGGGACAGGTACGTTTGTATTACTATAGATTGATCGCTTCACCTCTGAATTACGGAATACAATACCAAACAGTTCCTTGATCTCGTTAGCACGTTTCTCTTGATACTCTGATACATACTCCATACGTTCCATCTTTGATTCCCGTTCACAAAGTGTCTTTTCGCGTTCTTGGTATGTTTTTAACGTTTCAACATCATCATCGTGTCGCGCGAGCAAATCAAAATATATTTGTTCTTTGCGTGTAATAGTATCCTCCAATTCCTCAATTTTCTTGGTCGCTACGTCAAACCCATCCTTGAGATCTTTAATACGGCCAATAATCTCAAGGCTAAATGTCTTCTCCGTCATTGCTGACTGGATGATCTCTTCAATTTGTTGTGTGTAGTTCATATTATTCAAATACTTTAATAATCTCTTCCTTAACCTTTTGATACTCTTCATCAGTCAACATTACTTCAAGAGAACGGATTGCTTTTTCCTTATATGGCATATCATTCATCATTCTGTTCATACCATACTGCGTATCTGCTTTGTATTTAGCCATCTCAACTTCATATTCTGCATTGTCTTCAAACTTGATAACAATGATTTGATACTTCATAGAATTATAATCGAGTAATAAATTTCGCACCGATAGCGATGATCAAAAGTACCAAGAGAAATCCGCTTACGAACATGACAGCATGGGTGATGTCCATATTATTTACGTAATGTGTTAAGAACGTCTATGATTTCAATTTGTTTATGGAGCATATCTTCGACAATCTCTCGCAACTCGCGACGAAAGCTGAAATCACCAGTCAACTGATGTATCTCTTTGACTTCTCCCCTCATACTTGGTGTAACACCTGACATTTGATCAAATGGTGTCTCCTCAAAAACAGGAATAGCGGTGTAATGAGGAATAAAACCCATTTTCCCGTTTTCTAAATCAACAAGATACCGTAAGCGATCTTTATCGAAAGAATGGATCACCCCCCGTAAGCCATTGATCATCGTATCTTCCACAAGACCACCAACTCTAACCATTTGACCGTTATCAAGAATTACTAGTTTACGGGGTATGGGGGTGATAGAAATAGTATGCTTATCAACCCAAGCATAATTTAATGTTTCCCCCATAGATCCAATAAATGCTTCATGCCCTTCTTTAATACCAATAATTAAATGTTCCGTTTCATCGTCTTGTATTATATTTGCCCACATCCCTAGATCTAAATATTTCTTTATTTTTTTTGCGTTGGTCATAGAATTATTATAATTATTCCACTGATTATAGAAGGAAGACACCATGCCAAAAATAGTCCGGTAGGGATACCAAAATATCTCTTTTCAGCAACACACCAAGCGATAAAAAGTATCCACGTTACTATTAATCCCGTGATCAGTAAAAAAACTCCAAGCTCGTAGGGTGGGGTGGTCATACGCGGGTAATTTTAGAATATAAATGTGCTATCCAGAAGCACAGTACGAACGATCCCAGATGATGAAAAAATCCTACCTCTTCGATGAACATCTGCAACCCGATAATAAACCACAAGCCAAACCCGATCATGTACGCTATCTCTTTCCACTCTTCTTTGGTACCCATAGGCGTTATGTTAGTAGTAGTACTCTTATTATATCCATATATGGATACCATTGCAACAGGGGATAACTTTAATCACGGAAATAAGGCTGTGATGTCAGATGCCAATGGCTGATCCCGCGATAACTTATCAACGGGCACCGGTACGGCCGGGTGGTGTCTCCTCCCCCGAAGCGGTACCGGATTGCGGAACGTCGCGCTTCTTCCATGGTGGCATAGCGCACCTTGCTTTCACAATTTCTTCGGTGATGCTTACGGTTGCGCATATCATACCATCGTACGCGCAACGTCCAACGCTTGATAAAAGCTGCACTTGCGGGCTTTCATAATAAACGCGAACACATCACCACCTCCACACCCGGCAAAGCAGTTCCACATGCCTTTCTTATCGTCGACTGACAGACTCGGCAAGCGATCATCATGCCAGGGACAAGCACCCTGATACTTATACTGCCCAACCTTACGCAGGGGCGTGTACGCTTCCACGACTGTGTGCAACTCAAGCGCCTCGCGTACATCGTCCTTAGACATGCGGGTGTCGCTGGGTGCATGGGGAGTGTGCACCATAACGCCCAGATATACCATGAGCGTGGCATGGTTGTGTCGGATGCGCTCGTAGTGGTCAAGGCTACGCTGCCATAGTCGCTTTGCGTCCATCACCATGTCGCAGGCTACTTCGTCAAAGAAGCCGTGCTCATCATATAAGCCTTCCTCTATTTTCCATGACGGAAGATACCAGCCGTCGCAGTAGGCCGCGAAGGCATCATACCCCTTGACATGGAAGGGACAGTTGTCAGGGGTTATAACACTCATAGCAGGTATCATAATCTTGCTTTTTATATTTTCCACACTCGCAGATCACCCCCTCGACCGATGCACACGGTGCGCAGATAAATGACCCATCGTCAGCAAACACGGTATCGCCTTGCAGGATGTCATCCATACAGTAGTGGCACTCACTATCGAAGTGAGCTTGAAAAGGGTTAGGCATAGAATAAAAAATTATGATCCGAATATGTTAGGGGTACCGTCCATCAGGTCAAAGGATAGGGGTTTTACCTGCCGATACCGACGACTGTTTGCGACAGTGTTGCGTATCCCTTCCACGTTGGTCGAGATGTCATAGTGGAACTTGTTGGACGACAACGCCTTGCGGCCATTCTCAACACACCACGCTTTATATTTGTCATAGAGCTCTTTATATAATATCTGGTCGTTCTCATCCTCCGAGCACTCATACGTCTCACGGAAGAAGGTCAACGCTGATGACATGCTATCGGTAAAGTCTCTCCCCACCCGCGCCATCTGATCAGACTCAGCCGGGAAGGCATACCGCCGCTGGTGAAGCCGGTGCAGGCCTTCCAACGCCCAGCCGACAATACCGGGAATCTCCAGCGCCATCTTCGCGCCCATATCAGGATCGCGATCAGTGCTATGGTCTGAAAACTTACGGTAGAGGGGAATAATCTTAATACGACGAATAAGGCCGTGTGATACTCCCTCAAACGTCGGCATGTTGTTGGAGCAGAAGACGAACTTAGTCCGAGGCTTGAACGTGAAGGAGCTCTCATACTTGCGCTCTCCGGTGATACTATCGCCCGATATCATGGCTTTAAACTTATCAGAGCGAATATAGCGCGATTCTTCCTCGTTGCAGATATTAATTTTCTTGCCCACCAACGCCGCAGAGCCGTACTTGTCAGCCGTTAATGCTTCGATGGACATTGCGATGCGGTAGCCGTCAGGAAATATGCTCTCGATCAGATCAGTCAAGGTGCTCTTGCCGTTCTGTCCGGCCCCCACAAGGAACAGGCACGCGGCTGCCTTCATGCTGGTCGATAGGAAATAGCCCATCATCTCTTGCAGGAAGTAGGCAAGGCTCGGGTCATGCTCGGTGGTATCCTCTTGCTGGACCAGAGCGGTGGAAAGGAAGCGATCGAACGTGGGGTGCGGCTGCTGTAACGCTGACGATGGAAACGGGAAGTAGAAGGTAGCAACGCGTACGCGGTCATACGGGACAAACTGGAAGGTGTGCAGGTCATACAGCTGATCTTCGAACGCAAGGTAGTGATCCTCCGCGTCAAGGTTGCACTCGGGTACTGCATACCGTAGTTGTGAGTACAGATCAGTCAGCAAGCCCATAGTCAGGTCAACATCTTGCGCGTGCGCCATAGTGAGGAAGTCCCATACTGTTTTCTTCACTTCATCCGGCTGGAGCGGTCGCCAGTATTTGCCATCAATCTTTTGGAACAAACAATTATGGGAGCGCGAAAATATCAACCGTTCACAAAAATCAGGAAGCGCTAAGATCTCAAAGATTATCTGTTGGTGTTTTGGCTTTGCCATAGCATAGGGGGAAACAAAAAGACCACATTCGAAGAGGTGTTTGGCCACGGGGGATATACCCGCATTATGCTTTCGCATAAAAAAACACCTCTTCAAAGGTGGTCTCATATCCATTTTGGCCACCTGTATTGTCTCTGATACCCATTATACGCCGAGAGGAAGGAAGGTGCAAAGGGGATAACTAAACAGAAATCAACCGTGCCCCTTTTGCACTATTTTCTGCACGCCATAGTGGTTGTAAATTTGTGTAATGAAAACATGTATTGCGTTGATCTTCGTCATCAAGGTTAAAAAAGTTGACAGGAACTATATGATCAATGTGCCAACCCGATCGTCCATACGTTTCCCATGTCATTCCTGTTTTGAATTGTCTTTGTAAATGATCCAATAATTCTTGTCGATTACAACCAATCAGCTCAATGGCTTCTTGGGACTTATCTTTCCCTTTGAAGAAAAACCAGAGCATCCCGCGATAATGAGTTTTATTGTCTTTCGCGTAGCGCATAGAGAATATGTATTACTATTATTATAGTATACTATCAATTTTTAGCAAAAATGGGTGATTTTCCAGTACAAAGTACCCTCTTTTTGCCCTTTTGGGAACATTGTACTGGACATTGTACTGGACATTGTACTGGCGTTTTTCCTTATGGTTGAGCCATTTTTTCGTTTTCCAGTACAATCAGTACAATCTTTTTTAATATTATTATATATATATTTATATAGAGAAGAGAAGGATAATAGAATAGGAGAAAAGTTTTGAAAAAGTTTTTTTGCCAAAACATTGTACTGATTGTACTGAATCACCCTTCGGGCAGCTCTTTTTCCCTTTGGTGAAAAGGAAAAACGAGGGTCGGGAAGCCAGTACAATGTCCAGTACAATCTTTTTTTGAGGGCAAACATTGTACTGGAGCGGGGTACATTGTACTGGAGCGGGAAACAAAATACCCACCACAAGGGCGGGTATTTCGCGGAGGAGAGTTTGTGCCGTATGACACGTCTCTATTGTAGCATATATACTCAATATGCTATGATGAAGGTACTAAATCGTGAGGATATATCGTTTATATGCCCAAAGTTGGCAAAAAGCACTTTGCATATACTGACGCGGGAGATCGAGAAGCGCGACAATATGCTAAAAAGGTGGGGAAAAAGGTCATGAAGATGAGACCATTAAAGCCTAAATCAAAGTAAATATGGAAGAAGAGACAAAAACCGTTGAAACATCCGAGCACGATAGTGCTGATGAGGCACAGGAGGCCACACAAGCCCCTAAGAAACGTACTCGAAGGACTACGGCACAAATAGCCGCAGAGAAGGCAAACGCGACTACAGAGGCTCAAGAGGTCGATCTTGAAGGCACTGAAGTGCGAGAGTTCGAAGAAAATGGCAAGCGATGGCGGAAAAGGACACGTAACGGAAGCTTTGTACAGATAGTGGAGCTTTAAAAACAATACTTGATAATCTTGATATCTTTTCAATGAGCTTTATATGGCACATGGTGGGCACCGTCCGGGTGCGGGAAATAAAAAAGGTAACGCCTGGGGCAAGACAAAAGAAGAAAAGACCGCTCAAGAACTCTTGAGAGAGTATCTGCGACCGCATATCGCTGATATTGCTGATGCATTGCTCAAAGAAGGACGTAAAGGAGATGTACCCGCAGTCAAAGAGATCTTTGAGCGCGCTATGGGTAAGACAACTATCCCTGTTGAGCATAGCGGGGCTATTCTTACGTCATTGACCGAAGAACAAAGGGCTATACTTGAGTCTTTATATGAGGAGGATCAACCAGAAGGCACTTGATATTGTCATTAATGGCTCAAAAGAGGAGCGTCATTTTCTTGTGGAGCGGGATTTCTCGCTCTTTTTTGCCTATTATTTCGTAGATTACGTCAAATATGGCTTTGCTCCGTTCCATTTTGACCTCTTTGATGACGTCCATGACCTCTTGTCAGACAAACTACGTGAGCTTTTGTGGCTTATTTTTCGTGAAAGTGCCAAGACTTCCATAGCAAAAGCCTTGATTTTGTACCTGATCGTGTTTAAAAAGAGACGTTATATCAACGCAGACAGCTTTGACAAAGAGAATGCTGAGCGTGTTTTGTTTGATGTGGTAGTGGAAATGCAGACAAACCCTCGGATTATTCTTGATTTTGGTCATCTGTACAATCAAGATCGAGATAAGGCACAAGCAACGCAGAAGCGTGTTAACAACTTTGTAACGTCAACGGGTGTTCGTGTTGAGGCTCACAGTACGGGAGAGTCCGTGCGTGGTCGTATCCATGGACACCAGCGCCCGGATTTTCTCTTGCTTGATGACTTTGAAACCAACAAAACAAAGGACAGTGTCGCGCATACTCAGCAGGTGATTGCTCATATCAACGAATTTAAAGCAGGTCTGGCACCTGATGCAAAGGTGTTGTACCTCGGAAACTACATCACAGAAATAGGGAGTATTCAGACGCTCATTGATCGGTCAAAGATTGATGCGCGACTTCGTGTGCGCAATATTCCTGTTGAAAAAGAGGGGATCATAGCATGGCCGGCTAAATATGTGTTCACTGATGAAGAGGCAAAAGGTACCAAAAAGGTGTCATTGGCTGATAAAAAGATACAACTCGGCTCGTCGGTGTACTCTGCGGAGATGCTGAACCAGCCGATTGATGAAGCAACAGCAGTATTTTTCAAGACTATGTTCCGATATCGTACCCGCGCGGAAGTGGATGAGATGAAGACACGCAAGTTTGCAACCGTTGACACCGCACTGTCTCGTGGGTCGAAGTCTGACTATACCGGCATCACAAAGAACTATGTTAATAGTGATAATGATTGGCATTTTTCATCAGCACGGTATCGTATTGGCCCGAAAGAGTTGATCCATATTATTTTCACTCTCCATAACGCGGGCTTTGAAGAGATCGGTATTGAAGAGACAGCATACCTTGAGGCAATAAAACCCTTTTTCTTAGATGAATGTAAGGTACGCAATCAGTACCCGGCTATTGTAGCCCTCTCTCATGGGGGAATTATGAAAGAAACACGCATCCGCGGCCTATTGCCACGCTATGAAGCGGGCACCGTGTATCATATTGAGGGGGAATGTGAGGATTTGGAGATGGAATTACTACGCTTCCCTCGTTCGGTGCATGATGATGTGATGGACAGTGCCCAATATCAGAACAAAATTGCTAAACCGTATGCCGATTCGTTCGATTATGAAGCGTTTGAACGTGAAGAGTTGGGCAAAAAGGATACAATCTATAGCGATATCAATCTATAGTTGCTATACTTTAGATACTTTACCCATGCAAACCCTCTTTATATGATCATAAAAGCTGATCGTGATGAGATTGTGAAGCAAGCGCTTGATGAAATCGCATTTGCTCGCTCATCCAAACAAACAAAAATCACTGGCTGGCACAAAAATGAAGACATGTACTACTCCCGTAAGCCGTTGACGGTGGGAGATCAGAGAGCAAACGTCAATCTTAATGAAGCACAGAGCTTTGTTACCACGTACTTGAGTAAGATCAACAACCCTTTTAATTTCAAATTCGTGAAGGGTGATGATGCTGACTTGAAGCCTGCGCAGATGGTCAATGCGATTAAAGACAAGGACTCAAAGATGGGGCGTTGGGATTATAAAGCAATGCTTGCGCGCACTCAGATGACGATCTATGGTCGTTACATATTCGAGTATCATGCTGACTCTCTTGATAAATACCAGTCGCACTTGAGCAATGTTGATGTGTATCAGTTCCTTATTGATCCGTCATGTGGTGGTCTTGATATGGACAATGCGTTTTACATGGGACGCGGGGGCATTATCAAGAGTAAAAAGAAAATCCAAGAAGGTATCAAATCAAAATTATATTTGCGCACTGAAGGAAACCAGTTGATCAATGGTACGGGCAATGCGGGGATGGAAACACAAGAGGATCGCAACGCACAAAACCGTTGGATTGCATTGCTTGCTCAAAACAAAGTGATTGAACAAAAGGATCAATACAAATTCTGGGAGTGGTACACGACATGGGAAGGTGAACGCTACTATCTCTTGCTGACTGAAGATGCAGGCACCGCGATTCGTGTTGAGAAATTAAAAGATATATTTAAAAAAGAAAAGTGGCCATTCTTCTCAGTGGCTTCATATCCTGATCTGACAGAGTTTTGGACACCATCACCCCTTGATGGAGTACGTGAGGCTCTTATGGCCAAAGCAATGGTGATAAACCAGACACTTGATAATGGTGAGACTATTTTGCGACCCATGAAAGCCTTTGATGTTGATGCAATTACTAATCCCGCATTGTTGAAGTATCGTACTGATGGTCTTATCCCGGTGAAAAAGGGTGTTGAGATTGATAAAGCGATCAAGTTCTTTCCATCCGCTCCCATTACGACCGGCATGGAGTTGTATGACAAGCTCAATGAGATCACCAATATTCAGTCGGGTGTTACTGATGCGGCGCGTGGTCAGTCGAATGAGGATACATTGGGAATCTATGAAGGCAACCAAGCCAATGCGGCTGATCGTTTCTCATTGATTGGAGACTCGGAAGCAGAAGGACAGTATCGCTTTGCTCAACTGTACCTTGATGGTCTTGACGAACATTTGAATACAAAGGTAGCCGTTGAGATGATCGGTATTGATGGGGTTGAGTATGTTGAAGTTACAAAAAAAGATATCAAGCGCACCCGTGAGTTTGATATTTCCGTTGTTACATCCGGAACTGAAGAGACATTGCAGCAACAAGAGAAGAAAGACAAGCTGACGTTCTTACAAACAAAGAAAGGTGATGTTACCTATAACCAAAAGGTTATTGCTGAAATGGAAGCAACGATTGTCGGCTTTGATACCGATGAGATCAAGCGCATGTTGGATACTGATAGCTACGGCAATGCTGAATTGATGTCAGAAGCGGCGCGCGATATCCAACGTATCCTTGCTGGTGAAGTATTTGCACCCAATGAAGCGGCAAACATTGCGTATCAGCAGAAGATTGTTGACTATCTCCGGGATGAACAGGAGTATCTGATCAAAAAGCCACAGATCTTACAGGCATTTGATGATTATCTTGTTGCGATTGAGCCGATTGTAATGCGTAACATGATCAAGAAGGTAAACCAAACACTCCAAGAGCGCGGTATGCAGAGTATGGATGGTATGAACGCTCCCACAATTCCCGGTGTTGGTGCTCCCGCGATGGATATGTCAGGTCTTCCCCCGGCTGATATGCCGATGGGTCCCGGCGTACAACCCGTACCTGCTGATTCCTTTGTTCAATAATTTTTAATTTTATTTTCTATGGAAGAGAATACAACCGTGCCCGAAGAGTCAAAAGAGATAGTGCCTGCAACCGCGATCCCCGTGTTCACGTTTGATCCGAAGCTTGATGAAACTGAAGAGACACCCCCTATTCGTCGTCAGATTGGTAAAACGATGTCGATCACGGAAAACTTTACCTTGTATGATGTATTCAAATACGTTGGTCAGGTTGATAAAAAGATAAAAGAGTTTCGCGATGGCATTGAAGCACTGGAAGCACAGCGCAAAAATTACATGGATGAAGTCGCTTTGATTGAACAACAGCTTGGTGTATCTGATCTCGAGGCACAATATCAGAAGGTAAAGGCTGAGGAAGCAGTAGCGAAGGAGATTGAATCACGCGACAATGGCAACGCTTGATGACATTAAGGTAGCAGTACCCGAGCCTACCGATGAAATTCGGGACCTTGCCAATGAGTTTGACCGACTCAAAGACTTGAAGCGATTTATCAATAGCAATATTGGTAAAGAGTTTATTGAAGTATTACGCGGTAACTGTGAACGGTCTTTAGTTCGTCTCGTTCGTGAGGCAAAAGAAAAACCTGAATTGTCTATGCTGGTTTCAATCATCATGGATTATTCTGCAAACCTTGATTTGCTGGCAAAGATGCGCGAAGTCAATTACATGCAAGAGATTGACGATCAGTTGGTGGAAGCGGTCAAACGATTATCTGCATAAACTGTGGATATCCTTTGTTGATTGTTGAAAAAAGTGCTACTATTTAATTAACAGTCGGGAGACTATAACTCTTTTACGGCTAGATGCCGGCAAATAATCTTGAGGGGCAAACCTCACAAAAAATGTATGGACAATGAGTCTACTACCCAAGGTAACGGGGGCGAAAGCGAAAATACCAATCAAGAGGGATCCGTTGCAGCAGAACTCGAAGGCAAGCAGCCTGAGAAACAAGCTGAAGCAGAACCTCAAACCGTTCCACTCGCAGCATACTTAGAACTTAAGAACGATGTTAAGGATCTAAGAAAGGATTTGAAAGATGCTTTGGAAAGTAAACACGCATCGACATCCGTCAATACTGCTGTTGAAGCAGGCATTGCCGAATTGAGATCAAAATATCCCGATGTCAACGAAGATTTTATCGCTGACATGGTGATGGCTTCTACCAAGAAGGCGCGTGAAGAAATCGAAGCAAAATATTCTCCGATCATTGAACGGCAAGAAGCTGAAAAGCAGCAAGAAAAATTTGATCGTGCGTTCGAAGCCGCTCGTGTGAAAGTTGTGGATGAAAATCCCGACCTTCCCGCAGTGGATTGGGAGGCCATTAAAGCTCTTGCACTGACACCTTCGTATATAAAACTTCCTCTCGCGGACGTTGTCCAAAAGATTTATGGAGGGATTATTAACAAAGGCAAAGCTACAACCGAGAATGATATGCGCAGTGGGGCTGATCGAGTCAATGACATCGTTGATGTTAAGAACTTGACCCCTGAACAACACCGTAAGGTCATGGAGGACCCCAAGGCAAGAAAAGCTTACTTCGACAAACTCGACGGTCTGCCCGATAGGTAAGCCTTTTAGAGGGACAATCATAGCATCTAAAATCGGGAAACGTATCGGTTTCCTTTTTTTAGTAATTATTACCACGCTCTATGGCACTCGGTGATTTTAAGCAAGATTATATCTTGCGCTATCAGGACATCCTGATGAAGACCATGGTGAGCATGAAGATCGCAAACACCCGCTTTCAATCAAACATGAAGTTTGGTGATACGGTTGTTCGCACCATCCTCGATCTCTCCGCGGTTCGTGTTCGTACGTTCACTAACCTTGTTGATCAAACTGTCGACGCTATCACTGATAGTGAACAGACAATGACCATCAACGTACAGGTCGGTGCAGTATTCCCTATCGCACGTCTCGAAAAGATCCAAGCCGGTCCACTTAACCCAGCAATGACTGCGGGTAAGGAGATCGCAATCAAGGTTGCAAACTACCTTGACGCAACAGTGCTTGCTGAAACGCAAAACGCGTTCGCAAACTTTGACACCGGAAACTTGACGACTGCTGCTGCTAACGGTACTGCTATCACTTTGTCATCGACTACGGTGCCTCAGATGGTTGCACAGACCCACGCAAAGTTGTTCTCAAACAACGCCCCGATGACCAATGTATGTTGGGTACTCGATCCGTTCTCTTTGAGTCAGATCGCACAGTTCCCAATCGGTAAAGACATTACCAACGAAAATACCATCTTTAAAAATGGTTTCTCGGGTAATCTCTTCGGTGCTGAAGTATACGTGTCAAACAACTTGACGGGTGAAGCAGTCCTTTCGATTGCTACTACCCCAACCGATGGTGATACTATCGTTATTGGCGGTGTTACCTTCACGTTTAAGACTACTCTCGGTTCAACCGCTGGTAACATTGCTATCGGTGGTTCAGCTGATGCCGCACGTCTCAACTTGAGTGAACTTATCAACGCACCGGGTACTACTGACGCAGGTCAGGTCGCTCTCTCTGCTGCTGATCAGATCACGATTGCTGACACACTTCGTTTGACTGCAACTGATTCTGCTTCTGCAAATACCATGACAATCATCGGTATTGGTTCAAGCCGTCTCACATTGAGTGAAACATTGACTGATGCAACTGACGCATGGACTGCAAACTTCGTTCACTGCTACTACGGTCAAAAGGGTGCTATCGATGTTGCTGTTCAGGACCAACCTGAAATGGAAATGCGTGAAGAGCCTAAACAGTTGACTACCAACATCTTTAACAATGTTGTAGCAGCGGTTAAGACCTTCAGCGACGGTGCGAACTACTTCTTAGACGTTATGATAAAAAACGCCTAAATTTCCTTGACGTAATAGTCGAAATAACATAGAGTTAGTAAATTAGAAATAACTTACTAATTCTATGTTCGACTATAAGGAGTACAAGAAGGAGTATTATCAGAAGAATAAGGAGAAATATAGTGCGATCTCAAAGATTCGTTATGCAGAGAATAAAGAAAAGATTCTTGCACAACGGAAAAGAAAATATGATTCTTTGTCTCAAGAGGAAAGAGATAAACGCCGTAAGTATATAAAAGATTGGCAAGAGGCAAACCCAGATACAATGCGGGCTTACACACAAACCGATCATAATAAATATATTCACGGATATAGGCAACCAGCTGCAAAACGTGGCTATGCTTTCTCTCTCACCTTCGAAGACTTTCTCCCCTTGTTTCATGGAAAATGTAACTACTGCGGTAAATTAGATGCTCGTGGCATTGACCGCGTAGACAATTCAGTCGGATATGTTAAAGAAAATTGTGTGAGTTGCTGTGAAATCTGTAATAAGATGAAGTGGAAATTCACCCAACAAGATTTTCTTAAACAGGTCAAACAAATTTACGAATCATCTAATTTAGAAAATTATGCCTAAGTCTCTAGCCGGTACAACTGTGTTGTACCAAGACAGCGCTTTGAGCCAGAACGGACTCATCCAATGGGCAACCATCACTTCCGGTACAATTCCTACGACCGCAAGTGTATGGGAACTCGGCGCACGTGTTCTCGATCTTTCCTCTGGTATTTTGTATCGAAATACTGGTACGACTGCATCACCTTCATTTAATGATGAAGACTCTATCAGTGCATCTGAGATCGCTGATGGTGCTGTTACCCCAGTAAAAACTGCACAAACTGAAGCGGTAACTGCTACCGCAGATGGACTTACGACGGGTGTTGTATCCATCACTGCTCGTCATATCACTGTTACCAGCAGCGTAAACACAAAGATCGTTACTCTCCCTGCTTCTGTTGAAGGAAAAGAGATTACCGGTTTTGTTGGATCAAACGGATTCCGCTTGCAAACAACAGCGGCTTCGAACATTACGATCAACGGGGTAGACTCCGATGGTACTAGCTACTTCGACGTTGCTGCTGATACGTATTTCGTTGCACGATGTGTATCTGCGACTGCATGGTTGGTGTATGTCTTGAATACATCAGGCGGACTTCCTGCCGGGAACCTTGCAACTGATTCAGTAACAACTGTAAAGGTTGCAGCTGGTGCAATCACTCCAGTGAAAAGCGCTCAAACTGAAGCAGTAACGGCAACGGTTGACGGTTTGACCACTGGTACGGTAACTGCTACCGCACGCCACATCACCATTACCAGCTCTGTTGCAACAAAGATTGTTGTCTTGCCTACTGAAGTAGCAGGAAAAGAGATCACTGGTTATGTCGGTGCAAACGGCTTTCAGTTGCAGACACTCGCTTCATCGAACGTGAAGATCAACAACGTAGATTGTGATGGTACGAACTCGTTCAATGTTCCTGCCAACTCATTCTTCCGCGCAGTATGTCTCTCGGCTACTGATTGGAACGTGATTACCTATAGTATCGCTGGATCAAAGACCAGTGTTGCTGCTCTTACTGCTACCGCAGACGGTTTGACCACTGGTCTCATCCCTGCCGGTACTACGTTTGTAAGTGCAACCTCTGCTGGTGCAACCAACGCGCTTACGCTTCCTGCTATTGCTGCCGGGTCAATCGGTCAAACGATTGATATTCAGGTCGCGACTAACGGGTACGAACTGCTTACTCCTGCAAGTTCAAACAACACTATCAACGGTGTCGATTCTGACGGTACTAACCAGTTGGACGTTGCTGCTGATACGTTGCTTCGTTGTGTACAGGTCTCAGCTACGGGCTGGATCGCTTATCAAGTTGCTGCTACCACTATTACTGTTGTAGCCCCAGATAACGACTAATCATTGGACAGGTGCAAATTAGTACACTATAGTTAATACTTATATCATTAACTATAGTGTATGATCCATGTACAACTTACTCAAAACCAATCAACTGTTATTGATGATAGATTTTTCAAAAAGATATCGAAGTATAAATGGCAAGCCGACTTTGATAAAAAATTAGGAAAATTCTATGTTAAAACAACAATAACAGTTGATGGCAAGAGAAGGGGTTTAAGAATGCACCGGTTCATAATGGATGCTAAAAAGGGAGATATTATAGATCATGTAAACGGAGATCCACTTGATAATAGATTTAAAAATTTGAGAAAGTGTACGGTCAGTCAAAATGCTAAAAATCGTTCTATTAATAAGAATAATACATCTGGTTATAAAGGTGTCGTGTGGCATTTACAAGTGTGCAAATGGCAGTCAAGGATATATGTTGATGGAAAATGGAAAAGTTTGGGAATCTTTGATGATAAAATGAAAGCGGCCAAAGCATACAATAAAGCTGCGAAAGTTCATTATGGAAAATTCGCTAAGCTAAATACTTTTTAAAACTATGACCGGTACCGAACTTATCGCAAAATTTAATTTGCAGGTTGATGATTCATCGGAATTGTCTGACGCAGAAACTCTTGAGCTTTTGAATGATGTCTATCAAGAGGTGCAAGATGATCGGGATTGGGAGTGGTTGCGTGTTACTCAAACAGGAACGACATCGACAACGGTGCCGTATATTGCATTACCCAGTGATTTTAAAAAACTTGCCGTCAACAAAGATAATTTGAGTGTAATTTTCGTTGGTACTGATTATCAAGAATATACTGTTGTAGCATATCAACAGCGTCGTGAGCATATTGATCAGGACGGATTTTGCTATATTGATATTCCCAACCAACGACTGTATTTCACCAAACAACCCACCTCTGCGCTCGCTGTTGAATACGACTATATAAAAATCGCAACGGCTATTCTTGCCGCGACAGAGCCATTATTTCGTGATGGATTCCACAAAATTCTTGCCTTTGGTGCAGGAGCAAAGTTTAATTCGATTGAACTTTCAGATAAAGCGACATCATATCGCTCAGAAAATATTGCAGCCTACAACGATATTCTTTCCTCCTTACGATTGGAAGATGCGCAAATTAAACTATCATTGTAAATTATGGCCAATGAAGCCATCACAAAAGGTCTTGGATTGGGAGTGTATACTATTCCCTCTGATCCTGAATTGATCCCGGCACAAGCTGCGCAAGATAGCTTGGGTTGGATTTCTACTGATGGAAAGGTTGAACTTTGTCGTGGTCGATTGCTTATTGGTACTGAAGAAACAGACAGTAGCTCATCGAAGGGATTGCATATCGCGTACCGGGCGGATGGTACGTCAGTTATGTTTCGTAAATTTTCTACAAAGATTCAGTATTACAACACAACAACATTGTTATGGGTGGATTGTGTTACGGGGCTTACGGCTTCTGCTGACTATACATTTGCAAACTACACATCTCTTGCGGGTGCTATGGTATTTGTTACGGGTGTTGATGGTATTTATAAAATCATGACGGCCAACCCCGCATCATTTACATCGCTCTATGATTCAACAAAAAATTTCAAAGGAAAGTCCATTATCGTTACGGGTCGTATGCACATGTGGGACTTACCCAATGATAAAACCGGGCATTATGGATCGCATATTGACCCTCAAGATTCCACGGTATATACAACAGTTACTAATGAGACTATTGGTACTGGTGATGCTGCAACGACTTCATTTTCGGGCACGCTGGCGTTCAAAGGCGGTGGCGCAACGCGTACGTGCTTTGGTGTTACGGTTACGGTTACGGGTGGTGAAGTCTTAACAGATGACTACAACGGCAACCTGACGGGTACGTTGGGAGCAACGGGAACGATCAACTACACATCGGGTGCGTGGGCTATTACCTTTGTTACTCCTCCTGCCGCAGCAGCCAACAACATTAAAGCGACATATCAATGGGAAAATAGCAATGCACTGGGGATAACGGACTTTACTGAATCAGGGACCCGTCTTGCTGGGGAAGGTTTTGTTTTTCGACAAGATGAGGGTGGTGATGCGATACAGGTGATTCATACGCACAATGGTCGTTATTACTCTTTGAAATCGAACTCTGCGTATGAGCTTAATATCGCGGTAGGTGATCTTACGGCAACAAACCTTGTCTTTCGTAAAAATCTTGGTATGCAGTACTGGCGTTCCTCGGTGGTTACGGGTCTTGGTATTGTATTCATGGATACGGCAAATCGTGATAAACCTCAACTTACGATCTTACAGCAGAACATAACAGGAGATAATTTGGAACCAGCACCACTCGCACCACAGTTTGATTTTTCAAATTATACGTGGGATATGTGCGCGATGACAACATTCGGAGAGTTTATTATATTTTCTGGCCGAACATCTGATAGTAGTACTAACAATAAATTGTTTTTATATAATGTGCGACGCAAGACCATTGATATTTTACCGTATCGAGTAAAGACAATTGTTGAAGATAAGGGTGCGCTCTATTCAGGGGATACATTGACTGACAATGTGTACCAGCTTTTGAGCGGGTTTGATGATGATGATGATACGATTGAGAATTATTGGATCGGACATGATGAAATGTATGGTACGGAATCATTAAAAAAGCTTAAACGCTATCGTATTAAGGGGGTTATCACTCCTGATCAGAGTATCGGCGTGTATTTTTCTCCTGATGGCGATACCTTTACCCAAATTGGTACTGTATTGGGGGATGGTACGTATGTGGATTTCATAAATAATTTCACGATTGGGTCATCAGGCATTGGAGAATCAGGCATTGGGGGTGAAACTGACACGCTTGATGGTGCTTTTTATCTTTGTGAATTGAAATTATCACAGACAAAATTTCGTAAACGTACGATCAAACTGGTCGCGTTGGGGATTGGGTATGTCTCGGTAACGATGATGGATGACTTTAAAATTCAGTTTTTTCAACAGAAACTTCCTGCTCGCTATCGCAGTAAGCAAAATGTTTCTCTCGATGGTACCCTCACAAACCAATAAATAGTGTATAATAATCATATATGGCTCAAACACTTGTACTCAGTATAGCGGATATGTCCACGACGCTTGTCTCAAAGACAGCCGTGGGCGCGACATCCCTCACCCTCACCTCTGCCACTGATGCAGATGGTGTTGCGATACCTACCGGAACTTACGGTTTTACTATTGATCGCAAAAATTCAAGCAAAGAGCACTTTGTTGCAACCTTAACCGGTACTGCGATCACTTCTATTCAAACCGTAACACGCGGCACAGGACTTGGTACATCAGGATTGTTGCGTACTCATCGCAAGGGTGCTGAGATAATCATGACCGATCACGTTGTTCTTAAGCGCATGCTTCGTCTCTTAAATGGAACAACAAACTTTGATGCGAGTACTCCTCTTGGATATGATGGAACGGCTACGATTTCAACACAAAATCAATTTGCAACAAAAGCGTACGCCGATGCTCTTGCTATCGCGGGAGCACCAAACGCCACTACGTCTGTACAGGGTTTAGTGGAGTTAGCAACACAGGCAGAAGCTGACGCTCGCACCGCAACAGGGGGGACAGGAGCATCTCTTGCAGCGACCCCTGCACTTAATCGCACTGTTCTTACTCATGACTATGTCGTTTCAGCCGTTGGTACTGATGCCTATGCTATCTCCCCTACTCCGGCAGTTACCGCTTATGTTACAGGAGATATCTATACCTTCGGAGCAGATGTAGCTAACACAGGTGCGTGTACCTTAAACATCGCAGGACTTGGTGCTAAAACAATTAAGAAACAAAAAGATCAAGATCTTGTTACCGGTGATATTGAAGCGGGACAGATTGTTACTGTTGTTTATGACGGAACAAACATGCAGATGCAATCACAAACGGCGACATTTCCTACTGTTGCTCAAGTTCAGAATAGTAGTACTATTTATGCCGCTGATGCGGGAGCTTCTGACACGTATGCGATTGCATTGACCCCTACCTTAACGGCATATGCAACGGGTCAGATGTTTAGTTTCAAAGCAAATACTGCAAATACGGGTGCAGCAACATTAAACATTGATAGTTTAGGTGCAAAGACAATTAAAAAGAAGAATGATCAGGATCTTGAAACTGGTGATATTGAAGCGGGACAAATTGTTACCGTTATTTACGATGGTACCAATATGCAGATGGTAAGTCAGGTTGCTAATAGTCCATCATATGCAAATACTGTTGTTTCAAAGGCAGGAACTGATGCAACTGGTGCAGGTGATACGGTCTGGGCTCATGGTCTTGGACGTGTTCCAAAGCGTGTTCGTGTTTCTTATTTCACTGGGGCAGCAAACTATGGGTCTTCTGGTAATGGTACTTATAACGGTACTACACAATCTACAGGAAGCTCGGTAGCAATTAGTGGTGGTGCAGGTCAAGCATATTCAAGCACCTCATTATTTATAAAATCTTATTTAGACGCTGGTGCAGCAAATGGTCAGGATGGCACTGTATCATTTGATGCTACCAATGTTACTATCACGTATACAAAAGTAGGATCTGGTACCGGTACTATTGTTCTTGTCCTTGAAGCCGAATAAAATATATGCCATTAACACCACAACAAATTGCAGAAGAGGAACGCATGAAGCGATCAGTAGGAAGTACTGCTGCGGGAACACAGATCACATCTACTGATCCTCGTGTTCAGGCTCTTGTTCAAAAGGGCTTGAGTATTGACGCTGCTATCGGTTCAGTAGCAGGAAGTCGTACCTCTCCGACTCCGACAGGAATTCCATCTCCGACCCCTACTCCGACCCCGTCTCCCACATTACCTGCAACGGGGGCTACGCCTACTACCGCGACCACTGGAACTGGTAAGTTTTCCTATGAACTGACAGCTGATGAAATTGCGGCACAAAAAGCTCGTGATGAGTGGCTGTCTATTAATACACCCGGTGTTGCTCCTGATGCATCGGAAATTTATAAAACAAAGCTTACGAACTACCAAGATCAGATCGACGCGATGAACAAGCTCTATAATGATCAGCTGAATAAGGCGCTTGCTGCTCAAGCCGTTACTGGACGTGGACGCGTGGGGACTAATACCGCGATACAGGCACGATCAGGTCAGCTTGGCTCTTCCTTTGGTGCGGCCGCCACTGATACGATCAACACGGGTAACATGAATGAGGCAAACGCTATCAGTGCTGAGATTAATAATCGACGCGCAGAAGCGATCTCATCTATTATGGGACAAGTGCGTGATTCTGCTGATTCTGAATTTAAAGCGAGAACAGAAGCGCGACGACAAGGTGCCGATGCTCTTGTGGAATACTACAGCAAACTTCCTGAACGAAAAGCAGCAAGTATTTCTAATGTGATTTCGATGTTGATTGCGCAAGGCATTGACCCTAGCTTGATGAATCCGAATGAACTGAAAGCCGTTGCTGATCAATTGCGTGTATCGTCAAATGATATTATTTCTTCATACAAAGAAGAGAGTACTAAGGTTGCTTCTGCAAAAGCAAAAGAAACAGCGGCACTTGAAAAGACTAAAGCAGAAACTGAAAAGCTGAAATCTGAAAGTCAGACTACTCTCAAGCCGGGTGATGTTGTTGTTGATGCGAGTGGTAATGTTATTTACACCGCACCCGCAGGAGGTAACACAGGATTTACACTTGGTCCGGGTGAATCACGGTATAGTGCAGATGGTACAAAACTTGCTGAAGGCCCGGCGAAAGCTCCGACTCTTCCCGCGTCAGCACAAGAGTATGAGTATTATAAAGATCAGGAGATTGCGGCAAATCGTAAACCGATGACCTATGAGCAGTATCAAACTGCGGATGCAAATCGTAAGGCGGTGCGTATTAACACAGGAGGTGGCACAACCGCTACTGAACGAAAGGCTGCACAACAAGCCGAAGATATCCGTCTTCTTAACTCTCATTTTTCTAGTAAGGTTGGCGAAGATGGTCATTTAAACAACAAGGATTACCAAGCGGCAAAAGCTGAATGGGTAGGAGAAGGATATACTGCACAATCATTTGATCAGGCATTTAGTCATTGGGTTGACCCTCGTCATGCCGCTGATTACGGAGTTGGTTTTCAAACAAAGGTATCTGCTAATGCTGGTAGTTCATCATTACAAGACCTTTCAAATTGGGCAAACGGTAATTTTTAGCACATCATTATGAGCTTACTTGATGATCTTCGTAAAAAAGCTCAACAGACAGTCACAAAAATAAGTACTCTGGGAAAGCAGGTAGCTAAGACTGTCGAAACAGCAACTCAAAAGCCTCAAACACTTTTGAGTACTTTGCGTAAAGAAGATAAAAAGGTTTCAGCCCCGATGACTCCTGCGCCGATTCAAACAAAAATACCAATGACAGTTGCTCCGAAAAAAGCGGCGGTTCCTGTTTTAACATCTGATCAGATTTTAGAGCGTGAAAAGAAAAAAGCAAAAGAATCAGGATTGCGCATTACCGGTGGTACTAAAGCAAATCCTAAGGTTGCTGAAACGGTTGAAGCGATCAAACAAATTCCTGTCGCTATTGCTAAGGGATTTCAAACGTATGGTCGCAATGTGGGTAATGCTTTTGTTGCACCCGCGATAGTCAATGAGGTTGGGAATGTTCAACAACGTAATGACATGATCATTGCGGATGCGAATCTTAAAAAGATTAAAGAACAAAAAAAGCTTGAAAAAGAACGAAAAGAAAAAACATTGACTAAACAAAAGGAAAAAAATTACATCAAGAAAATTGCCGTGTACGATGATCTCATAGATTTTACGACACAACAGCAAGCACGAAGTGTTGGAGACATTACCGGTGGGTATGAAAATACTACTGCGGAAGCGGTACGCAATCAGATCGGGGCAACAGGTACGGTTGTTGGAACGCTGGGTATGTTGGGAGGACCATTGCCTGCGACGGTAGCAGGTACGTTTCAAGCGGGTACTAATGCCGTGCAAGAAGGTGCAGGGGTCAGTGAGGTTGTTAAGCGTACTATTGCCGCCGCTCCTTTTGCCGCTGTTGCAAGTAAAGTACCTGGCTCTGGTGTATTATCGCGTGTTGGCACACAGGCAGGTTTGAATATAGGGCAAGCGGTTACTGATCAGGCGTTGTCTAGTCGACAACCAAAAGGGTTTGGTGATTTTACAAAAACTGCTTTGGTGAGTGGTATTACTTCTGGTGTGCTGGGTGCTGTGGGTGAAGGAGTGCGCGCGGGAGTACCCGCTTTTAAAGAAGGAGTAACCGCAGCAGCAAAAGATCAGAGAGGGTTTGCACGACTCCCGGGAACTGCTAGTGATGATGATGTGTTGTTTAATAATTTAGCAAAGGCCGTTCGCAATTCTTCATTATATAAAAAAGAAGGCACCGTTTCCGATGCGTTAGGCGAAGGTTCTCTCTATGTTAAAAATGGTGATTACCAGATTGCTTTTGGTGATGATAAACAAAAATTGATTCAGTCAGGATACCGAATGCTTGATCATGTTGATACAATGGCTACCAATTTAGGTTTTGATAGCGGGCATTCTCTATTGGAACATGCCGTATACTCAAATAAAAAAGGTACTTTGGGAAACCAAAAGAAAGCGGAGGATGCTTACATCGAGGCCGAGTATCAAAAATTTCTTGATGAACAAGCAGGCAAGGTTGAAAAACCTACCGATGTAGCGACTCCTGTTGAGAGTACTCCCCCGTTCCCGGATCTGTTTGGAGAAACCCCGACATCACCAACAGTGAGAGCCCAAAAGCCACCACTACCAGCAACACAGAAGTCCGGGACATTGCCCCCTGATTATAGCGTTCAAAGCGATCGTTCATATACTCCCACCCTAACACAAGTACGAAAAAATGCAATAGATCAGACCGCAAAGGTGGTTAAAGAGAAGCCGGCAACGGTCAGAAAAATCACTGAAAAGATTGATAATTTAAAGACAAATGTTGTTGAATACGTACAAAATAGCCAAGAGCGGGTGCGTCAACTGGTAAATCGAAAGGACGTTGCGATATCCGATGAATCTGATCCATATCTTAAAATGGTACTGTATCATGGCCGTGTCGGTTCAAAGATGGATGACTTGCAAGCAAAGACAAAGGAGATCATGAGTGAAATGCAAACCGTTGCAAAAGAAGTAAAATCTGATATTACCGACATACGAAAGGATGTATCAGATTATTTGTTGTATCGTCATGCTCCTGAACGTAATGCTGCGATCGGTCCCAAAGCAGCCGGGGTGTCGACTGAAGAAGCGAATGTAAAGCTCGCCGCTCTTGAGGCATCTCCCCGGGGTGCACGGATAAAAGAAATGGCTGACAAGGTACAGGAAATTAATAAACAAACAATAGAAATCTTGCATGATTCCGGGGTTATTACCACCGATCTTTATAATACATTGCGCGCAAAATATAAGTCTCATGTTCCATTAAACCGTATCATGGACAACACTGAAGATGTGGGTTCCATCCTTACGGGTACTGGTTTTAATGTTCGATCTACAGGTATTAAGCGTGCTAAAGGAAGTGAGAAAGTTGTTGACGATGTTTTTGGTAACGTCATTACCAACTATGAACAGGCAGTATTACGCGCCGAAAAGAATATTGTTGATCAAGCCACATTACAATTTGTTCGTAATAACAAGGATATTTTGGGTGATTCCATGTTTGAGACAAAACTTCCGATCATGCCGGTTGGAAAGGTAAAGATGAAATCAGCTGTTGACCCCGTGTTTATGGAGAAGATGAATGATTTTGTTCGATCTCTTGAAGGTACGGTTGAACGTCAAGGACAACCTAGTCGCAGACTTGGCGCATACTATCCTTCTGAACAGAAGGTAACAACAAAGTTTGCTACCCCTCGTGAAGTACTGTCCCATGAAGTAGGGCATTTCCTTGATGACAAATTTCGTCTCAAACAAAAGTTTTATAATCGTGGTCAATCAAAGTTGGTTGCCGCTGAAATGCGCGGGCACATGGTTGAAATGGGAGAGACAAATGCTCGTATCAATAATCCTTCTGAACGATTTGCGACCGCGTTTGAGTGGTGGCTTACTCATCGTGATTTGGCAAAAGATGATCTTCCTTTGTTTTCAAAACAGATGGAAGATATTATTGCAGGGATTCCCGAACTGAAACCGATTCTTACGATAAAACCATCATCCCGTGTTTCTTTGGAGACTATGGAGCAAGTGATCATGGCACGTCAACAATTTACGACTGATCCTCGAATCCTTACTCTTCGTGAAAAAGGAAAGCCAGTCTATATTAAATTTAAAGACCCTCGTGTTGCTGTTGCTTTTCAAGGCGTAGGCAAGGAGAAACTACCATTGTTATTGAAAGCAGTGGGGTCATTTACTCGTCTTTACTCTGGTCTTGCTACGCGTTTCAATCCTGATTTCTTCGGCCCCAACAAGGTGCGCGACTTACAAGAAACCGCAGTGTATTTAGCGTCGCAAAAGGATATTGGTTTTAAAGGTGCGGCAAAAACAGTGGTGCGTGATCCTGCAAGCATGAAGGATATCTTTGATTTTTATCGTGGTAACGATACTCCCGGAGCAAAACTGTATCGAGAAATGGTTGAAACAGGTGGGACAACAGGAGGGTTTGGCTTATCATCCCGTAAACAAACGGATGTCAATTTGGATAAGCTAGAGAAAATCGTATCATCCCCCACCCATAAAATTGGTAATACTATTATTGAAGGTATTGATAAGTGGAACACCTTGTTCGAAGATTCCACCCGTCTTTCTGTGTATAAAACTGCTCTTGATCGCGGTCTTTCAAAGGAACGTGCGGCCTTTTTGGCAAAGGAAGCATCAATCAACTTTAATACCATGGGTAAAGGAGGGCCGGTGATCAATGCGTTGTATATGTTTTCGAACGCATCGTTGCAAGGATCAACGAAAATGTTGCGTTCACTGAAAAATCCTAAGGTATTGGGGGCTACGGTACTTGCCGTTGTTTCTTCGGTATCGGCAGTGAATCAATGGAATGACCAAGTTGATAAAGATTGGCGCGAGAAGGTATCGAAATGGGATCGTCTCAATGGTTTGACAGTTGCCTATCCGAGTGGTGATGGTAATTTTCGTTATTTTACTATCCCGGTGTCATGGGGTATTAAACCGATGAAGGTTATGGCTGACTATGCGTATGATGCCACTACTGGTGATGATAGTTTCACTGTTGATAATATGATGAAGGATACGATTACATCATTGATAGAAGCCTACAATCCTACGGGTGGTACTGATATTGTTTCAGCATTGGTGCCAACAGTGCTTGATATTCCTGTTGAAATTGCACGAAATAGGTCATGGTCAGGAAATAAGATACGCCCTGATTATGATTCCAATGCTCCGGCCGATATTCAGTATTTCTCAAGTCTCGATAAAACAGCTGTGGGTCGTGGCGCTATCAGCCTTTCAAAGCTATTACAAAATCATATCGGTGTTGCCATATCGCCTGCTGATATCAAATATGCGTTTGAAGGATACACAGGGGGTGCAGGACGCTTTGCTACAAAGACCGGAAATGTCATCGTTGGTGCTACTGAATCGGCAATTACAGGGAAAAACAAACTTCCACCCCTTGATGAGTTCCCACTGATCTCACGATTTTACCGATCGCGCACTGCTGAGGAAATTGGAAAGCTTGGTACCGGGGATAAGAAGCTTGATAAAGCATTAGAGACACAGAGCCGTGAGAACTTTTATAAGAAACAACGGATTGACACTGTGTATGATGAGATTAGTGATCTTCCGCCGGGTCAGCAACGAAAGGATGCAGTAGCAAAACTAATTCGGGAAAACCCCGAAGAAGCTAAGAAACTTGCTGAAAAGATAAAGAAGGAGGCATTGGGACGGACGTTTGAGGATACGAAGGTATCTCAATTACAGGTAGAAAATGGTGCGCGCGCAGCGTATATTTTCGATAATCTATCGGATGAGACGCCTGAAAATAAAAAGGCAGTGATTTCTGATCTTATTCAGAAGAAAATTATCACCGAAGAAGTTGCTATGCAGATTGTTGAAATGATCAAACAACAACAATAATAAGTGCTATACTATACCATTATGAACCCATCCGAGGAATCACAATTTAATGATGATATTCCGAGCCTTTTGGAGGCGCAGATTCATCAGGGTGAAAAGAATAATCCCGTACCTCTTTTGGAGGCTACCATTGAATTACAGGCAAAACAGCTTGAAGAGATGAGGAAAAAAAATAGCCAAACCGTTGAGGTAGTAGGCTTTAACATGCTCAAGCTCAAGGGTGATAAAGGAGAAAAGGGAGAGCGCGGAGCGCAAGGCCCAGTAGGAAAGGATGGTAAGGATGGCAAAAACGCTGCGCCGGTCAACGAAGAGAAGGTCATACAGGAAGTCCGCAAGCTTATTCCTCAGCCGAAAGACGGCTCGCCTGACTCCCCTAGTCAGATTGTGAAGAAACTGGAATCCTTGCCAAAGGGTAAACGGTTATCATTCAAGTACATCGACGATGTTCCTAACATGTTGGGAAGTGGGGGAAATCCTATTGTTATCAAAGAAGAGGGTACGATCATCTCTACTTCACCAAAAGAAATAAACTTTGTAGGGTCATTTATTACTGCTACTGAGGATCATGATGTGATTACGGTTACGGCTGTAGGAGATGGTACCGGTGATGTCCATGGTCCTGTATCATCAACAGATAATGCGCTGGTACGTTGGGATGGTACCACAGGTAAACTTATTCAAGATTCGGTGGTGCTCATCGGTGATACCGGTAACGTAACGGGTCTTGGTACGTTGAACACCCACACACTGCAAGGAGGTACCAGCACAATCGCACTCTATAGCAACAAGCTTTCAGTGTTTGCAGCAACAACGTCCGCTGAACTGGCGGGTGTAATCTCTGATGAGACAGGAAGTGGTTTGTTGGTATTTGCTACTTCACCTGTACTGACTACCCCAAACATTGGTGCAGCCACCGCAACGACTATCAATGGTAATACCATCACCGCGGGGACTGGTACACTCACCCTTTCTACCTTCACCCTTACTGTCGCGGGCAACTCTTCGATCAATGGTACATTTTCCGGCACCTCTTCAGGTACCAATACGGGAGATGTAACCCTTGCAGGGACACCCGACTATATCACTATTTCAGGGCAGGTAATTACTCGCAACAAACTTGACCCTGCTGACGACCTTAATACGTTTTCATCCAGCGTCCTTGCTACCTTACTTACGGACGAAACAGGATCAGGGGCAGTAGTCTTTGGTACCTCGCCGAGCATGGGAGGTACGATCGCTCTTGCTTCGGGTACTGTTCTGTCTTACAACGCAGGTGATGTTACGGTTACTCATTCAGCAAACACTCTAGCATGGGCTGGTGCATCATCGGGCTATACCTTTGATGCCACTGTCTCCGCTGGTGCCATCGAATCAATCACCTATCAAGGCATCCCCCTCACCGCACAGTTACAAGCAAACAGTAGTGGATCATACGGACTTGTTTCGTTTATAAACCACAATGATAGTTCTGCGTTATCAGGCAACTTGTATGGTCATCGTTCTCGTGGTACCGCGGGAAGCCCTACTATCGTACAAAACGGTGATGTAATCTTTGCGTTTGGTGCAATGGGATATGACGGTGTTGACTGGGCGCAGGCAGCGTCTATTGCATTTTCATCAGATGGAACGCCTGGTAGTAATGTCATGCCAGGTAAGATTGTTTTTTCTACTTCTCCTTCTGGCTCACAAACCGTTGCCGCTGTCCTTACTCTCGATGCAGCGAAACTTGCGACTTTTGCAGGGCATCTTTCTGTTGAGGGGGTAACGTCTACTGGTGCAACGGGTACTGGTAGGTTTGTTTTTGATACGTCCCCTACATTCGTAACGCCTCTCCTTGGTACCCCCACATCAGGTACATTAACAAACTGTACTGGCCTTCCTATATCAACAGGAGTAAGTGGGCTTGCTGCTGGTATTGCAACGTGGCTTGCGACACCAAGTAGTGCAAACTTGATATCAGCCGTTACAGACGAAACAGGGACGGGGTTATTAGTATTTGCGACCAGTCCTTCGTTGACGACCCCTCTTTTGGGTACCCCTACATCAGGAACGCTTACAAACTGTACGGGTCTTCCGATAAGTACGGGTGTCTCTGGACTAGCAGCCGGTATTGCTACATGGCTAGCAACTCCTACCTCTGCAAATCTTATTGCGGCAGTAACCGATGAAACGGGTACCGGTGCACTTGTGTTTGCAAATACTCCTACTCTTGTTACGCCAAACATCGGCGCAGCTACGGGTACTTCTCTTACAACAACTGGTACGATTTCAGTCAACTCAGGAACTGAAGCGTTCTCGGTAACGAATGCAGGGGTGATGACATTGGGGTACACTGCTCTTGCTACTAACGCATCATTTACTATCAATTCTCAAGCAGATGCGTTTATAGTACTTGCAGCAGATTCTGATAATAGCGGCGAGGACGGAAATCCATATGTAAAATACAGCCAGGATGGGGCACTGGTTGTGGGTTGGTCTGGTATTACGGGATTGGTCAATACATTGCCTGATGGAAGTGCCTTTACAGGTACACAGGCAAATGACTTTATACTCGGGATGACTGCGGGGACAAGTGGCGGTATGACGATTCTGACCCGTAACTCTGCTCCTGCTACGGTCATTAGTTGGCAAGTCAATTCTAACACCTCAGGGCAAGCATTTATTACCGGTACTGGCGGTGCTTCGTTTACCGGAACAAACACAACGGTCGTTGGTTTGACTGTTACCGCAAGTAGTCTCACCACAGGGGGGATTGCATCGTTTTACTCCAACAGTGCTGATACTAATACGCGCAATGGTGTATTGATTCACAATGACAATGCAGCTGCGACGGGGGTTACTGCACTTAAAATTGTTCAAGATAGTACCAATTACGCGCTTGATGTTACGGGAAATACCGTACTTACCGGAAGCTTACAGGTTGACTCAATTGTGAATGATACCGGTCTTGCCGCGGGCGTTTGGACACCAACTAGATCTGCAGAAGCAAACATGGACGCAAACGTAACGATGTTTGAAGGACAATATGGACGTGTTGGCAATACGATATTTTTCTCAGGACGGTTTACGGCTGATCCTACTCTTACGGCAACGGCAACTAGCTTTGAAATGACGTTACCAGTGGCATCTAATATTGGGGCAGTGGAAGATCTAGGAGGTGGTGCAGCTTGTGGAGCAATCGCAGGGATGAGCGCACAGCTGTCTGGATCAGTAGCAAATAACACGATGGTGGTAACATGGGTATCAACGGATGTTACGGCACAATCATGGTCATTTTGGGGTAGCTATCAAGTGATCTAATCGTTCGAAAATCTATGCCCCTGTCCTATCACGTTTGTCAGCCTGGCAATGCACTAATATGTGGTATATCGACTGACATCAAGCCGAGTGCTCCACAAGTGGGTTGGTGGTTCTTTGAGATTGATACAGGAAAAGCATATCGTTCTTTTGGTAGTGTGTGGGTGGAGGCAATAGGTACAGTAGAGGTTATCAATCGTACGGGCGTTACACTGACTGCTAATCAGTGTGTTGTCCTTTCTTCGACAAACAACAACAGCGCGGTGTTTGCGAGTGCATTAGTAGATGCCCGTCGATCTTTGGGGGTTGTTGTCTTAGGTGGTGTGAATCTTGCAACGGTAGTGGTAAAATGGATGGGAAAAGCAACAGGAGTAGCAGCAGGAACAATTGTACCTGGTGATATTCTGAGGGCTGACATCGGTACCCCAAAAGGGCGCGTGATTGCTGACAATAGTCGAAATTATCCGGGTGTTGGCCGCGCGCTGACAGGAGCTACCATCGGGCAAAGTGTTGATTTTATACTATCATTAAGTGTTTAACTATATGACAGCAGAAGATATTGTAAATTATGTGTTAGAGAATAGCAGTAATGGGATACTTGATATCTCAGTAATCAAAAAAGAGTCAATCCAAACAGATGGTATAGGGCCAGAGCCGATATTTGAAGAACACGAAATCCGGTATTTCCGTATTTCTCTTCACAAAGAGGATGTTACCCTGTGTGTAAATAGTGCAATTGCAATGGCAAAGTTGTATAATAAAGAGGCCGAAGTAATTAGTGAGTTGTCTAAATAATTTATTATTACACGTATGTTGTACGTATACATGAAGAGGAAAGATGTTGGGGAAACTTTAGGCGCAGAAGATTACCAGCGCTTTGGGGAGTCAACGCAAGAGAAGCTTGATGAAACGATCAAGCACTACAGTGAGAATGGCTTTGAGATGTCAACCGTTGAAGAATACGTTGCCGCGGGCAATGCGCAGCCTGATGACACCGATGAATCACCTAATGAAGGTGATGCGGCTGACGTAACTAACGCAGAAATTCCTGAAGAGGGACCAAGCGATGATGAAGCCGAAGAGGTTGACGAGAAAACAGAGGAAGCAAAATAACTATTTGTCAACCGTATGACACTCAAGAATTCTAAAATTGCTACTGCAAAGCCTGATGCGAAAGCAAACAAGGCATACATTGATGCGTTGTTTATGGAAGCATATAGCCGATACGCGACCGTGGAGGAACAAAAAAAGTTTGTTGGTCAAACGATCCGGGATGCAGCGAATACAATCTTAGGGTCTCGCTTGAGTCCGTTTTATCAAGGCAATGTCATCATACCCCCTACTGCCATTCATCCGTTGATCTGGCCTCTTAAAAAGGTACAGATCACACAGAAGTTTGGTGAACGACCAGAGGTATATCGCCAGTTTGGTTTAAATGGGCATGATGGCATTGACCTCAAGACACGATACCTCACCTCTCCTTTGGGTAATATGGATGTGTTTGCATCGCATGATGCGATCGTGCAAGAGGTGCGCCATGACAAGAACGGATACGGTACCCATATTCGTCTCTATAAAAAAGGCCTTGGTATGACGCTCTATGGTCATCTCAGCAAGGCGTTGGTACAGGTTGGGCAAACCGTCAAGCAAGGGGATACGATTGGTGTAAGTGGCAATACGGGCTTTTCTACCGCTCCTCATTTGCATTGGGAGTTTCGACCTGATCCACTGGATAGCGCGAACGGCTTTGCCGGCGCAGTGGACCAGACTAATTATTTATCGTAACTATACGATTATTACTACATTTGTAGGGGCTATCAAGTATATACGACATCACAAAATACACTGGTGGGACTGGATAAAAAAGCACCCATCCCGAGCGTGGCATCATATTTTTTAATACTACTATGAGAACAATACCCTTTAGTGAGATGGGCAAAGTACTTACTTCGGCTAGTCGCATTGTGTTTATCATGATTGCTCTGACTGCCTGTATTTCTTTTTTTGTTGGAAAACTAGATCAGAACAACTTTATGCTGTTATCCACCGGAGTATTTGGTTATTTTTTCACCAAGAACAACCAGCCAAACACCACTGATCCCTTTAATAATGCAGTTATAAACGGTGGAAAAGAGTAAATGGACTGCTTGACATTTCCGATGTATACTTATGGAACCGAAGACCATACAAGATCTCGAAAAAATTGTCCACGATCTTGAGGTCGCGGTAAAAACTCTTGATAGAAACCAAGAGACTCATCGTCAAGATGATATAAACTTTCATGAGGATATGATCGCATCTCACGCCGACCTGAAAGAGGTGGTGATTAAGCAGACTCTTGCACTTGAGACGTTTACTGAAAAGAACGCCCCCATTGCTCGATTATATGAAAGTAGCGGTCTCATGGGACGGTTTATTTTACGGGCGTTTACTCTTCTGGGAAGTATCATCGTCATCATCGTTGGTATCATACAGATCATGAAAGATTGGGGACACAAATAACGGTACAAAAAAACAGGGTCAATCCCTGTTTTTTGATATCTTACTTTGCGATCTCGTCCAATTCGTTCATCATGTTGACGTACTTACGCTTGTCAACCCATACAATGCCGGCCTTGCCGCTCATGCCATGATCTTCCAGTTTCTTCTTCATGAACATAAACTTTTCATCCGCCAGTTCGACGGTAATCTCAAACTCTTTATCCTCTTCCTTCGCCTTCTCAAGTTCTGCTTCCAGATTGTCCGCGATCTTGATGCACATACGTGCGTCTTCCAGCGTAGGGGTCGGAGATGTAAGGACTAGTGTATTAATTGACTCCATGGTCTCCTTGGGGAAGGTAAACGTCTTCATAGTAGTACCGTTATAAATTAATCATTGTTATCAAGCCCGAACAAAAACGATTCAACATCACAGATGAAAGCACCTTGATCATTGGTTGTTTGACCTGTCATGAATTTACAGAACTTCCGATAATCTTTGGCATACATTACTTCTTCTATGTTCTTCCATGGAATAGCATACAGCATGTCCATGATTTTTAAAGGCTCCCGGGTCTTCTTGTTGATGAACTTCGATACAAGCGGCGTACGCGTTGCTTTTTTCTTGGTTGCCATAGGGCTATGTTATGAATGATGATCGCACTTATCCTCACACGTTTTAGTGCCAGGGTGCTCTTTAGTAAGCTCTTTATAATGTTCAACACTTTGAGTAATAATATCAAGAATCTCCGGTGATTTCATGTATGCTTTCATGAGAATAGCAATTAAAGAAATACGGCTTCCTGAAATATCTAACAATAGGGATTGATCCTCATCATCTCCAAACGCTCCTCCTATCAATTTGATGTGTACTTGTTTCATACAATAGTTCGTATTACGGTAATTAAAAACCCCATAAATGTACCACACAAAATGCCCATTATCGCAAAGAGAACGATAAATGGATAATCGCTGGGATCTCCCAATCTCCATGCATCAAACACTAAGTAAAATGATAATCCACCAAGTAGCGCTAGGCATGCGGCGAGCGTTATCATTATTAGCACAAACATTGCTGTGAACATACAATTATTCTTTATTGCCGGTAAATCGTAACGTCATCGTCTCGCTGACTTGCGCAGTGCCGTTCGCTTCTTCTTCCTTCTTGTTCTCCTTTACCGTGGCTTCAAGCGCTTTAATAGCCGTGCTATATTCCCACTTCTTTGTAGGATACAGGGAGAACATACCAAACCCTTCAAGGTTCACCTTGTTGCCGTCCGCTTCAGTGATCGCCTGCATGATGTCAGGTTTCAGAGTGTTTAGCTCTTCCTCTAACGCGCTGATCTCTTGCTTCAGTTGCGCATACCGCACAAATTTCTCTCGGTCCATATTTATAATGTTATGACTTTAGGCTTTCTCATCGTGGTGATCGTCTCCATACCCGTACGCACCTTTAATAGATTACGTACGGTAGCCTTATGCTTTCCCGGACTCTTTATATACTCAGTCTTATACGACCGGTTCTCTTTATCGAGTTTTAATATCATCAAGTGTTTGGGCTTGATACCGGTACGTTCTTGAAACATCGCATCATAGGTTGAGACTTGCAACCAATACCGATCGTGAAGCGCGTTGGATGTTTTTACATCAAGCATTACCGTCTCGCCTAAATCGCCGCCGATCATACCAAAGTCATCCAACGATCCCCCGAGCTTTAACTTATCACTGTACAGCGGTAGTTCCGTTACGATAGGGATGTACTGTTCTTTAATGCAGAAATCCTGAAGCCCCAACAGTGCGGACGTAGCGCGTATGTCAGGGCGCGTCGGATCGATAAAGGCCAGAACATCAGCAGGACGATACCCCGTTGCTATCCACTGTTCGAAGTATCGGGCCCGACACTCATGGATGTACGTACCAATATGTCCCGCTGACTCGAAGTTATTACGATGGACAAGACCTGCTGTTACCAGATGGTCATCAATGTTTTCCATCGTGAACTCATGGAAATGCGAACGCACATACTCGATGGCACGCTTCTTTCCTAGTTCCTCAAAGGATCGTTCTCGTAAGGTATCGAAGAGCGCGGTTACTGAGCTGTAGGTTTGTCCTGTCGCAGGCACAAAATAAAAGTGCTTGTCGGCAGTGTGTCGCGGTATGATCGTCCCCGGTGGGAGCGCTTGAGCGATAATCTCACGCAAGCGCTCGGGTGTGTAACGGGGCATAGGGCTAGTCGTTATCGGAGATATCATCCAACTCGTCTTCTATTTGATCAAGTCGTTGCACCAACGGCTTCTGGTGGTCGAGGATCATGCGCTGCAACGTCTCAACACTCGCATTAAAGCAACGGTTGAGCATCTTTGCTTGCACGGCGGTAAAGCCTGCGTCCTCGAACATCTTGATGACCAGTTTATTGTGATCTTGTGGCATATTATTTATTCTCAAGATGTTTGATGCGATGCTCTAGTTCGTTCACTTTTCTTCCCAGTGTTTCTGATAAAGTGATCATCCCTTGCAATATCCAGTCTACTTGATTAGGAGTAAAACCAGTCGAAAGTCCGTCATCCGTTACTACCTTTAATGATTCTTTGAGTTCGTCAGTATTAGGCATATTACTCATTGCCCCCAAAGAGGTCGTTAGGGATATCACCATCTTGATTCTGGCTTGCAAGATATTCTTCGTTCATACCACCCTGATAGACGGTAACTTGTTTAAAG
>ERZ1292625.949-Hain-H41-01um-R1-949-length-38740-cov-40_pt1 | contig 38740 bp, 34 predicted proteins | sample MGYA00564400_ERZ1292625 | MGnify/ENA primary metagenome ERZ1292625 (study PRJEB36523, sample SAMEA6512639) | groundwater metagenome | collected 2019-01-08 | study: AquaDiva: Metagenomics assemblies of 32 groundwater samples
TCGCAAACCGTTCCTGTCGGCTCTTCCGTCCGGGGTTTCCTGGTATACAAAAAGCACCGCTTGCTGCGGTGCTTTTGTTATCTCACACAATCAGGTGCGCTAGAAAACCAAGTGACAAGTCCGCCAGCACTCCGATATTTACAGTATACACCGTCTCCTTCAAAGTATATGCCGAGTCCAAAGTTTCTTCCCTCTGCGTCTGTAACATATCTATACGGATGATTTTGTGCAGCTAGTGCAGGATCTGTTGGTACTTGACTAACATATCCTGGAACCAAAGGAGCAGGGTTTGCATTTGCCATTGCTGTGCTCAAATCGTATTCAGTCCCTGCTGTTCCGTATTGAGGGTAAACACCATTATCATTTAAATACAATTCAAAACTTTTAATGATACTTTTTGCATCAGTAACTCTCTTAGCGTCTCTCGCTTTTAGCCTAGTATTTCCAAGGGCAATGAGAATTATTGAAGCAAGGAAACCAATCATTGCCATGGTTACCATTAGCTCTATGAGGGTAAAAGCTTTTTGTTTCCTTAGTGTTTTCATTGTTTTCTTCATTCTACACTCTTTAAGCTTCATTGACAAAAACAGGTAAATCATGTAGAATGTTAATAACTTAGTTTTTCGTGTTATTCCTTTCCTCAAGGAAACCAAAAAACATTTGAATATCGATAATTAAAACCGAACCTACTAAAAGTTCGGTAATAGGAATTTTATGATAAGAAACAGGCCTGCAGGCAGAATGCCGCAGAAGCCCACAGTTATTGCTGTGCCGAATGGACAAACAGTCCAACCACAGGTCAGCATAAACACAAGCAAGTTCACAGCTTCACGCCAGAACTTGCGCGTCATTCCAATGGGTGGTGTTGAAGAAGTCGGTGAAAACATGACTGTCTTCGAGTATGGTGATGACTTAGTAATTATAGACATGGGTTTTGCTTTCCCAGATGAAAGCATGCCTGGTATTGATTACATCATCCCTGATACTAAATGGCTTGAAGAAAACAAACGTCGAATTCGAGGTGTAGTTATCACTCACGGTCACTTGGACCACACTGGTGGTATTCCATACATCTTACCAAAGCTTGGTGATCCACCAATCTATACAATGCCTCTAACCGCCGGCTTTATTAAAAAAAGACTGGAAGAGTTTAACATGGTTCATCGCGCAAAGATTAATACTTTGCACATTGATGATGTTTTGACTCTTGGTGCATTCCAATTTAGATTCTTCAGAGTAAATCACAGCTTCCCTGATGGAGTTGGTTTAGCAATCAAAACTCCTGTTGGAACTGTTGTTTACGCAACTGACTGGAAATTCGATTACACTCCAGTAGATGGTAAACCAGCTGAGTTTGATAAGATTGCGAGAATCGGCGGAGATGGTGTGTTGCTCCTAATGAGTGACTCAACAAATGCTGCTGTCCCTGGTTATGCAATTTCAGAGCGCGAGCTTTCTGATACGATTGACCGGGTTTTCCAAGAAGCAGCCGGTCGCATTATATTCGCAACTTTTGCAACTAATATTTCTCGTATTCAACAGGTCTTTAATTCAGCAGCAAAGTTTAACCGCAAGGTTGTTGTTGTTGGTAGAAGCATGGTTCAGAATATTGAGATTGCTTTGTCTTTAGGGTATCTAAAAATTCAACCAAAGATAGTCATCAAAACTGAACAGATGAAAAAGTTTCCAGACAAGGATGTTGTTATTTTGGTTACTGGTTCACAAGGTGAAGAAGCAGCTGCTTTAGCAAGAATAGCTCGAAGTGAACACAAAACAGTTAAGATTAAAAAGGGTGACACTGCGGTTGTATCCTCTACTCCAATTCCTGGAAACGAGGCTTCTGTTGCAAGCGTTCTTTCTAACTTAACTCGCGAAGGTGCTAAGGTCTTGTACTACAAGAACTTAGACATTCACACATCTGGACACGCTAAGCAAGAAGACTTAAAGCTGATGATGTCTTTGATTAAACCAAAGTACTTTATGCCAATTCACGGTGAGCACTACATGTTAGTAGCACACGCAGAATTAGCAAAACAACTTGGTATTCCTGATGAAAACATTTTCATTATGGACAATGGTCAAGCAGTGGAAATAAACTCAGCACAGCAGGGAAAAATCGCTGAAGCAAAAATTCCAGGCGGATATGTCTTCATTGATGGTCTTGGCATCGGAGATGTTGGTGAAGTTGTCATCCGTGACCGACAGGTTATGGCAAAAGACGGTATGTTTGTCATTATCTTAACTGTTGATCGCAAAACCGGAAAATTGATTTCTCAACCAGAAATTCTTTCCCGTGGATTCATATATATGAAAGGTTCTGATGAACTGATCCGGGAAGTTAAACACGAAGTTCGCAAACTTTTTGAGAACAAAGGACACGGAGAAGTAAACTACGCTCAAATTCGTCAAACAGTTCGTGACCAAGTTGGTGAATACCTTTACAAAAAAACCGAGCGCAGACCAATGATTTTGCCAGTGGTTATGGAAGTATAACTTAGAGATTAAAAAGCAGGCTTTAAAGCCTGCTTTTTAATTATGCCCAACAGCAAAGTTTTTCCCGTAAACAGTATACGTTCCATTTCCCCCAACACCATTACAAGTTGTTTGAATGAAAGCAATATCATTAGCAGTCGGATATTCTAATGTCGCTGAAACTGCATATGACTGCCCGTTATTACAAAGATAGATCATATACCCAGGATTTTGCATTGGATCCTCTGCTTTAGTATTCCCTAAATATCCTAATATATTTAACCTATGCGCAACTGAAGTTACATATGCTGAACCATCCTCGTAGGAAAACCATCCTTGTCCGCCACCGAAATATCCACCTCCTGAAACCTGAAAAGTATTGTAATCACTGTAATACAATTCCATAGCAGTCATTATTTGTTTTAAGTCTGCTCTTCTTTTAACGTCTCTTGCTTTAGCTCTTGCTAAACCAAGGCTCATCATAACAACGGAAGCTAAAAGACCTATGATTGCTATTACAACCAACAGTTCAATTAGAGTAAAACCTTTTTGGTCTTTTCTTTTTGTTTCCTTGAATATATTGGTGATTTTCATCAGTACCTTCTTTGAAATGAGTATATCACAATATTAAATATGCTATACTTTAAGCATGAAAAAACAGATTTTAGTCTCTGGATTAAGAGCAACAAGCGAACCACATATTGGTAACTACTTAGGAGCAATAAGGCAGTTCATTGAAAAACAAGATGATTATGACTGCTATTTCTTCATTGCTGATTTGCACACCATGACAACCCCTTTTGAACCTAAAGAATTAAGGAAAAGCTCTTTAGCTGTTCTTGCTGACTATATTGCCTTAGGTCTTGATCCAAAGAAAAGCACAATCTTTTTGCAATCACAAGTTCCTCAACACACTGAACTGGCTTGGATTTTTAACTGCATTACTCCTGTTTCTGAATTGCAAAGAATGACTCAGTTTAAAGACAAGGCTTCTGATACAAAAAGTGTTAATTCTGGGTTGTTAAACTACCCTGTGTTAATGGCAGCTGATGTTTTGTTGTACAAAGCAGAAGTAGTTCCAGTTGGTGATGACCAAGTTCAACATCTTGAACTATCTAGAATCATTTCAAGAAAGTTTAACAACGCGTTTGGCAAAACATTTCCAGAACCAAAACCTTTGTTGAACAAAAACGCGAGGGTAATGAGTCTTACTGACCCAACTAAAAAAATGAGCAAAACCGGAGGTGCTGGAATTCTCTTAAATGATTCACCAGAAGAAATTAAGAAAAAGCTTAGAAAAGCTGTAACAGCAACTGACGCAAAAGGAAAATCCGCTGGAGTTGATAACCTGATGGGATTGTTAAAAGAATTTGGTACTGAAGGACAATACGAATTTTTCCTAAGCCAGCTTAAAGACAACACTATTCAATTCTCACATTTAAAGGATGCTCTTGCAGAAGTAATCGCAAATCACTTTGCAAAATTTAGAGAAAAAAGAGCAAAGCTTCTTGCTGATCCAGAATATCTAGCTGAAGTACTAGCAGATGGAGCAAGGAAAGCACAAAGCATTGCTAGCAAAACAATATCAGAAGTAAAAGAAAAAGTTGGGTTACTGTAAATTTAAAAGGCGCTTTCAGCGCCTTTTTTTATTTCCCTAACAAAACCTTTTTCATCTCTTCAACCTTTTGTTCAACTATTTCTTTAGAGACTCCCTCAACCGCCAATCTTAATAGCGGTTCTGTATTTGATGGCCTTAAATTAAACCAGAAATCAGGATACTCAACTGACAAACCATCCATCATATTTATTTTCCCGTCAGCATACATTGCTTTAACAGCCTCTATCTTAGCAAGAGCCTCTTCCCTACTATGTAACTCCATGTTAATTTCCCCTGAATGGAAATATATATCATATGGTTTAATAATTTCTGACACTTGTTTGTTTTGTTCGGAAATGAATTTTAGGAACTTAGTAACCTCTACTACTGGCGCTTCAAAAGTACCATACGGAAATTTATAACAATAATGACCGGAAGACTCACCGCCAAATATAGCTCCAGCTTTAACCATCGTTTCTTTAATATATGAGTGCCCAACCCGGGTCAGTAATGGTTTGCCACCATAAGCGTTAATCATGTCCAAAGTAATTCTTCCGGGACGGATATCATAAGCTACAGTTGCGCCTGGATGCTCTACTAATTCAATCTGCGCCATTATACCTCGCAAAATACCTTGCGGGACATTCTTGCCAGTTTCGTCTACAAAGAAATATCTGTCAGCATCACCATCTATACCAATACCGAGATCAGCTTTCTCAGCAACAACACGGTCACATAAAAACTTAATATTTTCCGGTTTCATAGGGTCAGCTTCGTGTGCTGGAAAAGTACCATCAACTTCAAAATTCATTTGCACCATTTCGCAAGGCAGATGTTTAAAAAGTTCTTGCATATCCAAGGCGCCAGAACCGTTTGCTGGATCAATGACAATTTTTAATGCTTTGATCTTACCCAAATCAATATTAGAAATTTGCTCACGGACCATATCTTCAGTGGTGTTTTCGCGCTTACCGAGTTGACCTTTGCTTGCTGCTAATGAGGCAAGCTGATCATTAACTATTAAATCACGCACTTCATTAATACCATTATCACCATTAACCATAACGTCATTTATAACCATCTTTACACCATTCCACTGTTTTGGATTATGTGATGCCGTAATTTGCACGCCATTCTTGTATCCATAAAAACTTGTTGCGAAATAAAAGGCGGGGGTTGAAACTAACCCAATATCATCTACATCAATCCCTGTGTCAAGCAAGCCTTGAATAATTTTTGCTTGTAAAGCCGGGCTGGAAAGACGCATATCCCGACCAACGGCAACCTTTAATTTTGTATCAGGAAAACGTTTTAATAAAAGGGTGGCATAACCACGACCGATAGCATAAGCAGCTTCTTCATTAAGTTGCTCTGGATAAATTCCCCTAATATCGTAAGCTTTGAAAATCTTTTGATCTATATTCATATGTTGTTTTAATGTTGCTTATAAATTGTAAGGTTGAATATGTATTAAGTCAAAAAACTCAAAGGACCGTCTCACTACACAAATGTGAGACGGTCCTGGTTGCTTTCCTACTCGTAGCGACGATCAGGACGCCCGTGCCAACCGGGTCTGCTCAGGACGCTTTGTTCTCTGACGCCCTTTGTAGACCCGAAGACGGACGACCTGGAGGTCAGTGGCTCTTCCGCCAGAACTGACCTTCTGCCGAGCGACGAACGTCAGCACCCCCTTCTTGCTGACGCGCGACCGGTCCACCGAAATCTCCAGCCCCAGCGTTGACTGCTGGAGAAAGGAAAGAGCGATGTCGAACAGTCTCTCGAACGAGAAACCGTCCTCATCGATCATCCCCTTGTAGCACGCTTGCACCACCGGCAGGATGAGCACCTCCACGTTCGTCGGAATGCCCGCCCCGTTGTGGACGCGCTCCAGAACAACTCCGTGGAGTCCGGTGATAGCTTGCTTGATCTCGTGCCGATACGCATACAACGTCTGGTCAAAGACGTGACCAGTGGCGTTCCGGGCATGGAGGTGCTCCAAGCGATCCGGATGGCGGAAGCTTGGGAGAACGCCCGCAGGAAGCATCTGCAGAACGTCTGGAACCCTTCGTTTCTGAGTCATTGAAAAAGGGGGTTGGTGGGTGGTGATCACTTCACGAACTGATTTACTACGAGTAATATCCTCCTCTAGCTGAATGTTCTAACTTATTCTCTAGTATCTGGGTAGTCAGAAAACCCATTTGAAACTTAAAGATATATTATTCTCTTCTGTATAATAGGTCAATACTGGTGAGAGGGCTGCAGACGTGATGTCTACAGCCCTCTCTGGGTTGAGTGCTAGGAAGCGAGGCGCTGCCTTCTCAGGCGTCGCGAAGCGAACGCTCCGCTAAGGATCTGGTAAAAGCTCAGCGTCCCTTCGACCTCCAAACAGCTCTTCCGACTCCGACTGTATCGGTCAGGATAGAACTGAATCGAGATTCGAATGAGGTCGTTGCTTGCCGGATCCGGCTCAGCGTCGCAGACGGTCATCTGGTACGGTCGCGAGATCCTCGGGTTGTTGACCTTGAGGTACGCGATCAGGCGCTCTCTGCTCCTCAGCATGTGTGGCGTACAGGAGTAGTAGAGCATCTGGTCAACAGCTCTTGAAACAACAAGAGCGGAAAGATAGCGCAATCCTTCTTGCACGCACATCCTCCGCTTCATATTGTTCGCGTTGCTTTCGAGCTGTCTCCGTGCCTGAGGGCTCGGGTGCTTCTTCCAACCCCTGTGTCGGGGCTGACGAATTGCCCGGAATACCCCGCCGACCTGTTGCTTAATAACCGGTTGGTGCACTCATCACCTCGTGATGTTGGAGTGGGAACAACTTCTTGTAGGCTCATAATATTCCACTCTTTAGAAAAAAGCAAAATCTTAGATTCATTGATTTTACCTTGTTTTCTAAGTATAATATGCGCATGTCATTTAAAATCGGAATCGTAGGTTTACCAAATGTTGGTAAGTCAACACTGTTTAATGCAATTACAAAAAGTAAAGTAGAAGCAGCAAATTATCCTTTTGCTACTATTGATCCAAATATCGGCGTTGTTGCTGTTCCTGATGAACGCTTGCAAAAGCTTGCTGTTTTAGAAAACTCTGAAAAAATCGTTCCTACGGTTATTGAGTTTGTTGATATTGCTGGGTTGGTTGCAGGAGCTCACAAAGGAGAGGGTTTAGGAAACAAGTTTTTAGCAAACATCAGAGAGGTTGATGCAATTTTAGAAGTTGTTCGTTTTTTTGAAGACAAAGATATTATTCACGTTGCTGGTGGTGTTGATCCGAAACGCGATGTTGATGTCATTAGTATAGAATTAGCTCTTGCTGATCTTGAAACAGTTGGTAAAAGATTAGAAGCTGCTTCTAAAGAAGCGAGGCAAGGAAATAACCGAGAGGCTTTGGTTAAAAAAGCTGCTTTAGAAAAATATCAACGTGTTTTATCAGAAGGCATTCGTGCTAGTGAAGCTGTTTTAACAGAAGAAGAGACTAAGGCTGTTAAAGAATTACAACTTTTAACTACAAAGCCATTTTTGTATGTTGCAAATGTTGCTGAAACCGAGGTTTCAAAGTTTAATGATCAGTCTTTCATTCCAATTTCTGCAAAGATTGAAAGCGAGCTTGCAGAACTTCCTGATGCAGAAAGAGACGAGTATTTAAAAGAGCTTGGTATGACTGAGTCTGGTTTAGACAAAATAATTAAGGTAGCTTACAAAACTCTTGGTTTAATTACTTTCATAACAGCAGGACCAAAGGAATCCAAAGCTTGGACATGTCCTGCTGGTACTAAGGCTCCCCAAGGCGCTGGTATTATCCATACTGACTTTGAAAAAGGCTTTATACGTGCTGAAGTCATTTCATGGGACAAACTCTTAGAAGCTGGCGGTTATGGTGTGGCAAGAGACAAGGGTTGGTTAAGACTAGAAGGCAAGGAATATGTTCTTGCAGATGGTGATGTGGTGCACTTTAGATTTAACGTTTAATTTATGGGCGACGTTTTAAAGTTTCCGGGAAAATGGCATGGGCCTGAACTAGAAGCTTCTCATAATACTGAGGCTGCAGGTCAGGGAATTAATACTGAGAACCTCATTACAATGATAGAGGCGCTGACTATCTATATGCCTCAAAAAATCAAAAGTCAGGAATTGATGAAAACATACGCGCCACTCGTAGCTGGATATACTGAAGAGGAAATAGTTTCAATGATTAATAACAGTAACTTGACTGACTGGCAGACAAAAACAGTGTTGTTCCACTGCCTTTATGAAGAGGCTTCAAAACGTGGGTTAATAGACAGGAACAGAGCCATTTAATATATATTTAACGAATTTTTAATCTCTTTGGAGTATATATATTAGGGACAAAGTTAAAGCTCTTTAGAGCCTTGCAAATATAACGGGATTCTGGTATACTCCTTTTACAAATCAATATTAATATTCGTCCGAACAATTTGTTTCGGATGATGATGAGAAAGGAATTTGATCATCATGCCAAAGTATGAATTGATGTACATTGTTGCATCAACAGTTTCCGATGACCAAATCCCCACAGTAACTGATGGGGTTTTATCGTTTATAGGGAACTATGAAGGCAAGGTTATGCGAGAGGATTTGATGGGCAAGAAAAAACTCGCGTATCCAATCAAGAAAACCAAGAATGGTTTTTACGCAGGCGTTACTTTTGAAATGCCTGGCACAAGAATTAACGAGTTTGATGCAAAGCTCAGAACAACTCCTGACATTGTTCGTCATCTTGTTGTAAACATTGATGAGAATCTTGCTCGAAAAGAAAAAGACGAGGTTGCTCAAGAAAAAATGAACAAGAACAGAAGCGAACGTGCAAAAACTGCTCCGGCTGCAGAAGGCATAGAAGTAACTCCTGAACTCTTGGACCAGAAGATTGAAGAAGCTTTAACCGAAGACCTAAAAAACGTTTAATCATTAACATGCCGCTTAAGCGGAAAAACTTATGGATTTAAACAAAGCGTTAATTATCGGTAGGCTGACTCGCGATCCTGAATTGCGAACCACGCCACAAGGCACAAATGTTTGTTCTTTTTCAATCGCAACTAATTTTGTTTACAATAGCCCAACGGGTGGTAAGCAGGAACAGGTTGAATATCACAATATTGTCGCCTGGAGAAAACTAGCAGAAATAGCTAGCCAGTATCTGAAAAAAGGAAGCAGAGTCTATGTTGAAGGCAGGATTCAAACCAGATCCTGGGATGGACAGGACGGTGCTAAAAAGAACCGCACTGAAATTGTCTTAGAAAACATGATTATGCTTGATTCTAAAGGAACAGCAAGTCCTGCAGGAATTCCTACAAAGAGTGACTTTGAAAGCTCTTTAGAACAAATTCCAACTATTAATCAAGAAACACCGGGAGCAGAAGAAATCTCGGTTGAAGATATTCCATTTTAAATTAATATATGCAACCACAACCAAAAAAGACCTGCTTCTTTTGTAGCAACAAGGTTAATGTAGTCGATTACAAGGATACTCAAACCTTGCGTCGCTTCATGTCCCCTCACGCAAAGATTTTGTCTCACAACAAAACCGGGACATGCCCGAAGCATCAAAGAATGGTAACAATCGCGTTGAAACGCGCTCGCCACATGGCATTGTTGCCTTTTGTAGCTAGCTAATTCATAAAGGAACGAACAATGTCATTAGATATTTCTGACGTAAAATTGGGTTTGGTCTTGTCTTTAAACAACGAACCATACCAAGTAATCTGGTCTAACCGCATGCGCACAGCACAGCGTAAACCAGTAATGCAAACCAAATTAAAGCATATTATCTCTGGAAAAGTTCTGGAATATTCTTTTAAGTTTGGAGAAAAGATTGAAGAAGCTGATGTTGCTAGAGAGAGAGCAAACTTCCTTTATGCTGATGATTCTGGAACACATTTCATGAATCAAGAAACATTTGAAACAATTGATTTACCTAAAGATGTTACTGCAGAACAAGAACAGTTTTTGAAAGAAGGAATGGAAGTAACTGTCTTAAGATACAATGGCAATCCTGTTTCAATTGATCTTCCTGTTAAGGTAGAACTTAAAGTAGTTGAAGCCCCTCCAGGTATTACAGGAAACTCCGCAGGAAGTGTTACTAAACCAGTAATACTTGAAACCGGACTTGTAGTACAAGCCCCTATGTTTATTAAAGAGGGCGATATGTTGAGAATAGACACAAGGTCAGCAGAATACGTAGAACGAGCAAACAGCTAAAACATAGGTATATATATTAAAACCCGAGCAATCGGGTTTTAATATTGGGCTTGTGTTAAAATATGAGAGTCAAAGCGGGAAAACTACGTATACTTTAAAGACCCTGGAGCTCCAGGGTCTTTATTTATTCATGCATTTCTTTTTCGGCGAGATATTTTTCTACATCAAGGGCTGCCATGGCTCCGATGCCTGCAGCGGAAACTGCTTGTCTATATCTTGGATCACTAATGTCCCCTGCTACAAAGACTCCTTCTACGTTTGTTCGGGTGTTGTTTTTTACAATGACGTATTTTTTTTCATCTAGATCAATTTGTCCGTTTAAAATCTTTGTGTTTGGTGTGTGTCCGATTGCTAAGAATACTCCATCTGTTTTGAAATCTGTTTCTTCTCCTGTTTTTGTGTTCTTTATAGTTACTCCTTCTACATGATCTGTTCCTAGAACATCAACAACAGAAGAATTTGTCATGAAAGTAATTTTTGGATTTGCTTGTGCTCTTGCAAGCATTATTTTTGAAGCTCTGAATTCTTCGCTTCTATGTATGATGGTTACTTTGTTTGCAAATTTTGTTAAATAGTTTGCTTCTTCCATTGCAGCATCTCCCCCACCTATAACTACGACTTCTTTGTTTTTAAAGAAAAAACCATCACATGTTGCACAAGCTGAAACGCCTTTACCTCTTAATCTTTGTTCGTTTGGAAGGTTTAGCCAATTTGCATCAGCACCCATTGCAATGATAACTGTTTTTGCAAGGTATTCCGCTTTGTCTGTCTTTATTTTGAAAGGCTGTTGTTTAAAATCAACGCTTTCCACTATTTCATACATAACCTTTGAACCAAACTTTTCAGCCTGTTTGATCATAGTCTGCATTAACTCTGGTCCTAGAATTCCGTTTTCAAAACCAGGATAATTTTCAATCTCGGTTGTTTGCATTAGCTGACCACCGGGGTTTAACCCTGCTATTATTACTGGTTTTAGCTCAGCACGTGAGGCGTAAATGGCTGCTGTAAGCCCTGCTGGTCCTGAACCAATGATTAGTGTGTTTAAGATTTCATTCATGTTTTCTCTTCCTTGTTTTATGTTGCTTATGTAGTTTAGCAGAACTTTATTAACCAGCCAAAGGGCTTTAAAAGCCCTTGAAAAAAGCAGGGGTCTGTGGTAAAATCAAACAGTAAAAAAGATCATGGCGCTATCGTCTAGTGGCTAGGACATCAGGTTTTCATCCTGGTAACCGGGGTTCGATTCCCCGTAGCGCTACCAAAAAAATAATTGATCTCAAAAGGTTCGGTATAACTTCTTTTAGAAGTCCGAAAAGCACAGATTGATACAATTTTGTATCTGAACCCAAATATATGAACTGCCACACTTTAATAGTTCACTGCTAGGGTAGCTGCAGATCTTTAAGTGGAAAATTATACTGTGCCTTTTGAGATCAAAATAAATCGTCAAAACAGAATCGCCCTAAAGGCATTTGACAACGTACATCTAGTTTTTTGATAAGATAAAGTATATGATAAAAGGCGAAAACGATTTTAATCCAGACATTCAGAAGGCTAAATCCACTAAGATTCAAACAGTAGATGATTTGCGTTTTGAAGTAGTTCAGGAAAATGACCCAGACTTCAAGACCGCTTTACAAATTTTAAATATGGATGGCGAGGAACCAGAGCAAGGATTACTAGAAAAAGCTAAGCAAGAAACAAAAAGAACAAATTGGTGGTTACAGGAACGTTGGCAAAAAAAAGGATTACCGAAAGAACAAGTAAGTATTCATATCGGTAGCTATTCTGCTGAGCTTTATAACTATGGTCAAGAACTGACTCCTATTCAAATGAAAGAGTTACAAAGAATTATGACAGTCCTTTCTCAAATTCCGGGTAAGAAAGTGAAGTATGTGGTGATTGATGATAAACAAGTATTCAACGACCAAGATCAAGAAGATGGGAGAGGTTATGCTTATCCAGCACAAAGAATGGTAACGCTATACCCTCGTGCTATGTCTAATCAGCCGCATCGAATTCCTAACACATCCGGATTTGTAGGAACTCTCATCCACGAATACGGCCATATCTTACCAGAGGGGACTTTCAGAGGTGACTGGAGCGCAAAATTCGGATGGAAACCATTAGACGAAATTGATTACTCCAGACCTGCACCTAAAAGTTATAGCACTGACCAAGAAGATAGATGTGTAACAGATTATGCTAAATTTTCTCCTGATGAAGATATTTGTGAAAGCCTAGTGGCAGCAGTAAATAATCCTTCCGTTTTAGATAATGAGAGGCTAGAATTTATTCAAGAAAGATTGTTAGAGGGTGTTAAATCTTTATCCCAAAACCAAATCTCTGTAACGAGAAAGTCTGGTCAAGACATAGAATTACCTAAAGCTGCTAGTATAATAAAATATAAAATCAGAGTATCTACATTTAAAATAGGCAACATTGTAAAGAAAGGCTCCTAGTTAAAGTGAGTTTAAAATTCATATACTGCCGCAGTATATATTTGCCTAACCAAACCATCAAAAGTTTTTCAGCTGTCTCGAGATGATCTACCAGTGTTTAACTAGCTTAAATTTGTAAATCGAAATAATATTATAAATAATTAATGATTGAAATATGACAAAAGGCCCCGAAAGTCCATCTCCAGCAGAAATGGACTTTAGAGACAGATTAGATCATCCAACATTAGAAGGTAAAAAACAAACTGCGCAAATGGAACAGCCTGAGCAGGTTGGCGAACGCTTAATGGATGACAGAAAATCAGCAAGTAGGATATTAGAAAATTTATACAGCAACGCAGCTACCCCAGATGGAACATCTTCCAAACAGGGGCTACTGCGGAGAATTAACGGAATGTCCCCAGAGGAATTACATTTTTTAAACGCTGCATTAAGGAAAACAGTAGCCGATTTTGGTAAAAACCGCAACCAAAAATCCTTGGAGGCAATCCTTGTAGGTTTATCGACACAAAGATTTACTAAAGAAGCGGTGAAAGCTACAAACAAATCAAATGATGAACAAGAACTGGAGAGAATAAGAAGAATATTAAAACCTGGAAACGGAGCTTCTGTCCCGGAAGCTGGAAAGCAAGCATCCTCTGTTGAGAATAACCATAACCAAGTACAAGAAAGGTCTGTGAAGCTAAAACCAAAATTTGAAAAGATCACCGATGAAAATTTTGAACGATATGCTGGACAAAACAAAGAGATATTAATTGGAAGTCAAGTATGGCGACTTGATGGAATTAAGTCAGATGGCGATGTTATTTTACACAGAAGCATTACCATACCAGAAGCAGTGCAGTTAGCAGAGCGGGCAAATAGAGGAGAGCTTGATGCAGCTAATGTTAATACACCGAACGTAAAAACCAAAGCGGGTCGGATCAGTAAAACAGAGCTGAAATCTCAAGCTCAATGGATTGTAGAAATGCCACCCCGTCCAAGAGAAGATGCGAATCGGCAAAAGGAAGTTGATGAAGCTAATGCGCTACAGACAAGATTAATGTCTGGAGAATTTAAAAGCAATAAAGTTGGCGAAGAAGACCTACTTATTGATGTTTTTAACAAGTCTGCTAACCGTTTGAGTAAAGAAAAACAAGATTATGAGAGCAGCCAAAATGTTTTGTAAGATTTAAAAGAAAACTTAACTAACTTTTTCTGCCCACAAGAACAGAATTTGTTATGCTATAAATAACATTAATCGTAAACTTATGCAATCATCTACACCAGAAGCTTGGTATGAACTAGCGGAACATTTATATAAACTAACGGTCTCCGAAATAGACAGAGCCATGGAGACAGATGTAGACCTACCAATGATTTATCCCAAACTGATAATCTGCTACCAATTTTTTCGTCAAATTAGAGGAGAGGGCTTCCATACTGAAAGACCAGACGGTATGGGAGAATGGCAAAAGCAAATTTATGCTTGGGAGGATGATCTATGGAATAGAATTGTAAAGTTAAGAAACAAGCTTAACCCAGAAGATAACAAAACAAATTCTTATATCAACGAAATGAAAAATGTCTTTAATCTTAAATAATTTTCGCAGTATAAGTTACCGCTATGAAATTAAAATCTATTTTCAACAGAATGATATTCTATTCGCCCAAAGCCCATATTAATAGCTTGTGGAAAGAAATTTTTAAACTTTCTTTTAAAATTGGCTCTTTAAAAGGAGTGTGGTATCCATACGGTGATACTCTGCGGAAGGATCGATATGAGATTGAACGGGAGAAAAAACGAAAAATTATTAATGCCCTACTAGATTATTATTTTGATGACGAAAAAGATAAAGAATACATAGAAGAGAATAAAGCAAAAAAATAACATGAAAATACTAGCAATTGCTGACAGGCCAGCGCGACTGTCAATAAAAGAAATAGTCAAAACCAATAATATCGACATGATCATAACTTTGGGGGATCTCGATCTTGATCAAATCAGAGAACTGGAAGATATACAAAGCATTCCGAAATTAGGTGTTTACGGAAATCACGATTCGGGCACTTATATGGAACCTCTAGGCATACAAAATATGCACCTTAAGACTTTTGAGTTTAAGGGGTTCGTCTTTGGCGGATTTGAGGGTTGTGTTAGATATAAAGAATCTTCAGCACCAATGTTTACACAAGAAGAAGCAATGGTATTAATGAAAGATTGTTCTTATGTAGATGTCTTTCTAGCGCATTGCCCACCTTTTGGAATAAATGATGACCAGAGCGAAACAGCGCATACCGGATTTATTGCTTTAAAAAATTATTTAGACCAAAAACAGCCAAAATATTTTTTACATGGTCACACGTATCCAAGTGGGGAAAAACTTGTCACAGAGTACGCAGGAACCAAAATCATCTATGTTTATCAAGATCAAATTATAGAGTTATAAACTTTTCTAACCAACCCTTCAAAAGTTTTCCACCTGTCTCGACTCGGTCTACCAAAAAAATAATTGATCTCAAAAGGTTCGGTATAACTTCTTTTAGAAGTCCGAAAAGCACAGATTGATACAATTTTGTATCTGAACCCAAATATATGAACTGCCACACTTTAATAGTTCACTGCTAGGGTAGCTGCAGATCTTTAAGTGGAAAATTATACTGTGCCTTTTGAGATCAAAATAAATCGCCTTCTAGGCGGTTTTATTTTTTCGTACTCCGTTAGCACTATTAATTCAAACGCTCATCGCGCCTAAAGTATCTTCACCTCTCCCTTGTTTGCATCAACCTGTATACTCTGTCCATCTTTTATGACAGAGGTTGCTTTGAATGTTCCAACTATACAAGGTATTCCCAATTCCCTAGCAACTATGGCTGCGTGACAAGTTAAACCACCTTCGTCAGTTATTATTGCTTTTGCAATCTTCATTAAAGGAAGGAAGTCAGGACGCGTCATTTCTGAAACTAAGATTTGTCCGCGCTTAAAATTCTTAAACTGACTTGGTCCTAGAATAATCCTTGCAACACCAATAACAACCCCTTTTGAGGCTGGTGTTCCAGTAATCTTACCTGTAGAACCTTCTCTTGCAATTATCGGGTTATATTCCAGGTAATATTCTTTTTTGTGCCATAACAACAATGTTGCTTTTTTACGATGTTTTAAGGTTGATAGGATATTTGTTTTTTCAGTGAACAATTTTTCATATTCAAAATAGAACATCTTTTTAATCTCTGCTTCAGAAACACCTGTTCTTTTAGATGCTTCGTGTATAAACTTAAAGATGACGTAATTCCCTGCTGTATTAATTTTCTTTCTTTGATCTCTGATGATCTCTGAAACTCTAAGTAAGTCTACAGTCAATTTCTCTGTTGGAAGAAGCGTTACCTTGTTCTTGAGCAGTTGTTTTCTTTGTCCATTGCCTTGATGAGATTGCTTTGCTCTTTTTAGCACTTCATTAAACGTAGGCTCTTTTGAGTATAGATAGCTAGTATTAGTGTAATAGAAATGCTCAAGATATTTTTTGTATAGTTGTTTTTGTTTTATTTGTGATTTGGTGTTCTTTATAGTCTTTAATAACTTCAAATCATCTAGCATAAAACTTTTGTAATCTGAAGAAAGGAGAGCGGTTATAGTATGTATTGCATCTTCAGATCTTTCACTCAATGACTTGTAGAGTTCATCAGATAATATGCTCTCATAAAGAAAAGTAACAACCCCTTGGTTATAGTCTGATATATATCCTTTGTTAAACTTGTTAAATTCATGCAACAGCTGTTTATCATTTAAGGCTGGCAGTCTCTTGCTTAAATTAAAATATTCCGCTGTTACTTCATGCCCTCTTTTGATTAACGATTTTGCTGTTTTCTTAAGTTCATTAAATCCGTCTTTTTTTAGAATGCCAATGAGTTTTTTTGTTTCTGACTTGTATAACTTTAGATCAATCCACTCGTCTATTTTGTTAGTTTCCAAATCAGCCGAAAGGCAATAAAAAGGAAAATGTATTTTCTTAATCGTGCTTGATCCCGCTACTGAAGGGAGAACGTAAGACATAGCAAAAAGAGTCCCTTCAATACCAGAACACTTATCAGCCCGAATTTTTAGAGATTTTTGCATAAATCGAGTATACCTTAGCTTACCACGCACGCTGAGATTTTCAACACCTATTCTGAACTATCTTTTATATTTCTTCGCAAAGGTGTAAACTTAGAGTGTTAATAAAACATTAAGAAACAAAAAGATGGAAACATATTTAGTGATAATCTTGGTTCTTGCAGTCTTAGGTATTTTTAACACACTATACCTATCAGCCCATGCAATCACCAAGAAACCTGTTAAGTGTCTTTGGTTCCCAGAAGAATGGTGCGCAAAAGTTCAGTATAGTAAATACAGCAGGACGTTTGGCATTCCTAATGGATTTGCCGGTCTTGCTATGTATATAGCGATACTGGTTCTAACTCTATTGTTTATTGGTGGCTCTATTTCCTTTACTCCTATCTTTTGGCTTATAGTCTTCGGGTTTGTATTTTCAATGTACTTCTTATCCATACAAGCATTCGTATTAAAAGCGTTCTGTACTTGGTGCGTAATCTCAATTGCAGAGTTTACACTCTTGTTTTTAACAGTTATGATCTCACGATAAATGTTTGATAGAAAACACCGGACTTGTTCTGGTGTTTTCTATTTTTGATATACTATATCCATGACAACAGCAACTCACGTAGCTTTAGGTTTAATAATTGGGAAAGTTACTAATAATTACGGCTTAGCTCTAGCATTTTCAGTTGGTCCTGATATAGACCATTTAATCTCTTACGCTAAACATGGTGTTCTGTTAAACCCAAGAAGATTCCTCAAAGTTACCACGGATGCAGAAGATCCTTGGGGAGACCAAAAATCATTTTTACACAATGTCTTTGTCTGGTTTGGTATTAGCCTTGTAGCAATTGCGATTAACCAAAGAGTTGGTTTGATTATTTCAATTGCGTATTTAGGACATCTGGTTTTAGATGCATTAGATAGCTCCCTATTCTTTCCTTTTTATCCCCGAAAATTCTGCATTAAAGGACCCATTGTATACAATTCTGCGCATGAATATTTCTTCCTTTTAATACTCCTTCTAATCTATATATTCATTTAAGAAATAAGATTACAAAATCTAGTTGATACGTGATATAATACAAGGCATGAGAAGCATTGACGGAGTTAAAAGAATTCACCGTAATACTGCGCGAACAATTCCTGAAACACAAAGAAAAACCGCGTATAAAATATTCGTTCCAAAACGAATTAATTTCTTTTCTTTTTTTGAAAAAAAACAGATTACTACAATTGCGATTACATTTGTAGTTACTTTTGTTTTTTCAATCGCAACTAGCCAAGGTCTTGCTGCAATCAATTCTCCAAAACAAAATCAAACAAGAGCAACTCAAGAAGCTCCAAGAGCGGAAAAACAGCTGGCAATCCTTGACCAACCAGGAGTCCCTGTTTTTGATCCAAATGTACGACTCTCCCCTGATGAAATATATCTACCAAAGGAAAACATGATTTTACCCGATCCTTTGAAAAAGAGAAAAGAGTTCTTAGAGAAATATCTAAGAGCTAAAGGTACTCCTCTAGCAGATCATGTTGATGCAATATCGGTTCAAAGCCAGTGGAGATTAATCATAGCCATTTCTCGCGCTGAAAGCTCTTTCTGTAAACACCAGGTTACAAACAACTGCTGGGGAATTGGTGGTGCTTGGAACATGAGAAAATACAAAAACTATGACGAAGCTGTTGCTGATGTAAACCGTATCCTTGAAACCTACTATATCCAAGCAGGACTTGATACTCCTAAGGAAATCGTTAGAAAATACGTTGGTCATCAGAGTGATAACTGGGAGCTTGCAGTACAACAAGAACTAAAAAATTTAGAAGAGATTGAATGAAAATCCTAGCTATTGAAACCTCTTGTGATGAAACATCTGCTTCTGTTGTTTTAGCAGGTAAAAAATCTGGTGTTAAAAAACTAAGTAATGTTGTTTCCTCACAAATACTAATTCACAGAAAAACACAAGGGGTTGTTCCTGAAGTCGCTGCACGTGCACATATATCAAAAATATCAGCAGTTGTTCAAAAAGCATTAAAAGATGCAAAAACTTCCCTAGAATCAATTGACTATTTAGCTGTGACTAATGGTCCTGGTTTGATTAGTTCTCTTTTAGTTGGTTGTGAATATACCAAAGGACTTGCTCTTGCTTTAAACAAGAGAGTCATTCCAACAAATCATATGCTTGGACACCTCTACTCTGCTTTTGTTAGTGATCCAAAAATAAAGCTTCCGAGCATTAACTTAATTGTTTCCGGCGGTCATACTTACTTAATTCTTTTGAAGAAAAAAAATAAGTTTGAGGTTCTTGGTTCTACTGTGGATGATGCTGCTGGTGAAGCTTTTGACAAGATTGCTAAAATGCTCGGCTTAGCATATCCAGGAGGTCCTGAAATATCGAAGTGGGCTGCAAATGCAAAAAAGAAAAAAGGGTTTAAAGACTATGCTTTTCCAAGACCGATGATTAATGCTAAAAATTTTGATTTTAGTTTTGCAGGATTAAAAACAGCAGTACTTTACAAAATACGTGATGAAAAACTTAATTTAAAAAACCCTCAAACAAAAGCAAACCTTGCGTATTCTTTTCAAGAGGCGGCAGTTGATGTGTTGGTTAAAAAGACAATAAAGGCAGCAGAGAAATACAAAACAAAAAGCATAACTCTCTCAGGCGGAGTTGCTGCAAACAAACTCTTACGAAAAAAACTGGCTTCTGCCAGCCGTAAAACACACAACAAGTTCTATGTACCAGACTTTTCTCTGTGTACTGATAATGCTTTAATGATTGCAAATGCTGCGGCTATTAAAGTACAAGGTGGTTTTAAACCGGTTAAATATACAAAGTTAAAAGTAAACCCACAGTTGGAATTGAGATAGAAAGCATGAACCCCGGTCTACACGTACTGTGTAAGCCGGGGTTCGGGAGCCGAGGCCAAGCAGAGCTTGGCACTCGTTCATGTACGCATGAGGACAGCGCAAGGTCGCGAACCTTGAGCTTCTTGTTGCTGCTCTGGTTGCTCTACCTCACGCATTACCTTTACCGGAATTCCGGTGCCAACTCCGGTCGAACTCGGCTCGTGGAGCCTGGGGTCAACCGTCGGCGGTCGTGGCCGAGTTCGACGAAGAGAAGTTCGTGCGGCCGGTGGCAACCGTCTGGATAGCCGGAGCGGCACGAGCGCCGATCGTCGAGTTCTTCTTCGCGTCAATCGTCGCCAGGGCGGCCGTGGTCTTGAAGTCGTTCGTAGCCGGCGCAGCGCGTGCGGTACCGATCGTCGAGTTCAGCGAGGCCATCTTGCCGTGGTTGACCGCGTCGTACTGCTTCTTGAAGTCGTTCGCGGCGCCGAGCACGTTGTCCGAGTAGTACGCGTCAGTGGCAGCCTGGTTGATGGCAGCCGGAGTGCGGGCGTTCTCGATGACCGTGAAATTCGTGACCATGTTCGCGGCAGCCGTGTTGATCGGCGCAGCACGCGTCGATACGGCAGCCGAATTCGCACCGTACAGCACGTTCGGGACAGCCGCAGCGGCGTCCGTCACGTTCATCCACGCAGCCGTCGGGGAGCTGGTCACCTCGGGGACCAGGAAATTGGGGGCGGTGCCGTAGGCGATGATCGCGGTCTGGTTCGGCGTGGCAGCAGCGTTCAACGGAAACAACGCGGTGGCAGCGATGATCGCGATCATCGCCACGAAAGGTCCGGCCCGAAGACGGGTCGTCATGCTTGTCCTCCTTGCACCTATAATGTACGCTCGAAGCGCACATACGGGTGCGGACGAGTGGCCCCAGACCGACACGGTTGTCGACCTTGCAAAGGGTATCTGGATTATATGACACTCTTCTTAATTTGTAAAGTCGTAAAAAAGCCAATAAATAGAGAGGTTTTTGAGGATTTCTTGCAAAATATGCCCGTTTTAAGTATGATTATACAAAGCTATTCCGACTGTCATCGGATGCTCAATGTATAGAGCAAGCGCAGGAAGAAATTACTAATTGTTAGTAAAACTAGAACCTGCCGCAGGTCTTGCGTTAAAAAGACAAAATTAAGAACCAATCAAGTTGGTAACTCGCCCCTCGGGCGAACTTGAGCACTTCCAGTGCTTTTTATTTTTCCCAAAATATATGAAAGAACTATCATCTACATACAATTCAAAAGAAACAGAATCCAAGATCTACCAGAAATGGTTAGACTCTGGATATTTTAATCCGGATAATTTGCCTGGCGAAAGAACGAAACCTTTCAACATCGTACTGCCTCCACCAAATGTTACTGGTATTTTGCACACTGGCCACGCGCTAATGTTGGTAATTCAAGATATCTTAATCAGATACCATAGGATGTCTGGGTTTAAAACTTTGTGGCTTCCTGGAACTGACCATGCTGCTATTGCAACTCAGTCCAAGGTTGAGGCAATGATTTACAAAACTGAAGAAAAAACTCGCCATGATTTAGGACGCGAGGAGTTTTTGAAACGCGTTGAACAATATGCTCAAGAAAGCCATGACACAATCATTGAGCAAACAAAACGTCTTGGTTCATCTCTTGATTGGAGCAGAGAAGCATACACCTTAGATGATGCAAGAAATCTTGCTGTTAGAACTGCGTTCAAAAAAATGTATGATGCTGGATTAATATATCGCGGGAACAGAATGGTTAACTGGGATCCGAAAATGCAAACAACTGTTTCTGATGATGAAATTGAATGGAAGGAAGAAATCTCCCCTCTCTACTATTTAAAGTATGGTCCTTTCACTATTGCCACAGCTCGCCCTGAAACTAAATTTGGTGACAAGTATGTTGTCATGCATCCGGATGACAAAAGATATTCAGAATACACGCATGGTCAACAAATTGAGCTTGAATGGATTAATGGTTCTGTTAAAGCAACTGTCATTAAAGACGAAACCATTGATATGGAGTTTGGGACAGGAGCAATGACCATTACTCCGCGGCATGATGCTACTGATAACGAGATAGCGCAAAGACATAATCTTGATTATGAGCAGATTATTGATCAAAAAGGAAAGCTTTTAGCAATTGCTGGAGAGTTTGCTGGGTTACATATTAAGAAAGCTCGTCCTTTGATCATAGAAAAGCTTCAATCTAAAGGATTGATTGAGAAAATCGATGAAAAGTACTCTCATCGCATTGCCACTAATTCCCGCGGTGGTGAAATTATTGAACCTCAAATAATGAGACAGTGGTTCATTGATGTTAATAAAGAGTTTGAATTAAGCTCAAAACAAAAACTTAACTTCCCTACCTCTGAAAAAGCTACTCTGAAAAAATTAATGCGCCATGCTATTGAATCTGGGTTGATTAAAATATATCCTGAACATTTTCAGAAAACATATTTCCACTGGATTAATAATTTGAAAGACTGGTGCATCAGTCGCCAGATTTGGTATGGTCATCAAATACCAGTTTGGTATAAAGGAGATGAGATATATTGTGATATTGAAGCACCAAAAGATTCTGGATGGGAACAAGATCCTGACACATTGGACACTTGGTTTTCGTCTGGTCTTTGGACTTTCTCAACTCTTGGATGGCCTGATAAAACCAAAGATTTAGAATTGTTCCATCCAACATCTGTTTTAGAAACTGGATATGACATTTTGTTCTTCTGGGTAGCACGTATGGTTTTGATGACCACGTATCTACTAGAAGACATTCCTTTTAAAACCGTCTATCTCCATGGTTTGATTCGTGACAAAGATCGCCAAAAGATGAGTAAGAGCAAGGGAAACATAATTGACCCTCTCGGTGTCATTGATACTTACGGCACTGATGCTTTGCGTATTGCCTTGATATTTTCAACAGCAGCAGGAAATGATATTCCTCTTGCTGAAGAAAAGATTAAAGGAATGAAACACTTTGCTAACAAGCTTTGGAACATCTCCCGGTTTATCTTAAGTAATACTGATAACTTTGAGGCAGAAATTGATATGACAAAGTTAACTGACCCTGATAAAGAAATCTTGTCTAAGCTAAAACAATCTGCTGGAGAGATAACTGAAAATATTGAAGGATTAAGGTTGAATGAAGCTGCTCAGATAGCATATCAGTTTACCTGGCATGAACTTGCTGATATATATATTGAAGCAAGTAAAACACAAATGCAAAATCCAGAACTTGCTGAAAACACCAAAGCTGTTCTTGCTAAAACATTGAAAACAACGCTAAAACTATTACATCCATTTATGCCCTTTGTTACAGAGGAAATCTGGAGCAACTTAAACCAAAAAAACCTACTCATGATTGCAGAATGGGAAAATGGTGATATGATGTAATCGATGAGGGACATTGACCTTAAAAACCCCGGAACATTCCGGGGTTTTTAATTATTTTCTAATAAATATTTAATCTTTTCCGCGTATATATATTAAGGAAACAATATAGGAGTAGCAGGCTGGCGGTCTGTGTCCTCCACCAAGACACGACCAGGGGTTCGATTCCCCTTACTTCCACCACTTTGTTGACCAAAGTATTTAAAATGCAGTAAAATATTATCGGTGGAGGACACGACTGCAATAGAAAAGACTCCGGGGTTCCGGAGTCTTTTTGTTTTCTTTTGGTTATTCTTCGCTTTGAGCAACTACCAGGTCAGCATCTACTTCTGCTACGGTTTGTGGATTAAATCCAGTTCCAGCAGGAATTAGTTTACCGATAATTACATTTTCTTTAAGACCTCTTAAGTGGTCTGTCTTACCAGCAAGTGCTGCTTCGATTAAGACACGAGTTGTTTCCTGGAAGGATGCTGCTGCTAGGAATGATTCAGTGTTTAAGGATACTTTGGTAATACCCATTAATAACTGTTCTGCTTGTGCTGGTTTTCTTCCATCAGCAGTAAGCTTTTCGTTTGTATCATTAAGTCTTGCCTTGTCGATTAAATCACCCATTAAAAATTCAGAATCTCCTGAATCTATAATGCGCATCTTAGAGAACATTTGGCGAACCATGACTTCAACGTGTTTGTCATGGATGTTCTGACCTTGAGAAACGTAGATGTCTTGGACCTCTTGAACAATGTAGTTCTGAGCATCCTGGACTCCTCTTAGCGCAAGGACCTGTCCTAAGTTTAAGTTTCCTTCAGTAAGTTGCTGTCCTTTGGTAATTAGATCACCGTCTTTAATGAGTAAAGAGAAGGATGTTGGAACAAGATATTCTCTTAGGTGTTCTTCTGATTCTTTGATGATTATGACTTTGTCTTTTTCAATGTGGACAATACCCGCTGATTTTGTTTTTTCAGCTTTACCGTTTTCATCAATGTAAAGAGCTTCATTTTCTGTAACATGCTCACCTTCTTTTAGTTGAGTATGTGCTGCGCCTAGAAGATGTTCTTCTTTTTCTGCGCCAGCGCCTTCAATTCGGATTGCGTATTCTTTGTTGTTTAGTTTGCTAATGTAAGCAATGCCATCAATATCTGAAACAAAAGCTTGTCCTTTTGGTTCTCTGGCTTCAAAAAGCTCTTCAACACGAGGCAAACCTTGAGTAATGTCTAATCCTGCAACACCTCCTGTATGGAAGGTTCTCATTGTAAGCTGGGTTCCTGGTTCACCGATTGCTTGAGCTGCAACAATACCGACTGCTGCTCCTAGTTCAACCATTTTGTTGAATCCAAGGTCAAATCCGTAACACTTACGGCAAACACCTCTGACTAGTTTACATTTCAAAACAGAACGGCATTTTACAGAACTGATTCCTGATTCAGGATCACCGATTAGCTTTGAGTCTGCTTCATCAATACCTTGGTTTTTTGAAACTATAACTTTACCGTTTTTGTCTTTGATATCTTCTGCTGCAACACGTCCGAAAAGTCTCTTGCCGAAATCTTTGTTCATCTTTTCAGACATCTCTCTTGTTACTTCTATGAAATCCTTAGTTGCGCAATCTTCTGCATTAACAACAATATCTTGAGCAACGTCAACTAAACGACGAGTTAAGTATCCAGCATCAGCTGTTCTTAAGGCTGTGTCTGACATTCCTTTTCTAGATCCGTGAGTTGAAATGAAGTATTCCAAAACAGTAAGACCTTCCTTGAATGATCCTTTAACAGGAAGTTCAATGACATCACCAGCTGGGTTAACCACAAGGCCTTTCATACCAGCCATCTGGGAAACCTGAGCAAAAGAACCTCTTGCTCCAGAAACAACCATGGAGTTAACAGAACCATTAGGATCAACTGATTGAGTAACTTTCTTTGAAAGTTCCTCTAAGACACCAGACCAGATTTCAATGACCTGAGCTTTACGTTCCTCTTCTGTTAACAATCCTTCTCTAAAGTGTTGGTATGTTTGTTCTACTTGTATATCAGCTTTTGCAAGTAATTCCTGCTTTATCTCAGGAATCTTTAAGTCATCCATGCCCCAGGAAAGTCCTGATTTTGTTGCATAGAAGAAACCTGTTGATTTAATACGGTCAATTAATTCTGCTGTAAGATCATTACCATACATCTTGTGTGCTTCTCTAACTAAAGCCTGAAGTTTCTTTTTATCAAAAACTTCGTTTCTGAAACCCATTTCTTTTGGTAAGAGCTGGTTGAAGATGACACGACCAACTGATGTGTCTAATATTTTTCCATCAACTCTGATTTTTACTTTTGCTTTAACATGAATGATGTCGTTTCTGTAAGCCATAATTGCTTCATCAGGAGAGGTAAAGATTTTACCTTCGCCTTTCATACCATCCTGTGATTTGGTGATGTAGTAACATCCTACAACAACGTCTTTGTCAGGAGTCATCACTGGGTCGCCTGAAGCTGGTTTAAGCAGGTTGTGTGCTGAAACCATAATTTCTCTTGCTTCTTTTTGAGCTGCTTCTGTTAATGGAACGTGTATAGCCATCTGGTCTCCATCAAAGTCTGCGTTGAAAGCAGCACAAACCATTGGGTGAAGCTGAATAGCTTTACCTTCAATTAACACTGGTTGGAATGCTTGGAAACCAAGTCTGTGCAAAGTCGGAGCACGGTTTAGTAAGACATAGTGGTTTTTAGTAACTTCTTCCAAGATGTCGTAGACTTCTGGTTTACCCTGTTCAATGAGTTTGTTTGCTGAACGAACATTGTGCGCGTATTCTCTACCGATTAGTTTAGAAATGACGAAAGGCTTGAAAAGTTCAAGAGCCATTTTCTTTGGAACTCCACACTGATGTAGTTTTAAGTGAGGACCGACAACGATAACTGAACGTCCTGAATAGTCGACACGTTTACCTAGAAGGTTTTGTCTAAAACGACCTTGCTTTCCTTTTAACATGTCAGCAAGAGATCTTAGTTTTCTCTTTTGACCTGTTGATGCAGTTACTTCTTTTCCATGTCTAATTGAGTTATCTATTAAAGCATCAACTGCTTCTTGAAGCATGCGCTTTTCGTTACGAGTAATGACTTCAGGAGCTTTGATTTCTAAAAGTTTCTTTAAACGATTGTTTCTATTGATGACTCTTCTGTAAAGATCGTTTAAATCAGATGCGGCAAAACGTCCACCATCTAATTGAACCATCGGACGAAGATCTGGTGGAATAACTGGAAGGTTTGTAATCAATCCCCACTCAGGACGAAGTCCTGCAGTGATCATGTTTTTAACAAGTTTCAAGCGCTTCAAAACTTTTCTTCTTGCAAGGCCATCTGTATCTACAAGTTCAGCATCAAGCTCTCTTGAAAGCTCCTCCATGTTAATGGCTTCTAATAGTCCTTTTACTGCTTCTGCGCCAATGCCTGCTTCAAAAACCGGACCATATTTCAAGGAAAGATCTCTGTATTCAAGTTCAGAAATGATCTGCATCTTTTTGATGCCTTTTAATTCTGATCTTGCTTGATCTTTGATTGTTTCTAAGGTTTCAAGTTCTTTTCTCCAAGCTTCTTGTAAACGAGTTACTTCAGCATCAATACCAGCTGCGACTAAGTCTTGGTCTTTCTTTGGATCTTTGAATTGCTTTGCTTTTGCTATTAAAGTTTCGTATTTAGTTTCAATTTCTTTTTTCTTTGTTTTGAACTCGCCCTCTATTTGTTCTATGGTTGCGGTTCTCGCGTCTTCATCTACTCTTGTAATGATGTATGCCGCGAAATAGAAGACCTTTTCTAACTCTTGTACTGAAAGGTTTAAGATGGAACCGATTCTTGAAGGAACTCCTCTTAGAAACCAAATGTGTGCAACCGGAACAGCAAGTTTGATGTGACCCATGCGTTCTCTTCTGACAGCGCTTCTAGTAACTTCTACGCCACATTTATCACAAACAATACCCTTGTAACGAATACGTTTGTATTTACCACAATAGCATTCCCAGTCTTTTATCGGACCGAAGATTTTTTCATCGAACAAACCGTCTTTCTCAGGTCGCTGAGTTCTGTAGTTGATTGTTTCTGGCTTGGTTACTTCTCCATGAGACCAAGACAAGATTGTCTCTGGACTCGCCAATTTTATTCTTACGCCTTTGAATTCATCTGATTGAGTGAACATATATGTCTCTTTCTCTAAAGATTATTTCTTAGACTTCTTTTTTCCTTCTTTTCCCGCGACCTTTTCACCATCTGCTGCAAAGTCCAAGGCTGGTTCTGGTTCAGGAGCTTTTTCTTGCATCACTGAAGCCTCGATTGACTCTTTTATTTCAGAGTCATCTTCTATGACGCCTTCAGCACCGAGTAAATCAACATCTAAACACAAGGACTGAAGTTCTTTAACCAAAACTCTGAATGATTCTGGAATGTTTGGTTTTTTGATTGGTTCACCTTTAACGATTGCTTCGTAAGTTTTGCTTCTACCAACAACATCGTCTGATTTTATAGTTATCATTTCTTGTAATGTATGAGCTGCACCATATCCTTCTAAAGCCCAAACTTCCATTTCTCCGAATCTCTGTCCACCAAACTGAGCTTTACCACCAAGAGGTTGCTGGGTAATTAAGGAGTAAGGACCTGTTGAACGAGCATGCATCTTGTCATCTACTAAGTGGTGTAGTTTTAACATGTATGTGTATCCAACAGTAACTCTTTCGTCAAATTTTTCTCCGGTTCTACCATCAAAGACATCAACTTTACCATCTGTTGGGTAACCTGCTTTTGTTAACTCACCTTTGATTTGATCTTCTGTAATACCATCGAGAACTGGGGTTGCTACTATGTAACCAAGTTTCTTTGCTGCAAGACCTAGATGTGTTTCTAATATCTGACCTAGGTTCATACGGGAAGCAACACCGAGCGGGTTTAAGATGATGTCTACTGGGGTACCGTCTTTTAAGTGTGGCATGTCTTCTATTGGAACAACTTTTGAAACAACACCTTTGTTTCCATGTCTTCCTGCCATTTTGTCACCAACTTGAATTTTTCTTAAGACTGCAACTGAAACCTGGATTGAACGGATAACTCCACTTGGTAGCTTATCACCATTTTCTCTTGAAAACTCTCTAATATTAACAACCTTACCGTATTCGCCATGTGGTAATACAAGTGAGGTATCTTTAACATCTCTAGATTTTTCGCCGAAGATTACGCGCAAAAGTTTTTCTTCTGCAGTAAGATCTGTTTCTCCTTTTGGAGTAATTTTACCAACAAGGATGTCTCCTGCTTTTACCTGTGCTCCTATACGGATGACTCCGCTTTCATTTAAATCTTTAAGTTTTTCCTCACCAACGTTTGGAATATCTCTTGTGATTATTTCCGGTCCTAACTTGGTATCACGAACATCTACTTTGAAATCTTCTATGTGTACTGAAGAGTATAGGTCTCTTTTAACAACACGCTCTGAAAGGATGATAGCGTCTTCATAGTTGTATCCTTGCCAAGACATGAAAGCAACAAGAACGTTTTGTCCTAAAGCGAGCTCACCCATTTCAGTGGATGCACCATCTGCAAGTAGATCACCTTTTTTTACTTTGTCGCCTTTGTTAACTCTTACAATCTGGTTTATTGCTGTACCGCTGTTTGTTCTAACGAATTTTAGTAGATCGTAAACTTTTTTCTTTCCTGATTCTGAATCTTCAACTATAATTTTGTTACCTGCTACTGAAACAACTTCTCCGTCAACATCTGAAAGAATTACTTGTCCTGAGTCATACGCTGCTTTTCTTTCCATTCCAGTTCCAACTATTGGAGCGCTCGGCTTTATACAAGAGACAGCTTGTCTTTGCATGTTTGATCCCATTAAAGCGCGGTTTGCATCATCGTGTTCTAAGAAAGGAATTAATGACGTTGTTACAGAAATGATTTGTTTAGGAGAAACTTCTAAATAATCAATATCATTTGTATCAGCAATTGAAGGTTCACCGTGAACACGAACAGAAGTTCTTCTTTCGCTGAAGTGCCCTTTTTCGTCTATTTTAATGTTTGCCTGACCAATGATTAATTTCTCTTCTTCATAAGCATCAAGGTGTTCAATCTTGTCTGTTGCTCTTGCTTTGATTCGAATTTCGAGTATATCGTCATGTTTTTGAAGTTGTTTTGCTTGAGCTTCTGTGATGACACCATCTTCTTTGATGATTCCCTCAATATCGCTTACTGCGATTTCACCAACCGCATCTTTACCGTCATTCTTTGCTGTTTTCTTTACTTTTCTGTAAGGAGTTTCAATGAAACCAAAATCATTGATTCTTGCATATGTAGCTAAGTGAGCAACAAGTCCAATGTTTGGACCTTCTGGAGTAGTAATAGGGCAGAGTCTGCCGTAGTGAGAACGGTGAACATCACGAACTTCGAAACCAGCTCTTTCTCTGGACAAACCACCTGGTCCCATTGCTGAGAGTCTGCGCTTGTGTTCAAGTTCTGCCAAAGGATTTGTTTGGTCCATGAATTGAGAAAGCTGAGACGAAGAGAAGAACTCTTGCATTGCAGCAACAATTGGTCTGACGTGTATTAACTGAGCAGGAGTAACTGTATCTAAATCAGCAAGGCTCATGCGATCTTTTCCAATTCTTGCCATACGAGCAAGGCCAACACGGAAACGGGTCTGGATCAGTTCGCCCACTGATCTAATACGTCTGTTTGCCAAGTGGTCAATATCATCTGCTAACCCTTGAACATTGTTTAATCTTATTATTTCTCTAATTGTTGCAACCAAATCTTCTTTGCTTAGAATTCTGCTTTCAGTTTCTGGCATGTTTAATCTTTGGTTCAACTTGTAACGTCCGACTTCTGAAAGATCGTATCTGTCATAGTTAAAAAACATTGCAGAAATTAAGCTCTTTGCGTTATCAACTGTTGCTAAGTCTCCTGGTCTAATTCTCTTGTAGACTTCTTTAAATCCTTCGTCTGCATTTGTAGATGCATCTTTTTCTAAAGTTGAAGCAATGTACTTGTTATCAGGATCAGTATCAATATCTGCGAATGTAGCTAAAATTTCTTCGTTTGTAGACAAACCAAAAACACGAAGTAGCGCGGTGATTGGAATTCTTCTCTTTCTATCAATCTTTACTCCGATGACATTGTTTGCGTCTGTGTCTAATTCTAACCAAGCGCCGCGGTTAGGAATTACTTTTGCACCATAGTAATTTTTTCCTCTTGAATTCTCCGCTGTAAAGAAAACTCCCGGAGATTTTATTAACTGGGAAACAACAACACGCTCAACTCCGTTGATTACAAACGTTGCTCTTGGTGTCATTAATGGAAAATCACCCAAATATACGTCTTGGGTTTTTGTCTTGCCTGTTATTTTGTTTACGAGCTTAACGCTACAGTACAGCGGAGCTTCAAATGTAGTATTTCTTTCGCGAGCTGTTTTCTCATCGTATTTTGATTTGTCTAAAAAACAATCTCCAAAATACATTTCTAGATTCTTGCCGGTAAAGTCTTTAATAGGGGTTATCTCTGCTAATAACTCCTTCAAACCCTTTTCCAGGAACCACTTGTATGAGTTCAGTTGTGCTTCAATCAAATGTGGAAGCTCAGTGACCTCATGGAGAGTAGAAAAGAACTTACGAGTGCTTTTCTGTTGGCCTGTTCGGACCAAAACCTGTGCCATTGTGGCTTTTTTTGGCATATAAAAACTCTCCATTCCCCAAACGGAAAATGGACCTTTCTAGTTAGGCTTAAAAAATTGGGCGAAAATGCATAATGGAATTATACCTGTTTTGGCTATATTGTCAAGTAGGTAGCTAAGAAGGAAAATGTCAAGGAAAAGAGGTTTTTTGGCTTAACCAAGCCAAGAAATGACATAATTACACACATTTCATCCCTAACATATCCCCAACTAATTATCCACTCTTTCATTTTTTTGAAAATCACGTCAAAAATCAACAGTTAAAACACCAAATGATACAAAACGCAAGGCGAACCTCTTTAATTCATATGGGGTATAATATACGCATGCAGAAAAACGAAAAGGTTATTATTGTTAAAGACTTAAAAAAAGAATACAAAGACGTCCAAGCATTAAAAGGCGTCAGCTTTGAAGTGCATCGCAATGAAATCTTTGGAATTCTAGGTCCAAATGGGGCTGGAAAAACAACCACACTCGAAATCATAGAGGGGTTAAAACAGCAAAGCTCTGGTACTTGTAATGTGCTTGGGTTAGACAATCTAACTCAAAGTGCTTTGATTAAAAAAAGAATTGGCGTTCAATTGCAAAGCAGCGAGTATTTAAATTACTTAAACTTAGAAGAACTCCTAATTCTGTTTGCAAGTTTGTACAAAGAAAAAATTGATCCAATTGAATTACTTAAACACGTTGGGTTAGAAGACCGCGGTAAGAGTGTTGTTAAATCATTATCTGGTGGACAAAAACAACGCTTCACTATTGCAACAGCTTTAGTTCATAAACCAGAGATTCTTTTTCTCGATGAACCCACAACTGGTCTGGATCCACAAGCTCGAAGAGAAATGTGGGACTTTATTAAAGAACTAAACAAGCAAAACATAACAATTGTTATGACAACTCATTACATGGAAGAAGCTGAATATCTATGTAACCGTGTTGCTATTATGGATTCAGGAAAAATACTGAAGATGGACAGTCCTGAAGGATTGATTGCTTCTTCAAATCGTCTTTACAAGTTAAGCTTTTTTGTTGAGGCACCAATGCCTAAAGATTTTTTTAATCAGTTTAAATCAGTTGAGAATCTAAAAGAAGAATATCCGAAAGTAACTCTTGATCTTGGAGATATAGAAGAATTACCAGCCATTGTACAAAAATTAAAATCTAGCAATATTGAATACAAATTTTTAAACTTGAAAACAGCAAAACTAGAAGACGTATATTTACACTTAACAGGCCATGCCTATTCTGAGGAGTAATTTTAAATGTTTATGTCTTTCTGGCAACTTTTCTTAACAAACTTTAGAATGCTCTACCGTAACTGGAGAGGGTTATTCTTTAATATTTTTCTTCCAGTATTTTTGTATTTAGCAATCAGCAAGATTAGTGGAAACGCTCCTGGAAGCAACACAATTACATATTCCGAATATCTTCTTCCAGGCATTATTGCTATGACGATAATGCAGACAGGAATATTCTCTCTTGCCTATTGGCTTGTTGATTTAAAGGCCCGTGGAGTCATTAAAAGACTATTAGTAACACCACTTTCTAACTTTGAGATGCTTGGTTCTTTGATTGCTTCAAGGCTTGTTTTAATGGCAATTCAAATTGGATTGATCGTATCTATTGGTATTTGGTACTTTAAAACATCTATTCCAGGGAGTGGTCTAGCAATTCTTCTTTTGATGATTATGGGAGGAGCGGTTTTTCTTGGAATTGGATTTGCGGTTTCTAGTTTTGCTAAAACCTATGAAGAAGCAGCTCCAATAACTACAATATTGAACTTGTTGTTTACTTTCTTAGGCAATATATTCTTTCCAACGAATAACCTGCCGGTTGTTTTAAAAACCATTGCTTCCAAGTTACCAGTAACTTATCTTGCTGAAGGAATGCGTAACAACTTCGTTCAGGAGTGGACTTTAAAACAAACACTCCCCGACCTTCTTGGCTTGGGAGTATGGCTAGTAATAGTTATGATTATCTTACGATACACAACAAAGTTAAAACAAGACTAGTTCTTTTTAGTTATATTTGGTTCATTTGCATACTCTGGATTGTATCCCGCTTTAATCTGAACCATTTTTTTCTTTAACAACCCTTTTAGGTCAGAAGGGTTTTCTTTTTGATCAACAGCATACGCTTGTATACCTAAAGCATCTGCAAATGCTAAAGCAATAGAAATACCAAGTCTAACTCCAGTAAAAGATCCTTTTCCAACAACAACTATTATTTTCTCAATCTCTTGTAATTTAGTTTTTTGTTCTTTAAGGAATGTTTCAAGACGTTCTGTTGTTTTTTCTAACTCTGGATGAGATATTGAAATCTTCTTCTGCTTTATCTTTTCTCCGATTAAAGCAAAATGTAGTTTTTGAAAATCCGCGCTGTTTATATACAAAATCATTTTAACAACTCCTCAATGATTCTTTTTTCATCCCATTCTATTCTTTCATTCCCTGGTAATACCAAGAACTGTTCAGATCCTTTCCCTGTGATGATTAGAATGTCCTCTTTTTGAGCAAATTGTATTGCGGCTCGTATTGCTTCTTTACGATCTAACACTGTTAAAACTTTAATGTTTTCTTTTCGATTTGGGTTGGTTGCAATCCCCTTTTCAATGTCTCCTGCAATTTCTTCAGGATCTGAATCATATACATCATCGTTTGTGATGATTATTACATCAGCATAATTCGAGGAGATTTTTCCAAACTCAAAACGTTTTGATGAATCCCTGTGTCCACCAGTTGAACCAAAAACATGAATTAATTTAGCATGTGGCATTGAAGCAACGGCCTTTAAGGCACTGCTCATGCCAGCTGGTTCTGGAGCATAGTCTAGGTATACTTTAATCCCCTTTTGGTTTTGAATTAACTGCATTCTGCCTGGTATTTCAACGATTTGATCAAGTGCTTTTTGAACGATTATATGGTCATTAACCCCAAGTTTGTAAGCACAAGCAACTGCCATTAAAGCATTGTATACATTGAATTCTCCTGGTAGGTGTACCTTGAAAATATTACCGTTAAATTGAAATTCTGTTGAATTATGTTGTTGTTTTAGTTTACTGTCTTTTAATGATATACCGAATGTTTCTGCGGCTTTAAAAGCACCGTAGAAACTTGAGTGCTTGTCATCTAAGTTTACACCAATGATCTTGTGCTTTTTTTTTGAGTGTTCTAGTGCTTTGAAAAGCTTTGCTTTTGCTTGTTTGTAGTTTTCAAAACCACCGTGTGCTTCAAGATGAGCTTCGGTTAAGTTGGTTATTAATGCAATATCAAAATCAATACCCAAGTGTCTGTTTTGAGAAAGCCCTTCTGAAGTACATTCAACTATTGCATGAGTACAACCAACTGCAACCATCTCAGCTAGTTCTCTTTGAAGCAAAAATCTTCCTGGCATGCTCAGCCCGTGTTTGTTTAAGGTTGTTTTTCTTCCATCAAAGAATTCTACTGTTGTTATGTATCCGGTTTGTTTACCCGCTTGATTTAATATCTTTGAAAGTATCTGTGTGGTGGTTGATTTTCCACTTGTCCCAGTTATACCTATAACTGTCATCTTTCTTGCGGGGAATCCGTACCAAATAGCTGCAAGGCATGCTAAAAATCCGTGCCCAAACGGACGGATTTTTTTAAGCCAAGGTTTCGGCAATATTAATTTGATGATGTTAAGAAAAAATTGCATTTTCCTAAACTAATTATTCTGGTGAAGTATTTCTTCTATTTCTAACATTAAGTTCTTGTTTTTCTATGGATCGGTTTTGCTCTTTAACTGCTTTGATGACTTTTTTAACCAATCTTATTGGATCAGTATCATAGATGACGTTTTTGCTTCCACGCTTTGCAACTTTTAAGATATGTGGAATCTCTTCAACTGCGCCACCTGTACCTAACAAAACTCCGATTGGTTTACGATCTTCAAAGGCAATGGTGAATTCATTTAAGGTTCCAACACGACCACAGATTTCAATGACTGCGTCTGAAGAACGAGTTAAGAGTAAATTTCTCCCGGAATAGTCAAAACCTGTGTATACGATAATGTCCATGTGGCTTGTTGGAAGGTGGTATTTGCGAATATGTTCACGCATACTTCCCGCAGGAGAAAGACCTATTGAAAAACCTTTAACAGATTTTGCGCCTCGAGCAGCCCACTCTGGAATGCCGATTGTTGCACCTGTTACTAACACTGCCCCCTGTTTTGCTATCTCCCTGCCTACCTCCCAAGACTTCTTGAATGCACCCGGTCCGCAATTGTTTGCTGCTGAACCTGAAACGCAAATTTTGTATTTCATTTGATGAATCTGTTTAATTTTCTAATGAATATATATATATTATACCACGCTGGGTTTAATACGTAATCCCATGTTCCCCCGTGTTTTATGATCTCTCCACCAAATCCAAGCTTAAACTTGCTAAACCCATGCCATGGGTGTTTTGGTTCTTCTTCTACACCCCAAAAATCATATTTTTCAAAACCTTGTCTCTTTAATCCTTGAATTACATGCCAATGCAAAAGATATGGTGCCATTAAATTTCTCTTTATATCTGATGATCCACCAAACAAATATGTTCCAAGGTTCTTAATATATCCATGCTTGTATTCGAGAATAATATTAACTGCTAACAATTCACCTTCATGTGACGCAGTATATACTTTCACAGAAATATCTTTGTTCGATGAAAAATATTTTACTAGTTGAGTATAGTAATCTGGATTAAAACCCCTGATGCCAGCTCGTTTCGAAGTTTGAATTAAGAGATCTAGCGCTTCTGGTTTTAATTCATTTTCCTCTTGTATCGCTATATTATGTTTAACTGCTACTTTAATATTGTATCTGGTTTTAGGATGCATTGAAGAAAGTAGCTCTTCTTCTGCTTTGTGAAGATCTAATATTAAAGTCTTATGTGGATTTAAATCAATACTCTTTTTTGCGCCATTAACAATTACATCAAAAAAGGGTTCATATCTAACAAAGATTAAATCTGGATGTATTTTCTTTAGCTCCGCACAAAAGAATTTAAATATCTCTTCAAAGCGAGAAAGTACTTCTGGTTTTAATGTTGGTCCATATGGCAAAAAGAAATATGACTTATTTTTTATTCTTTGCAAATATCCTTGAGCACAAAAAATTAGTACCCCATTTTCCTCTATTCCAAAACGAAAAACTTTTTTACCAATGCTTTTTTGAAACTCACCCCATTGCCAGTCTTGCAAAAAACAACCATTGATTTGCACCAATGATTGATACGCCGTGCTCTGTTCTTCTGTAAACTCTCGTAATTGCATCCCCGTTATTTCCCCAAGTATTTCAAAGCTTGTTTTAATTTTTCTTCAATTGGTAATGTATGATCAATCTTGTTTAACACTTCCTTTATCTCTCTAACAGAATATCCAAGCTGTTCTAACGCTCCCAAAAGATCGTCTGACTTTCCAAGTCCTGTAACAGTAAAGCTTCCAGAAAGCTTTTCTTTTAACTCCACGATTATTCTTTCTGCGGTTTTCTTTCCAACACCACCAACTTTGGTAAATACAGCAGCGTCCTGGGAAACAATTGCTCCTTTAATTAACTCAAGATCTCCTGCAGAAAGCACAGAAAGAGCCACTTTAGGACCAACCCCGGAAACAGTGGTCAAAAGCTCAAAAAAAGCTAATTCAGCAGCACTTTGAAACCCAAAAAGATAAAAAGCGTCTTCTCTAACCTGTAGATAAGTGTGTAGCTCTATCTCCTGACCAATGTCTTGTGTTAAAACCTGCGGAGTTGAAAAAACCCTGTAACCAATACCGTTATTTTCTAGAAGCACAGATTGCTCATTTTTTCCGATTATTTTTCCTTTTATATATCCAATCATATGTTAATTATATATACAAAAAGGGTTAAAGGAAATACCGCTATTTACTCTACTTCTTTAAGCAGTTAGAATGGAATATATGTTCGAATTACACTCTCCTTACAAACCAGCTGGTGATCAACCGGATGCAATATCAAAGTTGGTTAAGTCGATTAAAAAAGGAAATCGAGACCAAACGCTTTTAGGAGTTACTGGTTCTGGGAAAACTTTTACTATGGCAAACATCATTCAAGAGATCCAAAAACCAACCTTAATCATTTCACATAACAAGACGCTAGCAGCACAACTGGCTTCTGAATTTCAAGAATTTTTTCCTAACAATGCTGTGCATTACTTTGTTTCCTATTACGACTACTATCAACCAGAAGCATATGTTCCTAGAACTGACACATATATTGAAAAAGAAACTCAGATAAACGAAGAAATTGATCGTTTAAGAAATGCTGCGACACAAAGTCTTCTTACCCGTAAAGATGTTTTAATCGTTGCTTCAGTTTCTTGTATCTATGGTTTAGGTAACCCCGAAGACTATCTTGAACTTTCTCTAGAACTGAAAAAAGGAATGAAAATTAAACGAGACACCTTACTTAGAAGATTAGTTGATCTTCAGTTCAGCAGAAATGATATTGATTTAAAAAGAGGCACTTACAGAATCCGGGGCGATGTCTTGGAAATAATTCCGGCATCATCAGAAATTGTTGTTCGTCTTTCTTTTTTTGGTGATGAAATTGAAAGAATCTCAGAACACGACATTTTGACTGGTGAAGATATTCAAGACTTAGAGAGTTTTCAAATATTTCCTGCGAAACACTTTGTTACTCCTCAAGAAAAACTCCAGAAAGCAATGGATAACATAAGGGGGGAATTAAACGAACAACTCAAAACCCTTAAAAAACAAGGCAAACTCTTAGAAGCACAACGCTTGGAACAAAGAACCAGTTTTGATCTAGAAACCATACAAACACAGGGTTTTGTTAATGGTATCGAAAACTATTCCAGACATCTTGATTTCAGAACTCCTGGAGAACCCCCCTCTACCCTCCTCCACTATTTCCCAGACGACTTTCTGATGTTCATTGATGAATCGCACATGACTATTCCTCAAATCGGTGGAATGTATGAAGGAGACCGCAGTAGAAAACAAACCTTGGTTGATTATGGTTTTAGACTTCCTTCTGCTTTAGACAACAGACCATTAAAATTTGCGGAATTTGAAAAAAAGATTAACCAGGTAGTGTATGTTTCAGCAACGCCAGCAAAGTATGAGCTTGCAAAAACCGGAGCAGGAACAGCAAAGGGAAAAGAATTAATAGCAGAGCAGTTGATTCGTCCAACTGGGCTTCTTGACCCAACGATTGAGATAAAGCCGATAAAGAATCAGGTTGATGATCTTGTTGAACAAGTTAGAGAACGAGTTAAAAAACACCAGCGTATTTTAGTTACTACTTTAACTAAACGCATGGCTGAAGAGCTTGCTGAATACATGAAAGAGTTAAATATTGCTGTACACTATCTCCACTCAGAGATTGATACTTTTGAAAGATTAGAGATTCTTAGAGACTTAAGACTTGGAATATATGACGTTGTTGTTGGAATTAATTTACTTAGAGAAGGATTAGATTTGCCTGAAGTTTCTTTAATTGCAATTCTTGATGCAGACAAAGAAGGTTTCTTAAGAAGCGAGACTGCGTTGATGCAAATCATGGGAAGAGCAGCAAGACATCTTCAGGGTCACGTAATTATGTATGCTGACAGAATAACTGGATCAATGAAAGCTGCGATTGAAGAAACAAAGCGCAGAAGAAAAACACAAGAAGCATACAACACAAAACACGGCATCACCCCTAAAACAATTCAAAAAGCAATTAAAGATAACCGTCTCTCAGGATCTAAAGTTGTTGAAGAAGCATTAGACAAGGCAGATGTAAGTAATATGGACAAAAACGAAATTCGATATTACATTCAAGAGCTTGAAGAACAGATGGATCTTGCTGCAAGAAACTTAGAATATGAAAAAGCAGCAACTATTAGAGACAGGATTACAGAGGTAAGGAAAATACAAAAACTCAAGAAAACCTAAAAGTGCTACATTCAACATTCTAGCGCAACACCCTCATTAAATATCTGGTGAGGCGTTTT
>ERZ1292625.951-Hain-H41-01um-R1-951-length-38728-cov-9_pt1 | contig 38728 bp, 36 predicted proteins | sample MGYA00564400_ERZ1292625 | MGnify/ENA primary metagenome ERZ1292625 (study PRJEB36523, sample SAMEA6512639) | groundwater metagenome | collected 2019-01-08 | study: AquaDiva: Metagenomics assemblies of 32 groundwater samples
CGCGTTTGCCGAGTTTGGGGCGGGGCGGGAGAGGGGTCATGGCGCCATCCTACCCCAAACCGCGAACGCCGCCGAGACTGCAATCGCGATCCACGGCGCCGCCTTCGCCCACCCCGACGACGCCCCCTCGATCCGCGCGAGCGCGTTGCCGTACTCCACGAGCTTCGCCTCCAGCCGCCGTACATGGGACCACAACGCCGCCGAGTCCCGTTCGGCCGCGTCCGCCCGTCGGTCGGCGTTGTCCGCGCGCTCCTTCGCGACGGCGAGGAGAACCCTCGTGTCCGCCTCGCTGGTCATCAGAGGCTCGCTTCGACCAAGGCTGCGGCTCCGTAGCATTGGCCACGGTGGAACTCGGCGCGCTCGCGTGCCTGCGCGCACTCGGCGGCGCGGATGACCCGCTCGCCTTCCCACAGCGCGGCGAGGCGCGCTTGACGGTCGCGCTCGATGCGGATCGCCGCGTCGCCGAGGGGATGGCCTCGGAACGTAACCCACGTAAACGGCAACGTGATGAGCCCCGTGACGACGACGGACATCCACTTGCCGGGCTGGACCAGCTCCAACCAGCCCGCCGCCTGACACGCGAGGCCGACCGCTGGACCCAGCGCGAACAGGAGCCCGTAGAACGCGACCGGCCCCGCTTGCCGTTTTGCCCACACCGCGAAGCACATCGCGTCCACGGCGAGGATTGCGGACTGTGCGAGTTCGAGGGAGGGCATGGGGTCACCGTACCACGCAGAGAGCGTGAGCGCCGCCACCCTACACCGCCCGAATGATGATGGCATCCAAGCCCGACCGCTTCGGCGTCCTGTTCGACCCCAGCACCGCGAACAACACCGGATACCGCGCCTCCGAGAACGCCTTGCCATCACACCAGAGCCATCCCGCCGGGAGCACCTTGCCCGGGTAGGCCACCATGCCGCCGACGGGGATGGAGAGGGATACGGCGCCCGCGTGAGCCTCCGCCACGCTGACCAGCGTGCGCTCAGGCATTGGTCACCACCGCCGTGGTCGTCCACGCCACGTTCGTCGCCGCGACCGCGTTCACCCGCACCCGAACCGAGGTGCCAGAGACGTCGAACGTCGCGCCCCACAGGATGTCGTCCTTGACTGGGACGACTACCGTGGTCACGCCGATCTGCGTGACCGTCCCGGCGTTGTTGCGGAAGGCGCCCACGAGGACGTAGCCGAGGCCCTGCGTGTGGTCGTCCTTGTGCCCGCTGACCGTCGCGGTGATCACGGAGGTCTTGCCGGTCGGGACGGTGTAGCTGCCGCAGGTGGTTACCGTGGCGTCCGTGGTGGACGCGGTGCCGGTGAAGCTGTCGCTGGCGAGGTTGGCGAGCTTGGTGAAGTCGGCGGCGGACATCGAGCCGGCGGCGCTGCCGGAGGCGGCCGAGATCGCCAAGGTGCGGTCAGCGGAGAGGTTGCCGCCGCCGGTCAGCGGGGCGGTGGTGGCGATGATGCGACTCGACGGCACCGCATCCGTGATCCCGTACCCGCTCAACGTCGTGGGCCGCCCGGTGACGCCCGCCCAAGGTGCGCCCTGCACGTTCGCCTTCGCTTGCCCCGCCGTCGCCCAGTCCCAGGTGAGCGTGGTCGTGTCGGTGACGACGCGCTCGGCGGAGAGCGCCGTGGTGGCGGTGCGGACGAGGACATCCAGCGCAAGGATGGTGGCGACGGTGCTACCCGGCGCCGCCTGCCGTGCTCCAGTCCCAAGCGTCCTGCCGGCCGGCGTCACCCCCGGCCGCGACAGTCCATCCACCACCGGGTCGCCCACTCCGACGACCCGGGCTTTCACCGCTCGGCCGTTACGGATGGGCATGGGCTACGATCCGGCCTCGAAGATCAGGTCGTAGTAGAAGTTGTCGGCCGCGTCCCCGTCCACGATGAAGTAGAGCAGGCCCGACGACGTGACCGCCATCGGGGCGTTGATCGCGTAGGTGTTGACGAGCGTGCCCGGCGCCGTGGCAGCCGACGCGCGCCACCTCTCCGACACCGCACCAGCCGCCGCGCCGGAGACATCGTAGATGCGGGGCCGCATGTTGGTCCCGCTCGCGCCGGCCGACCGGATCACCCGCACGGCGACGAGGTTCATCACCTTCTTCGCGTTGGCGACGCCCTGCGCATCGGTGCTCGGCGCCACCGTCAGCACGACCTCCACGTTGCCCACGACGCCGGTGCCGGAGACGAGGGAAAACCGCTGGTAGGGGGTGGTGACGGAGGTGGGCATCTCAGGCGTCCGGCTGCGTTTCGACCGCCGGTACCCACGTCGCCAGCGACTCCGCCGTCTCGATCGTGGGCAGGCCGTCCTGGCGACACACGGCCACGACGGGCTCGCTGTAGCCGTTCTTCACGAACGTCCGGGAGTAGACGCCGTTGATCACGCTCACCCCATCGGCGGTCGGCTCCCACTCGGCGAGCACTGCGTCGGCCGCGGCGTGACGTGCCTTCACGGCCGCGACTTCGCTCACGGTCATCACGCGCTCCGGCCCGCGCGCCTCGCAGTTCGCGGCCATCTTGCGAAGGATGAGCGCGAGGTCGTGGAAGCGGACATCGTTCCCGTCCGGGACGAGGATCTCGTCGGTGAACGCGAAGGAGTCGGGGACGGTGACGGTCAGGGTGAAGGCGCGGGACATGGGGCGTTCCTGGGTGAGCGCGAAGCCTAACCGACGCGCACGAGGTTGAACGTGGTCGCGCTCAACTTCCGGAGCACGAAGGTCGCTCCCGTCTGGGTGAGCGCACCGCTGCCGATGAGGGTCACATCGGTTCCGCCCGAGAGCGTCGAGGTGTTCGTGGCGTGGTTGCTCGCGCAGTAGAGCATGAGGAATCCGCCGGTCGCCATGCCAGGAAGCGCCGCTGCGAGCAGGGTGCCGGTGAGGGTCGTCATGGTGACGTTGCCGCCGCTCGCATCCTGGTACACCTGCTGCCCGCGGTGCTGGGCCGCAGTGAGCGTCCCCGCGTTGGCGACCGTGGCCGCCGTCTGATCAACCGGCCCCGTCTGTGTGACGGGGGTGACCGCCGAGGACACCCCGATGATACCGGCCGACCCGGTGCCAGTGCCGGTGCCGGCCGCCATGAACACGCTGCCGCCCGTGGCGTTGCCGCCGGTGCCGGCGTTACCGGCTTCGAGAACCGCGTTGCCGCCTGCGCCGCCGGTCGTGCCGCCGTTGCCGCCGGCTCCACCGCCGTAGGTTCCCGCTCCGCCCGCTCCGCCAACCCCGTTGGTCGAAGCGCCGCCGTTGCCGCCCTTGTCGGTCGAAGCGCCACCGATCCCGCCGGTCTGCCCAGCGCCGGCACCCGTCTGGGCGCCACCGTTGCCGCCGCCGGTCGTCGATGCGCCGCCGGTCCCGCCGAGGTGTGCGCCGGTCGAGGACGAAGCCCCCCCCGCGCCGGCAACGCTCGTGCGTGTGCCGCCGTTGCCGCCCGCGGCGCTGCTGCCCGCGAAGGAGTTGGCCCCGCCCGCCCCGGCATTGCCGGTGTAGTTCCCACCGGTTCCGCCCGCGACTGCGTTGGTCTGTGCCGCACCGGCTCCCGCGATCCACGACACCGCCCCGCCGGGGCCGCTCGTGCCGCCGACGGTCGCGCCGCCGAGTCCGCCCGTTCCGCCGAGCGCCCCGCCCTGCCCGCCGTTGCCGGTGGAGGTCGTGCCGCTGGCGGTTCCGCCTGCACCGCCGTTGACGTTGGCCGCGCCACCGTTCCCGGCCGCGCCGCTGGAGTTCGCGCCGGTCGTGTTGCCGCCGACCCCACCCGCCGTGGTGGAAGCGCCGCCGACCCCGCCGGCATGAGCGCCGGTCGAGTTGGATGCGCCGCCCGCGCCGCCCGTCTGGGCCTGCGTTCCGCCGGCTCCGCCGGCCTGGCCCGAAGCGCCGCCGGTATTCGCGCCGCCGTTGCCGCCGCGACCGCTGAGGTTTCCGCCCGCGCCGCCCGCAACCGCGATGGCCGAAGCCGCACCGTTGCCGGCGTTGTGAGTCGCGTTGCCGCCGAGTCCCGCCGTGGTTGCCGTGGACGACGGGACGCCGCCTGCGCCGCCGGCCGTGGACATCGTTCCGCCGTTCCCGGCAATGCCGGCCGTCGAAGCCCCACCGACGCCGCCAGCCACGCTGGCTGCACCACCGTTGCCGGCCGTTCCTGCCGTCGAAGCGCCGCCCGCGCCGCCTGCATCGGCCACCGCGCCGCCAGTGCCGCCAGTGCCGGTTCCGCCGGCTCCAGTGACCGCCCCGCCGTCTCCGCCGGTCGCGCCCACCGCCCCGCCCGCCCCGCCCGCGCCCGTGGACGTGGAGGCCGAGGCTCCACCGACACCGCCTGCGTCCAGTGCCGAGCCGCCCTGTCCGCCGGTTCCGGTGCCGCCGGCCACGCTGCACAGCCCACCGGCCCCGCCCGAGGTCGCGGCGTTGCCGCCGGCCCCGCCGTTGCCGGTCGTGGTCGAGGCAGAGGCCCCGCCAACACCACCGGCACCCGTCCATGCGCCACCGGCACCCGCGCCGAGGGTCGTACCGGAGCCCTTTGCTCCGCCCGCGCCGCCGGAGGTCGAGAACGCTCCGCCTGCGCCACCGATGATGGTGGTGAGGCCAACGCTACCCGCGCCAGCGTTGAAGGAGATCAGTCCGCCGACGCGCGCCGCCGTGGCCGTTGCGCCGGCGCTTGGGGCGACGACGTATGTGTCTGCGCCCACCGTATCGGTCGCCGCCGTCAGCGTCGGAGCCGTGGCCCCCATCGCCAGCGAGGCCACCCCAGCAATCGCGATCCCGAGGACGTTGCTGGCCTGCCGGTAGAAGCCGGTTCCGGTCGAGTTCGTGAACGCGATCGACGGTGCCGCCGCGGTCCCGTTGGCGAAGGTCTGCGCCCCGGTGACGGCGAGGGTGCCGGCGAGATCGAACCCGGTCCCCCCGGAGTTCACCCGGAAGTACGTTGTCGGCACCCCCGGCCCGTACCCGATCCCGTAGGAAGCGGCGAAGTTGACCCAATGATCGAGGTAGTCGCCGTTGCTGAGGCCGGGGAGACGCATGGACGCACCGTGTTCAGCGGAACGCTATCACACCCGACAACCAGTTGGCGAGTCCGACAACAGATTAGCGGAAGGGGTCTGCTTTCTCCAGCGTGCTCCGCCGCCGTTTCGAGGCTGCCGTGATGTCGCGGGCCGCCCGGTCGCCCACAATCTCGGGCCGGTCGATCTGGATCGGCTTGATCCCGAACAACGCCATCAACTCCTCTTCCTGCGTCAGCCCCGGCCGCACGGTGTCGAGGTCCGGCGACATATCCATGGGCTCCCGAAGATTCGGCCCTACGTCGCCGGGCAGGATCGCACGGCTGAGCGGTTCGGCCACGATGTCGAGCACCCCGCCGCTCTCGCGGTAGGCCCGGAGCGCATCGACCCCGGCCTGCGTGGCCCCGCCTTCCCCAAAGATCGTCTCGCCAAAGTCCGCCCGCGCCATCTGCGTGAGCGTGTCGATCGGCCTCCCGATCGGCGTGAGGTTGCGGAGGTTCCACCAGCCGACGCCGTTGCGCGCCTGGTAGCGATCCGCCCCTGGATTCGCCTCCAATGCCGAGTCCATCTGGTTGATCGGCTCGACTTGCAGGAAGTTGTCGGCCAAGATGCCGCCGTCCCACAGGCGCGAGGTTTCGACCAGCCAGCCCGGCACGCTGTTGTACTGCGTGACATCGCGGCCACTGAACAACTCCTGCTGCGTCATCGCCACGATCGGCGCTTGCAGCCACGGCGTCAACCTCGCCCCCAACTCCCGCCGGGCCGCCGGGTCGCCGTCGATACTGTTGATCATGTCTACGAGGATCGCCGTCGCGTCTGCGTACGGGGCCGGCGGCAGGTAGATCGCCGTCCCCTGCTTCGCGTTCGCGGTCTGCGAATCTTCAAGGGCGTCATGGAAGTACGCCAAGAATCGCCCGTCCATGTACTCCGGCACGTAGGCTTCGGAGTCGTCCCCCAGCCACATCTCCTGCAACGCACGAGCCCCACGCATCTGCGTCGCGATCCGCCCCGGGTGGTTGAGCAGCGTCCAGATCGTCAAATCCAGATTCCGCCGCATGTAGCTGTAGAACATGACGACTTGCCGAGCGCGCCCCTTCTCAAAGTCGGTCAGCGCCCCGTAGTCGAACGCGGTCAGCCGCGCGACTTCCGCCGCCTGCTCCGGCGACATTCCCCGCTTGATCCCGTCGATGAACGTGGCCGTGCGGTAGAAGTTGTCGATGCTGGTCGCGCTCTCCATGAGCGTGTCCTGCCAGTACCGAGCCGGCATCCACGGGTCACGCTTCCACCGCTGCCACCACGTCCCCGGCTGCCGTTCGATGTCGTCGAGCAGCTTCCGCGGCGCCTCGGCCTTGGCGAACGAGGTGTTGAGCCCGAACCGGGTGTAGGCGTCGGCGATGGCGTCGGCCGTCCAGACGGCACCGCTCGGCGTGATGATCGGCGGCGTGTTCGGCCGGTAGAACGAGACACCGATCCCGTCGTTCCAGATTCGGGCCATCACGCCGCGCGTCATCGCCGCTCGCTCGCCGGGGAGGAATACGGCACTACGCCCGATGTCGAGCACGCCTTGAAGGCCCATCCCCTCATACGCCTGGAGCATCCCCCCGAAGGCGTTGCCGACGAAGTACGCCGGGTTCGGCAGGATGATCCCGGTCGTCACCCCGATCCGCGCCATTCCGAAGGTCCAGGCGACGCTTTCCCACAGCGGGCGCAGTGCCGTATCGAGCCGCGAGGCCGCCGTCCCCGGCTTCCCTCCCCGCGCCCAATCCGTACTCCAAGCAGACCCGAGCTTGCTGGTGCGATCAACAACGCCGTCAATCTCCTTCACCAGCAAGTCGGGCAAGAACACTTCGCGGTCGCCGGTGACGTAGCGAGTCCAGCCGGTCCCCTCGCCGTACTTCCATCCGAGCCCGGCCATGATCCGCTGCGCGTCCGCGTACGCCTCGAAGTCGGTCGGGCCTTCGACGTTGAGCCCGAGTGCTGGCCGATACTCCACCTGCTTCCCGGCCGAATCAACAAGGTTGACGTTGGTGGTTTTCCAGGTCGTGATCGCGTCGAGGTAGTGCTGCACGCGCTCGGCGTGGCCCTCCATCCCGGCGCCCCGGTCGCCCATGCGCGCGGGCTGCTCAAACGCGGTGCCGCGCTTGCCGACCAGTTCCGGGTCCATCGCGGGCAGGCGGGTGAGCAAGCCGTCGAAGTAGTCCGCCACGATCGCCTTGGAACGCAGCCGCATGATCGCCGCGAGGATCGCGGCGTTCGGGTTGTAGGAGCCGCCCGCCTTCTCCACCACCTGGCGGCCCTGCTCGGCGAGCTCCAACCAGAGCGTCGGCCACTGCGCTGGCTCGTTGAACCACGACTGGTAGAGCCTCACCACGCGGGCATCGTCGCCCCCACGAAGCGCCCCGTAGCCGGCGAGCACGGATTCATCGCCGCCGCTGAAGGCCAAGAGCACGGTGTCCGCCGTCTCCTGCATCGCCGCGAACCGTCGCCCGATGGCCTTCTGCGTGATGCCCAGCGCGTCGAGGTAGGCGGGGTTGCTGGCGAGGTCGGCCGGGTTCAGCGTGCCGGCGCGGACGGCGGTACGGGCGGCTTCCAGTTCGCTGAGCGCGGACAGTTCGGTGGGGGTGACGCCGCGGTGAGAGGCACCGAGGACCGCGGCGAGGCCGCCGTACTGAGCATCGGCGTCGTCCATCGCCGCGAACAGGTCGTCCGTCGATGCCGCCCTTCCCACGGCGCCGTGCATCTTCCCCACCGCCTCCGCCCGCACCGGATCAATCCGCGGCGGGATCGCCCCCGCCATCTCGCGGTAGAACTGCGTGAGGTCGGCATCGGGATCGTTCCGCTTGATCGCCGCCACCTTCCGCCGCACCTCGTCGCTCACGTCGCCGAGCTGGCGGCGCAACTGCTCCAACGCCTCGCGCTCGCCCCCGTTCTGGAGGTACGGCCCCGCCATCTCCTCCACCACAAACGCGACCTTCGCCGCCGCTTTCGTCTCGCCGAGGATGGTCCCGGTTCGGAAGAATTTGTCGTCGATCACCCCGATCAGCGCCCGCAGCCCCGACGTGGCCGCCTGCTCCGCTCGGATGTCGCGCCACGCCCCCGGCCCCGCGTGGATGTCGATCAGCGCCGTGTTCAGCGCGTTCCAGTCCGCCATCGGGATCGTGGACAAGTTCGCCCCCTGCCCCGTCAGACTCACCGGCAACCACTCGCCCATCGGCTCCGCGGCCACCTCGTCGATCAGCACCTTCACGCCCGCTTGTTGGGCCGGGGTCAGCGTCACCGCCCCATCGGTGCCGACGGTCCACTCCTTCCCCAGCACCGCGTCCAGCTTGCCGCGGACGATGCGCTCGACCTTCGCCGCGCGCGACTTCGGAACCACGCTGGTCCCCATGCGCGTCAACTCCTCGCCGCCCCAGGACCGGCGAAGCTGGCCCAGGAGCACGGTGGCGTAGGCGGTCGCGTAGGCGTCCACGGCGTCGGCGGCGAGGTCCGTGGTCTTGACGCCCATCGCCTGCCGAGCACGGCGCGGTTCGAGCGACACCCGCGACGCCTCGCGCTTCTTGCCCGCCGCCATCACCGGGTTTTCTTCCCGGAGGAGGTCGATGTCCGCCGGCCCCGTCACCGTCTCGAACTTCGACGGCGCCAGCCGATCCGCCTCCACCATCACACTCGGCCGCTTCACCGCCTGCGACGGGTCGAGGGTGGCATCCCACCACGCCCGGAAGCCGTCGGGCACCTCCAGCGGCTTGCCACGCACGCGCAGCCACACGTTGCGCAGGTAGTCCACGATGTCATCGAGGTAGCCGCGCAGCCGCCCGTTCGGGTGGATCTTGCCGCGGAGGACGACGCGGGTGGCCTCCCCAAGATCAGCCTCCCCCTTCGCCGTCAGCCGCATCTTCCCCGGCTTCGTGGGGTCCGGCTCGTGGTCGAAGAACCTGGTGAGGTCGTCGGTCCAGTCGTCGCCGAAATCCTGCCGCATCTTCTTGGCGAATTGCGGTAGCCACCCGTCATAGTCGCCAGTCTGGAACAGCTTGGTCGTCGCGGCAACGTAGGCGGGATCGGGCGCGCTCGCCGTGAAGTCGCGCGCCTTGAAGTAGTCCACCAGCGACGCGACCTTGCCGCCGTCCACCGCCATCTGCGCGGCCGTCTCCTCCAGAGCCATGACCACCGGGGCCTGCGACGCCGACGGGGCGAGCGCGTCAACCTCGGCTTTCACCCGCAGGTACTCGGCCGACTTCCGCAACGCCTGCACCTCCGGCGTCCCGGCCCGGTTGACCATCTGGCCGATGTCGTCGATCGTCCGCCCCGCCCGCTCGGTGGCAAACCCCGCCACCTCGCGCCGCACGTCCTCGGGCGCGAGTCCCACCGTCCGCATCATCTCGTCGATGTTCGCGGTGTGCTTCGCCGCATCCTCGGGCACCATGCGCCCAGCGGACACCTCGCGAACGATCCCGCGCTTCATCGCCGCCACGAACGCCGCATCCCCGTCGAGTCCGCGAAGGGACGGCGCAACGTGGGCCAGCGCACCCGCCATCTTCAACCCCTTCGGCGCGAGTCGGGCCCCTCTTGCGGCCCCGGCCACCGTCTTTGCGGCTCCGACGCCCGCCCCGAGCACAATCCCTTCCGCGTCGAACAGGAAGTCGGCGGCCACATCCGTCACGCCCAGCGCCTTGTCGGCCCCGCTTCCGACGCGCCCACCGGCCTGCCGATACGTGCCCTGCGTAGCGAGCCCCAGGAACTCGGGGTTGAGCACATCGGCGAGGATGCGGCTGGACCATTCGCTGTCCGCCGGCCGGATCGTGGACCACTCCGACCCACGCTTGAACCCGAGCGCCGCCAACGGAGCGTCGTACGCGCCGGTCTGTGCCATGAACTCCAGGCCCACCTTGTTCGGGATGCGGGCGTGCTTCGCCATCGCAATCCAGTCGTCGCGACCCATCGCTTTCGCCAGCGCGTAGAGCGGGAGTGCAATCGGCGCCCCCAACGTCGCCAGGGCAGGCGCAATTGGGATGTCGGCCTCGTAGAACAGCTCCGGCGTGACACCCACGACGCTGAGCCAGTGCTGGAACCGCGACGGCTTCAGCCAGATTTTCCCGTCGGCTTCGTGGTCCACATCGTACAGCCCGGAGGCGAACAACTCGCCGAGCCGGTCGGCCTCCGCGCCGCCCGTTGCCTGCATCGCTTCGGCGCGGCGCTGGTACACCTTCGTGATGTCGCTGGCCGTCGGCGCGATGCTGCCCAACTCAGCGAGCGAGGTGCGCCCGATGGTCCCGAGCAGCACGGAATCCGCAACGCCATCGGCCAGGTCTTTGAGAATCGCCGCGTTCGTCAACCGCCCTTCGCGGGCATCCTGCTTCACCAGCGCGAGCAGATCGGCAGCGTCCCGTTGGAGCCCCTTCGGCAGTTGTCCATAGTTGACGAAGCCGAACGCTTCCGCCGCCGCCTTCTTGCTCTCGGCATCGCTCGCCGTGTAGAGTGCCTTCGCCGGCTCGTCAAAGTCGGGGAGGTACGTCGCATCTTCGGCGTACTGCGCCATGCCGGAGTCGCCCATCATCGCGGCGTAGATTTCGGGCATCCCCATCTTGGAGCCGATGCGCGTGGCGACGCCTTCCAGCCCCTTCGCCGATACCGCCCGCTGCACTTCCTTGTCCGTCGCGTATCCTTCCAGCGCCTCCCAACCTTCCACGAGTGCGGTGCCCTGGTCCTCCATCGTCGGCAAGCCGAGGTCGTAGCCAAACAGGCCCACCGCCTCCTGCGCGATCACCAGCGGGGACGCCATGAACGCACCGGCCGCTGTCCATCCCTTCTCGCGAAGGTCGCGGATCGCGCCGGTTTTCATCGTGCCCTGCGCCTCGATCGGGTCTACGGCGGCGGGCCCGGTCAGCACGGCGTCCACCTTCTCCATGAGGCTCATCGCGCGGATGCGGCGTTCGTCCTTCTGATACCGCTCGATGCTCCCGGTATCGCCGGTTTCGACAAGGCGCGCGGCCGGGATCAGTCGTCCACCGGACAGCCGCGCTTCAACCGACCGCTGCGGGTCACCGCTTGTGACCGCCGCAACGAGATCACGCGAGCCCGCCTGTGCTTTCGCCGGGGCCACCCGAGCGGCTACCGTCTCCTCGTCGGCCAGGGCATAGGCGTCGTCGGTCGAGATGTCGGGGTGCTGCTCCTGGAGGCGATGGGCCGCCGCCATGCGCTCCTCGGTCAGCGCCCGCTCCATGTCCGCGGTGGCGCTGGCGTAGTCGGTGCCGGCGCGACCGCTGGCGCGGCGGGTGTCGGGGGCGATGTACTTTTGGGCGGTGGCGCCTTCAGCGGGGGGTGCGGCGCCAACCACCCTCGCCTTCTCCTCGGGTGTCAGCGTGCGGGGCCCCACTCGGGCATCTGGCGAAGCCGTGGGGGTAGGGGATCCCGCGATCCGGGCCTTCTCTGCGGCGGTGAGGGGACGAGGCATCGCCTACTCTGATAGCGCGGCGATGACTTCCGGGCGGGCCAAATTCCCACGCACCAGGTCGGCGTTCATCGCGCGGACCTCAGCGGCGGCCTTCTTGGGGTCGGCATCCCAGACCGAGATCAACTTCACGCGGTCGGCGTAGTCGGGCCCGGCGACCAGAGCGCGAACCTGCGCGTCGCTCAGTCCAGTCGAGTCGAGGCCGACATCCCTCGCCTTCTGGTGGTAGGCATCGTTGACGTTCGCCGGCCCCATCCTCCACTCCGGCAACGCCGACGGCTTCGTATGCTTCGCGGCGGTGTCGCCGGGCTTGCCTCGCCGTTCCGCCGCCTTGCGCGCCACCCCTGCCTGCTCCGTGCGCTCGTCGGCCGACATCGCGGCGATCTGCTCGGGGGTGTAGCCGGTGGCTTTGAGTTGGGCGGTGGCGGCGTCGTTCTCGGCGCTGTCCCATCCGATTTTGAGGTCATCCCACACCCCGGAGGCGAGGTCGAGATCGTTCTGAATCCGCTCGCCGGGCGTGGGCAGGTAGGCGGAGAAGGGGTCGCGACTGAGTGTGGACGCAACCAGTGGGACTGCGCCCTCCACGCCTTCGCGAAACATCTTGTGAACGGCGGCTTTTCGCTCAACACTCTGACGGGCGAGGGCTCCGGCCTGCTGGGCGAGGGGCTTGGATGGGGGTTCGCGGTAGACGGACGCCGGAATCTCCGCGTCTTTGGGGGCTTGGGCGTCATATTCGTCTCTGCCTGCGAACCACGCGCGGCTCGCGGCCTCCTCGTCCATGCTCGGATAGAGCGCGCTGTACGTGTCCATCGCCTTTGTCGCAGCATCAGTGCGCCGCTCCTCTGGGCCCTTCGGCAGCCCCCGATCCTCAAACGCCGTCCCCCGCATGGTCGCATCCACACGGCGTTTCGCGGCTTCGGCCGAGCGATGCGCGACGAGATCGTCAAGGTCTTGCGGCGTAGGCTGGTAGCCGACCGGCTGAGGGCGCGCATACTTCGCCGCCACCTCCCCCGGCTGCGGCGTCTCCACCTTCGGTGGCGGGGGCGTTGCTCCGTGTGGCGCGGCTGTGGATGTGCGCGGGGCTTTCGGCTTGTCGGTGGCCGGCTTTGGCTCCGTCGGAGCAGGTCGCTTGCTCGCCACGTAGAGCGCCGTCAGCCGTACAGCCTCACCGCTGTCGCCCGTCTTGGCGAGGAACTTCTGGTAGATTTCCGCTTCGGTGGCCATCTACTTCGTCCCCTTGGTCTGCTCGGCAAGCCATGCGTCGAGGTCGGAGTCGTCAATCTCGGGGTCGTCGGCTTTCGGTGCGACCTTCGTGACGGGCGCAACCTTCGCCGGCACAGCGTCCACGATCGGATTCGGGGGCGGCTCGGCAACTGCCGCCAGAGGATCGGCCCCCTCACGGTCCATGTCGGCCCCCTTCACCACCACTGCGTTGCCTGTCGGAGCAAGACGGATCGTATCTTTGCGGGGCGCGGGGGTGGAGCCGTAGAGCGCCGTCGCCAGCGCATCGTGAGCGCCCCTTTCCTTGTCGCCCTTCTTCGGGTCGTATTCGCTGAGCTTAGCGGTGAGGATTGCGCGCCGCTGTTTGTCATCGAGGGGCGCACTAAGCCCACCCGCACCACTGGCGGCGTTGGGATCGTATACCCCCTCCATTTTCCCGCTCGCGTACTTGTCGAGGATCGCCGCCGCTTCGTCCTGCCCCTGTCGGTACAAGGCGCTGCCGTCGCGCTGATCCTTCGCCGCTTGGTGCATGGCCCGCGTCCCTTCCGTCTCCTGCGCCTCCAACCCCCGCTTCCGCGCCAACCGCTCCGGGTCCTGCCCCGCCTTCACCGCCTTCCCAATCCCGCTCAGCATCCCCGCCGCCGCGTCCGTGTCGGGCTGCTCCAGCGCACTGAGCACCGACGCGCCCACGCTGCCGTGAAGGTGCTCGGGCAGCATCGCGATCCCCTCGGCCGCCTTGCCCGGATCGGCTTCCAGGGCGTCGGCGTAAGCCCAGCGTACGTCGTCGGCGGATACCGCCTTCGCCGCCTTCACCGCCCCGTCGTAGTCGCCCTGGTCGGCCAGCGCGAGCGATTCGCCGAACAGGCTCGTGACCGACTCCGGCTGCGCGCTCAGCACGGAGACGAGATCGCCGCGGGCCCTCACCTCGGGCGAGTCCTTGATCCGCTCCACGATCTTGAGGTAGATCGGGTCGTTCCCATCCTTCGCCGTGTAGGTCTTGCCCACCGCCTTCGATCCCTTCGGCCCCGCCGTGATCGTCACGCTGCCGTCGGACTTGACCGTGTAGGCCCAATCCCCATCGGCGACCACGATCGGCTTGCCCCGCGCCTCAATCTCCCCCGCCAACCACTCCCCAATCTCCAGCCCGGTATCCAGCAAGTCCGCCGAATACTCGCGACTGCGGCCGTCGTCCATGCCGCCCATCTCGCCGATGCGGCCGTAGCCGGGCTTGAATCCGCCCGCGCGCTCCACTTCGGTGATCATCAGGTCAGTCCCAAGCGGGTCGGCGTTCGCGAATCCGCCCAGTGCCTGCCAGCCCTTCTCGTCGGTGTAGCTGTTGGGGTTGAGCAAGAAGCTGTGCCCCTTGGGGCCGCGACCGGAACCGGCCGCCTGACGCTGTGCGGCCATGCCGTCGGCGTAGTCGGTGAGTTCGGCGATGGCGGATTCGAGGTCGTCGGGCTTCGGCCCACTGCTGCGCTCGCGTGTCGTCGTTTCGGATTCGACCGACGGCAGCATTTCGGCTTTGATCCAGCCGTCCACAACGGCGGGACTCACGCCCGCGCCGCCGATCTCCTTCGACACTTTCCGCGCCATGTCGGCGACTTCTTCGGGGGACTTCACGGAGTACGCGCGGGCCATGTACTCCTCGGGGTTCCCGCCCAGGTACTGATCCCCGTAGGCTTTGGCGTCGTTCGTGCCCTTCGCGGCGTCGCGCTTGCGGAGCCCCTGCCAGATCGCGAAGTCCACCACATCGGCTTCCTGCGATCCTTCGTCCGCTTTCGCCATCTCCATCGCGGAACGGCGTGCGGAGATCGTATCCACCGACTCCGCGGTGCTCACCGTGGCCGACTCGATGGCCGCCGCAGCTTCGGCGGGCACCAGCATCTTCGCGGCCACCTTCGCCGCCCGGTCGCTGTAGAGCGCCTGCATCCCCAACCGGAACGCCCGATCCGCCGAAGTCACCCGCGCCTGTGCGGCGATGTTCGCCACCGCGATCTTCGTCTTGAGTTCCGCCGCCTTGTCCGACGACCGAACGCTCAACTCCTCCTTCTTCCCCCGCAACATCGCCTGCCGCTCCCGAAGGTCGGCAATCTTCCCGCGTGCATCGGCTTCGGCGTCCATGAGGCGCTTCAGGTCGGGCGCAACTTCCGCGTTCGCGGCCTCGCGTGCGGTGAGAAACGCCCCGAGGTAGCCCCCAAACGTGGGCATCCGGCGGCGGCTGTCGTAGCGTTCGTCGATGACGGCCATGCCGATACTCCTACTGCGCCGGAACGCTGTTGTTCTGGATCGCCTCGGCCGACAACTTCCCAGCCGTGTCCGCGTGCCCAGCCAAGAACAGTCCGCCCGCCTTCCAAACCGTCCGCAGTTGCTCCGGGTTGAGCGTCGAAATCCCCGGCCGCAGGTACTTCCCGTCCGGCCCCCGCTCCCGCGCGTAGCCCAAGAGCTCAGCGTCGTAGGGCTCCCGCTTCGTCGCGAATCCCTCGATCGACTTCCCAAGCAGGGGGGCCATGCTTTCCAGCGCGGCGCCGATCATCTCAAACGGCTGCTTCTCGCGGTTGCTCGCATACGCCCGGCGCTGCTCCATCTCCAACCGCTGCGCCGCTTCGGCTTCGATGTCCGCCTGCGAGATCGCGATCCCGGCGTTCACTGCGGCGTCGGCCGTAGCCTTCTTCGTCGCCAGCCGTTCCCGTTCCATGCTCGCCACATCCCCGCCGCCACCGCTCGCCAGGAATGCCTCGCCACGCTGCCGGCCTTCCGTCGCGAACGCCCGCACCGGGTTCATCACGGTCGCTTCGGCTTGCTGGCGTTGCCCAGCCGAGAGGCCCAGCTTGCCGGCCTTCTCCAGCCCGGTCAGCCGCTTCAACTCCGCGGTGTTGTAGAGGTCGGCCGTCGTCTCCTTGTTGGCGAGCGCGATCTGCGCGACGTTGCCAAGGGCTTCAATGCCGACCTGGGTGCCGAGGGTGATCCCTGCTTCCTTCTTCTGCCGCTCCATGTCCGACGACGACGCCAGCATCGGGTTGTACCCGGTGGTGTACTTCGCCGCCGTCGCGTAGGACTTCTCGGAGGTGAGGATCGGGTTCCCGGCCGCGTCGAGCTTCAGGCTTCCGTCGGGATTGCGGGCGTAGGTTTCAGCCACCGTAGACCCTGGCGTTCCACGAATCGTAGGGGAGCGCGCCCGCCCCGGTGGTGTACTTCGCGGCGGTGCCCCCACCGCTGGTCAGGGGGGCGCCTCCGATGCCGAGGGTGGGGGACGCGGCGGTGGCGGCCTTCGTGTTGGCGCTGGTGTCTACGTCGGCCATCATGGCGGCTTTGGCGGCGGCTTGTTTTGCCGCGTCCTGTTCCTTGATGGCCGCAACTCCCGCCTCTTGGCCGCTGATTCCGCCTGCGATGCCACCGATGGCGGCCCCCACGATTGCGCCAAACGGCCCCGCGACGCTGCCGATGCTTGCGCCCTGTGCGGCTCCGGAGGTGAACCCAGCCATGCTCGCCGACTTGTAGGCGTCACGCTTGGCCTCGTTCTCGGCGATGGTGGCGGGGGCGGTGGTGTAGGTAGCCATGACTCAGCCTCCTTCGCTGGATAACGCATCCAGCGAACATGCGTAGTAGAGCCCGTTGCAACTCGGCGTATCGGGCCCGTACTCCTCGATCTCGCTCTCCGGCCACGCCGTTTCCATGCACTCCACGAAGTCGTCGCGCTGGCGATCGTCGGCGCACCAGTCCACGCAGGAGTTCGGCGGCTTCGCAGCGTAGCACTGCTGGTAGTTCTCGCAGTATTCGTCGCACGACTCGTCAGGATCGGCCGCGCAGGAAAGCAGAAGGAAGATCATCGGACGTACCAGGACGCCCTCAGTGTACGCCCTCCAACGATGATGTGTCGCGTGTTCATGTTCGTAGCAACATCGACCACGACGCCGATGTTGTGCAGGCCCACCCCCATCGACGCCGCCGCGATCCGGTAAACCATGTGGTGGTTCTTCCGCGCGTAGATGATGCCGCCGTTGTAGGGCGTCGCCGCCACGGCATCCCCCGTGTAGAGGTTACGCCGGGTCGGCCCCTTGGTGTCGTCGTCCAAGCGAAACCGGAAGTTCGCCGCCAACTCCGTGTCGTCAATCACCCCGTTGATGCCCCCAAACGAGTAGCACCAGAACGAGGCTTCCACGAGCAGATCGTACTTGTCGCCCGTCCCCTGATCCAGCGTTTCCGGCACGGCGAACGTCGCGCAAAGTCCATCCACGTAGGCGTTCGCCGAGTTGTATCGATTGTGAAACACCCGCTCCCGCAGCGGGTCCATCCCCGTGTGGCGGTAGACCGTCTGCCCCGTCTCAAAGCGGGCGCGCGGGTTCGGGGAGCCGTAGAACTGGCCGCCGAAGATGTGCGTGGACTCCACCCAGCTCGTCGCCAAGAGGTCGGCCGCCGCGATCCCCTGGTTCACGTAGTCCTCCACCAAGCCCACGTAGGTGCGGAGGTCGGTGACCGAAATCACGTTGCCGTTGGTGACGGTGGTGAGGGCGAGGCTCATTGGAGCAGCACGTAGGCGTAGAGGACGGCGTACTGGAACGAGGCCGTGGCGTCCGTGCCGGTGACGAGGATGCGGAAGTAGAGCGGGCCGACCCCGACGTACACCGTCTTGGCCGCGAAGGTGCCGGTTGGCCGTGCCGCCGCGCGCGTCCGCTTTGTCCGCGACGTTTCAGCGACGCTGACCCACACCACCGCGTCGGCGGACACCTGGAGGATGGCCGTCAGGGTGCTTCCGATCGCACCCTCGCCCCACAGTGAGTACCCCACAATGACGTTCTCGGTGGACGACCCCGAATGGGTGATCGGCCCGATGTAGTCAGTCGCGCCGAAGTCCATCGCCGCCGATGCGGCCCCGACGTTGAACGCGGTCGCCGTTTCCTTGAAGTTGTTGGTGCCCCGATTGCTGGAGTACACCACATGCTGCGCGAACACCCGGCGATCCATGCCCTCCTCTCGGAAGTTGACAGCCGCGATGGTGCCCGCTGCTGTTGCGGAGTTCCACGACGTATTCGTGTCGTTGATGTCCGCAGCCTTCGCCGTGGAGCCGTAGAGCAGTTCGGTAGGTTCTACACGGGACATCCTACCTCCGCCGCTCGATCGTGATGAGCGTGCGCTCGTTGAAGTTCAGCGTGCGCGCGCAGGTGCCCTCGATCGCGAGATCGTAGTAGGTGCGGCTTGCGACGAGGTACTCCACGTTCACGGTGTAAGTGCCGGCGGTGACGGGGATGCTGCCGACGAGCGCCACACACTCCTCGATGAGTTGATCGTCCGTCGGTCCCGACTCGCAGACCGTGACGCCGTTGACCGTGATCCGGATCGCCACGGTGTCCACCTGGTAGGTCAGGCTGTCCGACGACGTGGCCCGGGACCAGCCGGCGCCTGCGCTCCACTCGTAGGTTCCAGACCAATCCACCTCTACCAGCGCGTCGGTCGTCGGCGTGATGTCGAAGCTGTCGAGCACCTGCCAGGTCGTCGCCGTCATCGTGGCCGCGTCCGGCCCATTGTCGAGGTCGTAGCGAATCTTGACGCACGCCCCACTCGACAGCATCGCCGCCGTGATCACGTTCGGCCCGAGGTTGTCCCGGTCGAGTCCGCCGTTGAACATGCCGGCGAGCTCGTTCTGGTTCGCGGTCCACCATGAGCCGTCGGTGATGTCGGCGGTGGAGGCGTGGCGCTGGCGATAGGCGTACATCTCAGCGCGTCCCCGACCCGGAGGCCGTGTCGATGGGTTCGCCTTTGAGGTTGGTTTCCTCAATCGCAAAGCCCTCGAAGGTGACGTGGCGATCCACCGGCGTCACCGTCACGCTGATGTCGAGGATCGGCCCGTTCTCCGGCTGCGAGATCGGCCACCGCTGGGTGATGACGCGCACCGGCGACCACACGCTGTAGGTGCCGTCCGTCGCGCGCGTGGTGCCCGAGGTCGTGTAGGTTGCGGTGCCGTAGACCGCGAACGGGGTCTGCGGCAACTGCGCCGGCTTCTGCCCGTCACTCGCCTCCGTCGTCGTCCAGATGTTGAGCGGCTGTCCGTTGAAGGTGTAGTTGACGCTCAGGTTGTTGTTGCCGTGCCCGCCACAGCGCAGCGTGAACTTCCGAGGGTTCGTCGTGCGAATCCCCATCTTGCCGAGGTCCATGTGCCAGGTCTGCAACAACGGCGCGATGGCGGTGCCGTTCTTGTCGTTCCACCCCCGGCTGTAGACGTAGAGGCCCGGCGCGCTGGTGTCGTCGTGACTGCCATAGATGAGGTAGCCGCGCTCGTCCGCCGTCGTGAGCATACACATGATCGGGAAGTCGTCGCGGAAGGACCACGACCCGACCTCGTAGTGGTAGACCAGCACGCGCCGGTTTGTCGCCTGCCCGATGGTCGGGAGCGCGAACCACACTTCTTTCTCCCGGTGAATCACCGTGGCGCAGGCGTTCAGGAGCGCCGACCGATTCAGCCGCCCCATCTGCGTCGGGATCGGGGTGCTGATCCGCTCCACGCCCGTCGCGGTGTTCGTGCTTTCCAGGGTGCCGGTGAGCGCGAAGATGTCGCTGCCGCCGACGAAGCAGAGGCCCACGTTCGGTACGTCCACGATCGACTTCGGCGACGAGCACCCGTACTCCCGCGACAGGGTGACGACGTAAAAGTTGCCTGCGCTGTCAATCTTCACGAGGTACATGCCGCGCAACTTGCACACCACGAGCGCATCACGCGTCGGGTACATCCCGGTGATCGGCCCCAGGTGGGCGTCTCCGATGTTCACCACGTTGTTCGGCGGGAACACTTCGGGGTAGCCGGGGGCCGAGTGGTAAATCTGCGTCGTGGAGATTCCGGCGGCGAACATCCGGCCGGCGAACGGGGCGATGTGGCGGGCGCCATCGGGCACGAGGCCGAGGGCAGTTTCGTCCACCAGCGACCCAAGCAGCGAGTCATCAATCCCGTCCTCAAACGCGGTCATCAGGTTGTCGTTGATCTCGCAGAGGAAGAAGAACTGCTCACCGCGCCCCTGCACAAAGTTGCCCGACGAATCCTTGAGGTTCTGCGTGCGGTAGATGCGACGGGCCGCTGTAGGCATCGGCCCCGTGCCGAGGCTCACGCTGATGATCTTCGACCCCGACCCTGCCGCCTGCCCGTGCTTGTTCGTGAACAGTACCGTGCTCGACGCCTCCGACAGCGGAGACTCCTGCCCCCGGTCGTTCACCCAGCTCTGCTTGTACCGATACGCGCAGTCGAAATCGACGCCGTTGTTCGCGGTCGTGGTTGTGTCGTAGGGCCCGAGCCCCATGTAGGCCAGCGCATACGGCACCTGCGCCACCCCATCGCCCGGTGCCGGCGCTGATCCCGCCGCGCCGTAGCCCCGCAGGAAGTTCGTGACCGGCGTGCCTGCGTTGCCCTCCGGCGGCGACGGCACCGTGTCCCACCCCATGTAGTCCACCATCTCCCCGTCGAACACGACCGGTTTGTTGATGCCGTTCACCAAGTACAGCCGATCCCCCCACGCCGCCGACATCGTGCCCGGCCACGGCGAGGTGAGGTAGGCGCGATCCGAGATCGTCGTGCCGTCGCGGTAGATGAGGTTGTACCACGGCGTTCCCGAACGACCGGAGCCATTGAACGCGCGCAGTCGGCCCGTGCTTGTTTCATACAACAGCCAATTCTTCCCGCCGGTGCGCTGCGTGAAGTGGTGGATCGACGTGATCTTGCCTTCGCCGATGTACGGGTTCGCCTCCCCCTGGGCGATGAGCAGCCGGCTTCCGCCGCTGTCTGTCCACACGTCCTGCGGGTCCCAGGTGAGATCGCGGAGCTGGAGCACCGCCCCCGGGTTCGCCGGACGCGACCGCTCGTCCATGCCCCGGATGCGCTCGACAAGGGTAGGGTTGGTGTTCATGGCCTACCCCGAAAAGTCGGAGGAGAGCGGGCCCACCCACGGGCCGCTTCGTCCACCGCCGCCCCAACTGCCGCGGACGAACCGCTCGTCGGGGGTCGAAAGGCACTGCTCGCGCATCCGGGTCAACAGCGCGTCCGCCGACCGCTGCCGAAGTTGGGCCTTGGTGTCGTCGCCGGCTTGCAGGTAGAGGTCCACGAGCGCCTGGTACACCAACAAATGATGGTACTCCGCCGGCCACTTCGGGGTGTCGGCGTCGGCGTACATGCGACGCACGCGACCCTTGTAGCGGTAGTAGATGGTCTGCGGCGTGCCGGCCGTTCCGTCGGTGGACGCGCCCGGTCGCATCCAGACGCGGAAGGTGCGGATCGGCTGGGCCTCCCAGAGCTCGTTTTGCGTCGCCAGGTACGCTCCCGTCGCGATGTCGGTCAGCGTGCCGGTCGCACCGTCCGTCTCGGAGAACAGCGTCGTCAACCGCTGCCACCGCCCGTTCAGCGTCTTGTTCCGCCGGTAGATGTACTTGTACTTCCCGGTGGTGAGCGCGCCGACAAGGGTGTTTTCCAGCCCCGTGATCGTCGCGGAGGTGCCGGCCGTGATGATCTCCGCCACCGGCGAGGCGGCCGTTTCCATGCCGCGGTAGTAGAAGGTGTAGCAGTATTGGTAGGTCGTTCCGGCGGTAAGCCCGCCAGCCGTGCCGGACTGCCCCAGCGTGGGCGCGAAGTCCGGCGGCCGGTCGATCTGCCAGTCGTCCTCGATGAACGCGAGCGCATCCCCGGCGTCAGTTCGGTTGAGCGTCAGGAATTCTTCGGTGCGGCGACCGAGGTGAACAAGCCGGATGTGGTTGTCGTCCCGATCCACAAAGCCCAGCACCTCCGCGCAGTCCACCGGCATGTAGATGCGCTCGTGGGTGATGCTCCAACTGGCCGTCGCGCCGGAGGTTGCGCCCGCGTAGGGGGTCGTCAGATACAGCACGTTGGTCGTCGTGTTCACCGCAGCGACGGTGTAGTTGAGGCCATCGGCCCCCACGAGGGTCTGCCCCTCCCAGGTCGCCAGCGCCGTCGCGCCGGAGAAGGTGACGGCGTAGGCCGCGTTCGTGAACAAGGCGAACTGCGTCGCGTCCGGATCAAACGGCGCGTACACCGCGATCGTGCTCTCGCGCTCCAGGAACATCCACGGGTACTGCTGGCTGAGTTGCAGGTAGGCGCGGTTGATGATCCGGGCACGCCCATTCCGCACGGCCGCGACGAACGACGGATCGTTGTCGAGGTCGAGGCCCACTTCGTCAATGAGGTCTTTGAGGTTCACCCGCACTCCCGCGAAAAACGAAGCCGCCGCGCACCACACAGAGGCGGCGCACGGCGGGCTGCGTCCGCCTCTCAGGGGGGGGGGCTACCGGATGAAGGTCGGGTGCGGGTGGATGAGCACCGTGGCCACGTTGGAGGTCACCGCGCTGAGCGAGGTGGCGACGACGCGGTAGTCGTTGGTGCTGACGCCCGAGGCGGGATCGCCACGACCGGCCGTGGTCGAGCAGACAATCGCAAGCCCCTGCGTGCAACCGGCGTCCACGTTCGCGACGGTGTTGCGACCGGCGATCTGGACCCGGATGTTTCCAGCCGTGCCGGCGGCGACGATCTGCGTCCCGGCCACCGCAGCGGGGCCGCCGCTGGCGAGCCCCATCGCGATCCCGAAGATGTTGTTGATCGCGTAGGCGTTGCTGAGGTCGGCCGCGTCGATCGACATCCCCTCAATCGCACCGGGGTTGGCGGTGTTGTTCGAGAGGAATGCGACAAAGTCGCCCACGTTGATGGCGACGGTGCCGGGGCTGTAGAAGGTGGCGAACTCCGCGTTGTAGTCGAAGAGTCCGTCGAAGTTGTCGGCCTGCATGACGGCGAGGGACATTGGTAGCTCCGTAGAATCAGAAGTAGGTGGAGGAGGTATGGCCGAATAATCAGCCTCAAACCTCTAAAAAGTTTCCGCCGAGTGCAGGAGGCCCGAACTTCCCACGTCCAACGCCACGAGTTGACCAGAGCAGGAGATCGACATGCACCAGGCGAGCTGGTTGCCGCTGATCTGCTCGGCCACGCCCGAGGTGCCGAAGTAGCCGTCGCCGAGCTGGATGCCGCCGGTGTTCACCTTGTTGGCCCAGACGGGGAAGATGTCGTCCACGTCGAGGTAGTAGAAGGTGATCGGGTTGGTGTTCGTCGAGGAGCCACCGGTCGCCGTCGAGATCGGCATCTGCGGCTCGTGGAAGATCATCGATCCGTTGAACACGGAGACTTCGCGGCCGAGATCGAGGCTGTCCTTGCTGGTGAACCGCTCGTAGGCGAGCGCCGACCGCTTCAGGTTGTTCATGCCCTGGTCGCTGCCGAGCCACACCTTGTTCCCGCCGTTCTTGTGCCGGCGACACCCGGTCGCGAGGCTGAACATCGCGTTGGCGCCGTTGCTGCCGAAGGCGTCCGCGCCGCTCTGCACCTGGTTCTGGCAGCCGGGAACCGTGGGGAAGGAGGAGCGAGCGAGGCCGCCGAAGCTGTTGGACTGGCTTCCGAAGGCGTCATCCTCGATGAAGCCCGCGTTGGTCGCCACGCTGGAGTCCACGCCGTTGAGCGTGTTCCAGGACGCGAAGCCGGCCGAGCCGCCGGCCACGATCTGCCGCGACCAGCGGCGGTGCAGCATGGACATCACGTTCTCGACGCGGCCCTGCCAGAAGGTGTTGAACGCCTTGGTGCTGTCGTAGATGCGGGCCTGGTAGCCCGACGCCATGACCGGCGCGTTGGTGTCCGCGAGGGTGTAGATCAGCGCGCGCTCGGGCTCGTAGACGGTGCCGGAGAGCGGGGCCCACCCACCGGAGGCGGCCTGATCGGTCGCGGCGGAGTGCTCCACCACGGCGAGGCCGGACGAGTAGCGCCCGCCGGTGTCCCAGCGACGGTTGGCGGGGTTCCCGAGCGCCTTCTTGAGCGCAGCGAGCACGCCGGATTCCAGCGCGAGGCCGTCGCGCTTTTCCTTCCCGGCGATGAAGCCGATGTTGGTGAGAATCCCGCTGTCGATGGCAAGGCTTTGCGTAGGCATCTCAGTGTCCTGTTCGGAGAGAGGTCAGAATGGCGGCTACGAAGCCGGCCGGTAGTCGGGGTTCGCGATCAGCCAGTCGCCGATCGTCTTGTTCGCGATGACATCCTTGGGGATTTCCTTCGGCGCTTGCCGGCCCCCGCCGACACCGGCGCGCTGGATGTTCTGCGCCGCAGCCGCAGCCGTCGCACGGTTGGTCTGGATCGCGGCGGCCGTGCGCTTGCGGCCCACTTCGCCCAAGATGCGGAGCGCCATCGACTCGGTGTCGGGCACGGGCTGCTTCGCGGTTTCGAGCGCGATCTGCCGCGCTTCGACTTCGGCGAGGAGCGTGCGGCCCAGCTCAGGCACCGGCTTCGTGTCCTTCAGTTCCGGCATCCGGTCCTGAAGGTCGAGAAACGCCGCCTGCCCGGTGAGCATCTGCGCGCGGTCGAGCACCGGCGCGAAGGTGTCGTTGATGCGCGCGCCGATCAGCGCGTCGAAGTAGGCTTTGCGGCCCGCATCGGTGGCAAGGTCCGGCTTCTCCGGCACCTTGGAGTCCCGCAGCCGGCGAATCTCGGGGGATGTCAACAGCGCGTTGAGCTGTGCGCCTTCGCGGGTGATGCGGGCGGCTTCGGCCTGGCCCCTGGCGCGGTCGTCGGCGATGGCCTTGCGGTCAGCGGCGATGGCCTCGTTGCCCTTGGCGAGTTCGGCGCGGGTGTGCTCGATGAACCCGCGCATCGTCGCCTTGACGCCCGGCGGCAGGTTCTCGATGTCCTCTGGCGTCATCTTCGCCAGCATCTCGCCGTACTGCGCCTTGTCCACGTCGCCCGTGAACGAGGATTCGATCAGCTTTCCGACCCCAGCGAACCATGGCGTGCCGTCGTCTACCGTGGCCGCAACGACGGGCGCTTCGGCAACAGGTTCAACGACTTCCGAAGCAGCCTCAATCGGCTCCTCCGCGACTTCAGGTTGGGGGTCGGCGTTCATGCCTCGCACGATAGCAAGACTGACAAGCAGGTGGCGAGTCCGCCCGTTTGCGGTCGGGTGTCTCCCGTGCTACCGTACGGCTACTCCGGGTGTCCCATGGCGAAAGCGGCAAAGGCGTTCAAGTGTACCGATGCACAATGGGGGCGTGCGGCGACACTGCTTGCGAACCCCCCGGAAGCGTTACGGGTGATTCTTGCGACACATCGCAATCCGTCCATCAGCACCGTACTCAAAGCGGCGCTGGAGTCGGGGCTTGTGATTCTGGAGCGCGAGGCGAAGCCTACTGCTTCGTGAACCGCGCCGCCGTGTCGCCGCCACCGGGGGCACTCGCTTCCGGCTTGGGCTCCTCTTTCGGGCCCATCTGCTCCTCGATCTTCGCCTTCACGGCGGTGAGCACCTTCTTGTCCTTGGCGAGCGACATGAGTTTCGCGCCGAGCGTGCGGAGGCCCACGATGTCGGTCAGCGTGGTCGGGTCGCACGCATACTTCTCGGCCTCGGGAGCGATGGATTTCACCTCCTCCAGCAAGAGCGCGATCGGCACGTAGACCTCGGGCGGTAGTTTCGAGAACGTCTCGCCCATGTCCGGCTTCGGCATGGACATCTCGCCGGAAACGTGCGGGATCAGCGCCTCTTTCGCCTCGTTGAAGGCGTCCACGACGGACTGAACCGCCGCGGCGGGGAAGGGCTTGACGGCGGCGGGGATCGTGGCCGCGATCTCCTGCGCGCGGGCCTTGATGTCGGGCGCCCCCGCGGGCTTTTCGGCCTGGGGCGGCATCGGCGGACGCGCCGCAGCGGGCATCGGGGGCGCGGGGGGAGCAGACGGCATCGGAGCGGCGGGCATGTCCATGGGAAACCTCGTGTCGCAGTCTACCCTGTTTGTCAACCGGTGCGACTACACGATGTCACGCCCCGGCCGTAGGTGATCCCACCCCGGCACCCGCCCCTCGTCCCGCAACTGCCGCAAAACGGGGTCGTGGTCGTACTCATCGCACATCTCCGCGCAATATTCGTCGTTCGCGGTGCGTTTCTCGCTCCCCTTGCGGCGAATCGCCTCCGAATCGACATCGTTGCCGTCCATGAGGTTGTGTTCGTCCATCCACTGCTGACGATCGGCCTTCGAGGTGAAGTATCGGCCCGCCGCATCGCTCCACAGGCCGTTCGGGTTGCCGCTGCACGCCTTGGTGAACCAGTCCGTGTCGGGAACGCCGACGATCTCGCGTGTCGCGGCCCCGCAATCGCAGATCGGCGACGTTTCGGGCCGGTTTTCGTAGACCTCGAAGCTGATTTTCGCGCAATCCGGGCACTTCCAGTCGATCAGCGTCAGGCCGGAGCCGATTTCGTTGATCGTGGGGCGCGTTTTGGCCTCGGAACGGAGCGGATTGCGGCTTCCGGTGACCTTTCCGGGGGCGGGGAGGCTGAAGATGCGCGTGGCTGGGGCTCCACATAGGCACGGCACCGCTTCCGGCCGCTCCTCGTACCCGCAGAGGTGGTCGGTCGCGTGGCCGGAGGGGCAGCGGTACTCATACAGTGGCATTTTCGTCCTCGATTGCCGGTTGAGCCGCCATCATCGCCTCCGCCGCCTGCTCCATCAACTCCTTGATCGGCCCCAACCGCCCCTCCAGATCGACATGCCCGCCCATGTTCGCCAGGGAGTACGCCTGATCCATGGCGGTCGCGGCCCCCATGATGTCGTTTGCCTTCACCGCCTCCGCCGTGGTCGCCAGCGCGTCCGCGACATCGGCCGCGCCTGCTGCCGTGGCCTCCTCCGCCAGCGTGGCGAGCGCCACGAGGAGTTTCTGCGTGCTGTCGCCCACCGCTTCCGGAGGCGGGGCCATGTTTCGGGCTGCCACGCTCGGCTTCGTCCCAACCTCGGCGCCATTCTTCGCCTCCTCGTCCACCGCTTCTTGCAGCCGATCCGGGTGCAAGTCCTTGGGCAACTTCAGTTTGTCGTGCAGCGCGACCATGTAGCGGCGCGCGAGCACCGCCATCGGGCCGCCCTTCTGCACGATGTCCCACAGGCCCATGTACTTGTCCTGGATCGCGATGAGGTTCTGCTGCTGGGCCTGCGCGGTGAGTGGCGTTTCGGCCCCGTCCACCGAGGTGATGACGAAGTTTCCGTCGAGCGCGTCCACCACCACTTGCGTCGTGCGCCCCGTTTCGGGATCGAGGATCACCCACGACTGCTGGGCCGACTCCACCGTGACGCCCTCCTTGCCCACGACGGCCACCGTGGGCGTCCCTTCCGGGGGTGGTCCGCCCACCAGCCCGAGCAGCGCGGGGTCAACGCCCACGCTCGCCTCCCCGGTCGCCTCGCTCGCTGCGGCCGCCGCGACATCGCCCATCCCGCCCTCGTCCCCGCTCACCACCGCCGTCGCCGTCACCTTCTGCTCGCCGCGCATCACCGCGTACCCGCTGCGGTGGTCGGCCGGCGTCTGGGCGGCGAGGATCATCCCGGCCAGCGCGAGCTTTGACACCTCCACACAGGTGGATTCAAACGTCGTCGCGTGCTTCCGCGTCTCGGCGTCGTCGTACAGGTTGATCGACTGCACTTCGTAGGCGGTCGCGCCTTTGTTCTGCTGCCCTTGGCGGTTCGCGGAGAGCGCCATCACGACGCCGAGGTCGCGCTCGACAAGATCGGCGTAGGTCTTGAAGTCCTGCCCGATCGGGAGCGTCTGAAGTTGGTGGACCACGGCGCGGATGTCCTCGTCCGTTTCGACGCTGATGATCTCCAGGTTGATCCCCGAGGCCAACTGCTGCCTCACATCGCTGTTGACATGAGCCTTGGTCAGAATCTTGTCCACACTCTGCCGAATCCGCCGCTGAACCTCCGTGCGGATGGTGTTGAGCTCGCGCTGCTGCGGCATGAACCGGCGCACCGGCGCGATGCCACGGAGCGGGTAGTCGGGCTCAAACGCCAACAGGGTCGGAACCACATGCGGCAACGGCACGCCGTCGGAATCCGCGAACGGGGCCCGGCTGCGGATCAGGGGCTCCTTCTCCAACTCGCCCGCCTGCCCCATGATGTAGACCTCGAACCGGCCTTGATGGTCGGCCCCACCCTCGCTGTAGCCGTCCACGAGGTTCAGGAACTCCACCACCTCCAGCCACTCCGAGCCCGTCCCGGCGTCCCCACTCCCCGCCGTCTTGGCGAACTCGGAGGACACCACGTTGCTGCCGTTTACGTGCGTCCCCGGCGCCGATCCGGCCTGGCCTTCGGTGCTGCCCGACTGGAACGGGCGTAAGAACTCGTCGCGGAGCCGGCCCTTGACCCCCTTCTCCGCCAACTGCGGCCACGCCGCGACCGCCTGGCGCAACGGGAGCCAGTACCGACGCCCGCGAAACCGTTGGTGCGTGGCGTCGAACACATCGCTGTCGAGGATCATCTGCCAGTACGGCGTCAGCGTGAAGTCCGTCCGTTGAACCGGCGAGCCGCGCCCCGGCCGCACCTCCATCGTGAACCCGCTCCCCGGCCACAACTGCGCTTGCCTAAGGTGAGCCAGAATCCGGCCCGCCACGCCCGGCTTACGCCACCATGCGTTGAGGCACGCCTGCGCGATGGCGGGGTCGCCCCGGCCGGACTCGTCGGGACTGAGCACCACCCGGCGGGTGTGTGGGTACAACTGCGAAACGTGCGTTTCGACGCCCGCCCACAGCCGGTTGACCTCCACGCTCTGCTGCTCCTGCGTCTGCGCTTGCGCGGCGTTCTGCCGGTACATCCCCTGAAGTGCGTTCGCCCAGTACCGGGTGAGGTACGTCGCCTTGTGCTCCTCCATCTCGGGACGGAGCCGGAGCATCCGCGCCTCCTGATCGCTCAGGATGTCGCGAACCTCTTGCGGGCGAAGGGTGTCGTTCGGGGAAGTGTCCATGCGGGCAGTCTACCTCGTCGTGGGCACTATTCCCCGTCCGGCTTCGCTCGCGACTTGTTCGACTCCGCCAATCGCGCATCGTGCGCCAACTGCGCGGCGCTGCGGGGCTTCGGTTCCTCGGGGGCCGCCGGAGCGGACGGAGGGGCGGAGGCCGGCGTCGTCAACGTCGCCAGCAACGCCTCCATCCGGTCCATCTTCGCGCGCAACTCCGCGTTCTCCGCCTTCGCGACATCGGCTTCGGCCACCGCTGCGCGCTCCTCGGACTTGTCCGCGTTGGCCCGCATCTCCTTCACCAGCTTGACCATCTCCGCCATCGCCGGGCCGCCCGCCGCGAAGTCGGTGTTGGGTAGCCCCTTGGCGTCGTACACGATCGCCGGCTTCCCGCTGATGTCGATGAACTGCACCGTCAGAAACAGTTGCTTCGTCCCCGGCATCTGCCCGAGCACCTTGCCCTGCTCCACATCGAACACGACGCCGCCGCCCATGATGTCGCTGCGGACGTGGTAGTCGAAGGGCTCCCATCGCCCGGTGAACTGCTGGTTGCGGACAGTCGCGAACAAGCTGCCGCCCGCCTCGCCCATCACCGCGTTCTGAACGTGCTGACGGAAGATGCTCACCGCGACGTTGCCGACGATGTGGCCGATCATAAACCGGGCCGCCTTGTGCTTCGGCAGCATCCAGGTACGGAACTCGCCCGAGTCCACGCGCGAGGTCCACGACTCCCGCACATTCTCCGGGGGCAGCATCTTCGCCATCTCCTCGTCGATGATCCGCAGCATCTCCGGAACGTCGGCGACGGCCACCTGCTCGGGGTCGAGCTGGACGTGCTGCTTTTCCGCCGCGGCTTCCGCCGCCTGCGCGTCTCGGAAGCTGCGCGCGTTGGCGACATCGCCACTCGCCCGGTCCAACAGGTTCGGATTCGGCTTCGCTCGTGGGGCCGGCGCACCAGGGGTCGGGGTGCTTCCTTCGTTCAGCAGTTTCGCCAGCGCTTCGCTCATCGTCGTTCCGGGTGTGCGCGGGAGCCTACCACGGACACCCAACCCTGTCTATCCGGCTACCCGCCCTGCACGAACCAGCCTGCGGTCGCCGCGGCACGGTTCCGCAGTCGAATCTCGGTCGCCGACGGTGCGGGAATCTTCCGCTGCGGCGCCCCGGGCTTCGCGAACACCCCGCACCGAACCCCGTGCGCCCACGCGCCCGCGACGGCCACGGTGCGCTCGCTCCACCGGCCGCCCCCCGGCTCGATCCCGCGATCTCCCTTCGTCGCCGCCGCGAAGTCCTCCAGCGCCGGCCCGTCCTGCACCGTGCAGCGCCCCGCCAGCAGCGCCACCCCCAGCGACTCCATCGCCTCGCCGTCCACCGTCCACCCCACCACGCGCGGCAGGCTTCCGTAGATGCGGAGCTGGGCCGCGATCAGCGTCGCCCACATCGGCCCCGTCCGCTCCTCCGCGCACACCGCCACATCCGTCACCGCGTACCGCGCCAACAATGACTGCACCGCCGCCGCCATCTTCGTCCCGCTCGCCGCCGTGGACTCCGCGACCACCGCACAGAGCGCCCCCGCGGCATCGAATACCACCGCCGTATGCCCCGCCACCGCCGCGACGTAGCGCGCGCTTTGCATCGGTTGCACCCAGGTCTGCCAGGTGCCGCCCAACAGGCCCGGCTCCGTGCCCCGCGGTGCCGTTGCCCGCCTCCGAATCTCGTCGCCCAGCCACGACGGATCGCCGCCGCCGAGGCCCCATTCGGAGCCCATGATCGCGGCGGCGTCTACGTCGTCGTCGTCTTTGCCTTTGTGCTTCATGTGCAGCCACGAGGAGCGCACCTCCCCGACCCACGGTGCGATCGACTCGTCCGGCAAGACGATGTTCTTCCCCTTGATCAAGGGCTGTAGCGCGACGCGGGCGCGCTCGAACTTCGACTTCCACCCCGTCGGCACAGCGTAGAGCCCGGGGAACTCCGACTCCAGTTCTGCCCGGATCATCGCACCCGCCGCAGCGCGCTCGATCCGCAGCCGCCGCGCCATCGGCCATCGGCCCTTCATGGCGCGGAACTCGGCCTTCATCGTCGGGTAGTTCATCTGCCGGCCGACGCGATCCAAGAGCGTGAACCGAGACTTTCCCTCTCGCGCCCACGCCTGGATCACCGTCTTGTCGCTGCCGGCGGTGTCGTCGAAGGTGAAGTCGGCGACGATCATCACCTCGTCGGCGCGGCGCGCGATGTCCATGGGGTTCTCGGTGTACGTCTCCAGCGCCTCCATCTCCGCGGGGGTGACGAACTCGCCCGACGCACGCTTCGGCTTCTGGTTGTACTGTGCTTGATACTGGTCAAACCCCAAGTCCTCGATCGCCTGGCGCTTCGTCTCCTCGGTCTGCAACGGCTTGACGACGACTGCGTTCGTCTCCGGGTCGGTGTACCAGCCCGTCAGCACCTCGCCGGCTACCTTCCGTGGGTCCGCCGCCATGTTCAGCGGGTCGCTCGGGTCGAACTCCATCGTCACATAGATGACCTTCCACCGGCCGTCTCGGAGGGCGATGCCGATCGGATCGTCGGGGTCGAACCGCTGCGCCACCATCGATCGCGTGCTCAGCTCGCGGTCGTTCACCCGGGTGGTGTAGATGTACCGGGCCTGACGGTTCGCCTGCGCCATGTGGGCCGCGATCACCGCCGGCGGCGCGTTCTCGATGTCCTTGTACGACACCGGGTCGTCTACGGTGACATCATCGCCGCGGAGGCCGGTCACGTCGCCCCCGATGGGCTTGCAGAGTCGGACGCCCTTCCGCGTGTTGCTGAAGTTGCCCTTCTCGTCCTGGTCTTTCTCGAAGGTCCACAGGGGATACCGGTGAAGCCCATCGCCTTTCGGCCGGCGCTGCCCGAGGTTGTGGAGAATCTCGACCACATCGCGAAACCCACCCCGTCGCCGGTCGGGATCGTGCAAGTCCTCCCAGCCCGACGACTTCAGCACATCGCGGGTGTACTTGCTGTCGCGGGTCACCACCTCGTCGGCCGTGCCCACGTAGAGCATCCGGCGCGTCGGCTTCCGCAGCCAAATCCACGCCGGCTTCAGCACCGACATCACGCGACTTTTTGCGGTGCCGGGGGGCTGAATCACGAGCAGCCACCGGTACTCCGGGTCGCCCTCCTGCTGCTTCTGGACCCCCGCGCAAATCTCGTCCAGCCACCAGCCCCAAATCAGGGGCGTATCCGGCTCGATCACATGCCAGAAGGACTGGACGAAGTAGGCGAAGTTCTTGAAGCACGCCTCCGCGTGGGTGACCTGCCACCGCTCGATCTCCTCCTTGGCCTCGCGGATCGCCTTGGCCTGCGCCATCGCGGCCACTCGGGCGGCCGTCGTGCGGGCGATTCCTTCGGGGCTGTGGGCCATCTACTTCGCCTTGATGGTCGTCCCGTCGTCGCGCAGTTTCCCCGCCTTCTCCATCGCGTACGCCTTCGCGACGGCCTGGTCCTGATCGACGCCTTCCTTCCGCATGAGCGCCACTGCGGTGCCGATGCGGTTGACGGGCGGGCCGACGAGGCGGCTCACCGAACCGCCACGATCAGATCGCCGTCGATCTGGCGCACGACCCGATGGCCCGCGGCGTGGATTGCGGAGACGACGCCGAGCCCGTTCTTGACGGCCACCTTGCCCGATGCGCCCACGAGGCGAGCCAGCGCAGCGGTGACCGCGGCAGGATCGACCGGCTCGCTGTGGGCGAGGATCGAGGTGAGCGCCGACACCTTCCACCCCGGTGCGTCCATCGCGTCGATGCGGGCGACCAGCTCGGCCTTCCACTCGTCGCGGGCCGTTTCGGGAAGGATGGGGCGGCTGTCGGCTTCGAGGCGCAGCGCGGCGATGGTTTCCTCTGCCGACTTGGCAAGGGCCGCGATCCCCACACCCTCACCGGAGATCGGGCGCTTGTCCGCAGAGAGTCCAACGTCCAGATCGAGGGCGCGGCCAAGGATCACGGAGGCGGCAGCCGACTCGGCCATGTAGCCGCCAATCCGCGTAGCCAGCCGTGCGTTGTCGGCCGCCAGCGTGGCGTTGGCGGCCTGCACATCCTCCAGCGACGGGATGGGCTTCAGCGTGGCCGACGCCTCTGAGATGGTGGGCTTCAGGGTCGGCTCAGGCTTGGCGGTCAGTTTGGGCATCTTTGGCTTTCCTCAGCGAACAAGGGTAGCACGGTGGCTATGGGGTTGGCGAATCGGCCACGCTCCGCCACGCCCGAACCCGCGCAGTCAGCGGGTCGTCGCCGTGGTGGTCGCGATAGGTCCACGCCGCCACCGGAGCGTCGAACGACTGGTCACGCAGTCCGGCCATCATGTCCAGCACCATGCCGCCTCGGTCGCCCACAAACCGGGGCCACGGGGGCGGGTCACCGACAGGCACGAGGCGCACGATCACCCCCTGCGCCACCGCCTCCTCCGGCGCCCCCAACCGCAGCGCGAGCCGGCGATCAAAGGCGGCTAAAGTGTCGGGATTGGCGAGATCGGGGCTGCACTCCTCCGCCGGCCAGAACGTCATGCCATCGCGGATACATACGGTGTCGGCCGCATAGTCCTCCGCAGGGCCATCCGACTCCTCGCCGTGTACCACAAAGGCTCCCGGCCACACCGGTAGGCCGCGCGCTTCGGTTTTCCAGTCCGCGGCGATGAGGTCGGGGCGGGTCATGAGTACGACTCCACCTTCCCGCTCGTGATGAGCAGAACCACGTCGCCGGGCGAGGCTCCGGCCGTTGCGACGCCAAGGATGCAGTCGTCTACCGAGCGAGCCGGCCGAACGTAGTAGCCGTCCATCGCCACGTAGTCGCCAGCGTGGATGCGCTCGCAGGCCAGCCACGGGGACGGCTCAGGATCGGGCGTCGGCTCGGGCTCCCGCGGCGTCGTGACGATCTCCTTGGCGGCCTCCACCACGACGGGCGCGAGGCCGAGGATTTGCAGGAAGGAACGGCGGTTCATCGCCGACACGCGAACACAAACTCCCGCAGCCCCGCCACGATCTCCGCGTCGTTGCCGATGAGCGTGCCGTGTCGGTGGATTCGCCCGTCGGGGTGGAAGGTCAGCGCGGCGGCAGGGTCCACCTCCTGGGTGCCCTCCTCGTAGAACACGAGCGAGGTGCCGTAGGCGTTCAGGGTGAGGGTAGACGGGCCGGGGTGGCCGATGACGACCGGGATGCCGTCAACGAGGTGTAGGTCGCCGTCCGTGAAGGTGGTGATGGTGGGGTCGTCGGGGTTCATGCCTTCTCCTTGTGGTTCCGCAGCATCGCCCGAACCGCCACGATCTCCTCGTCCGAGAGGGCCAGCGGGCGCCCACAGCCGACGCAGGCGTCGCCGTCTCCGGTGTCGGGGTCGGTTGTGGGCTCGGGGGGCTCCGGGATGAGCATCGCGCTGATCTCCTGCTGGTCCAGCGTGATCGTCCCACGCACAGCGAGCGAGACGGTGTGCTCTCCGGCTTCGAGGGCGACGATGTGGAGTCGTGGCAGGCTGAGGGGATCGCTGCTGCCGTCCTGCGGGTAGGCATAGGCGCAGCCGAGACGCATCGGCTTGAACTGCGCCCACGACTCCTCAACCCGGCGCCCGTCGAGCAGGAGCCCCGCCTGCCCGTCGTCGCTTTCGGCAATGCGGGCGTAGACCTTCAGCCCGACCGTGGACGGACGCGGCAGCGTGAACCTCAGCGTCTCGCCGAGGAAGTCGCGGTCTACCGCGGTCGTGACCGACAACCGGCGCGAGGTCCGACAGAACCACTGATTCGCCTCCCCCACCGGGGCATCCCACTTCCGCGGTGCCGTGTGCGTCGTCGTCACCCGGTCGCCCACGACGCAGGTGTCCGTGCTGCTGACCGGCGCCTTGGGGTCGAGCGGGGCGGGGAAGGTCACATACTCCCGCTTGGCTCCGTTGGCGTCCGCCCACTTCTCGAAGTCCACCATCGTGTTGAACCGCTGTCCAGACACGTCGTCGTCGAAGCGCATCGACCCGAGAACGGCGAGCACGTAGGGCTTCTCGCTCGGGCCGAGCGGCCAGGCGAAGCGGGTGTTGGCGATGTAGTCGTGCAGGCGCGCGGTTTCGGTCCGCTGCGCCACATGCCCACACGTATGCGCCGCCCCATCCTCTTGCCGGTACACGCTGCCGTCGAAGTTGAGCGGCACCTTGCAGGTGGGGCAGCCCTTGAGGCTGTAGGGGTCGCCGACGTAGGTGGCCTTTCCGCCTGCGCCGGGCGAACCGACGAAGTGAGCGCCCGCGCCGCCCATGCTCCGCTCCGTCGCCGTCTCCACCCCGGTCACGGTGCCGCGCGCGTTCGGCGACAGCGAGGACTCCACGTTCCATCGTTGCTGAGCCAGCGCCGCACCTTTCCAGAGCCGAACCTGCTCTCCCAGCTTCTCGATCCCCTCCTCCACTGACCGCCCCGTCATCCAGTCCTCCCCCAGCGCGTCGGTCAGGGCTCGGCGGTTGTCGAGGTCGATGTCTCGGAAGGTGTCGCTGTCCAGTTGCGCGCCACGAAGCCGGCGATCAAGTACGGCCAACGTCGCCGCATGACCATCGTACTTCGCCGCCTCGTAGTCCTCCAGCGTCACGCCGATCCGCGCCCGCACCGCGTCCATGCACCGCCGGAGCGCGAGCACATCGGCGTAGGACGCGCTGTAGCCGTAGTTGCCAGGCCTGCACTCCTGGGCCACGCTGCCGTCCATGGCGGCGACGCCACAGCCGGCGAGTTGGACGCGGAGTTGTTCGACTTCTTTGGCGTTCTCGGCGGCGCGTTGCTCGCGCCCCACCCGCAGGCTGATCTCCGCCTGCTCCTGCGCGATCCGATGCCGGAACTCCACCCCGCGGTCGTAGGCGTTCGCGATCCCCGGCATCGTCGGCTTCGGGAGGAACGCGCCTTGAAGGCCCTGCTCGAAGGCGGACCAGTGGGCATCGCCGAACCGATCGCCGATCTCCTTGCGAAGCCGCTCCCCCTCCTCCCGCCCCCGCTCCAACGCCTCGCACGTCGGCCCGTCCTTCGGCACGCTGCCGGAGAGGGCTTCGCGGAGGCCGGTGAGGTGCAGTTCCAGATCGCCCAGCTTGCGCGCGGCTTCACGGCCACCATCGGCGGCAATCTGGAGAGCGGCGACTTGATCGAGGACACTGGACATTACGACTCCTTCCTCGTCAAGTACCCTTCCCCATGCCGCTTCAACAGCACCCGCCCGAGCCGGTGGTCATGCCGCTCCTTCACCGGCCGCAGCACCCAGCCCTCGCGGACGTGGGCGCCGCCACCCAGCACGGTCGGCCCTTCCGCCAAGGACGCCAGCCCCGGCGACCACGGACCCCGGTACAGCACCGGCACCGTCGGCAGACCCATCTCGGCCGCCGTCGCGTGCATCTCGTCCACGTCGAACCACCGACGCGCCGCGATGTCGAGGATGTCGAACACCACCAGCGACGCGCCCTTGATCCCGTACTTCAAGTCCTGCACCTGCCCGTAGACCTCGCCGTAGACCGCGAGGCCAGGGAAGCGGGCCAGAACCTCGTCCAGTCCCAGCGCATGGGCGACCGTCCACCACATTTCGCCAGGGCCATCCTTCGGGAACCGCGTGCGGCTCGCGCACCAGAGCCGGTCGCGATGCCACGCAAAGCGCCCGTTGGCCCCGTGGACCTTCTCGGTCAGCACCACTTCCTCTCCTTCCTCCAGCACCAAGGGCGCCCACTTCCGCGCGCTCTCGATGTCGTAGACGGGCAGGAAGCCTGGATCGACCTCCGAGTCCGGCGACGCTCCGAAACGCACGTCGGGCTCCCAGATGCCGATCCCCATGCGCTCCCGCACCTCGTCGCCCTCCACCATGTCGGCGTCGGGCTTGACCAGGAGACCCATGGAGAACACCCCGCGCAGTCGGGCCGCGCGCAGCCGCACCTGACCTTCGGCGTTCTGCTTGTGCTTCTCGCCCAGGAAGGCGAACCGGGGATCGGCCACCGGGCACAGGCTGTCGATCGGCACGTAGACCGCGAGATCGCCGGGCTGGTACTCGCCGAGCCGGACGATGCACGGGCGCCCGTCCACTTCGGTGATGCCGAGGCTGTCGGCGTTGTCGTGCTTGTGGATGTCACCCAGGCGGACGACGTTGACGTTGTGTTCGGTGCTCATGCGATCCCCTGAAAGTTGACGTTGCTTGTGGTGCTACAGAGGGGAATCGAACCCCTGTTCTCGGCCTGAAATGCCGATGTCCTGACCGTTAGACGACCGGAGCGACGTTCACCCACCCGCGCACCCCATCCCCACCGCGCACGCGAGGAGGGTGAGGAGGAGGGCGGTCATTCCTGCTCCTTCGGCGTCAACGTCACCCACGGCCCCCACCCGTCATTCCAATCCCGCGACGCCGACGGCCCCCACGCCCGGCAGGTGAGCGTCTGCGACACGGGCGATCCGTCCGGGCGAATGTTCGTCACCCCGTAGGCGTCCGTGCGGCCCACGAACTCCTCCGGCACGGGGCCGAACTCCTCCACGAACGCCGGATTCTGCACCGGCTCCCCGCCCATGAGCGGCACCGACATCGCATCGCGCTCCTGCGGGCAGAACTCGAAGCCGTCGCCCACCCGGCGGATCGCGGTGCGGAAGTCGCAGCCGGGCTCCTTGCTGCCCACGAGGCGTGTCTGGTGGCGCTCGCAGTAGGCCGATCCTGTCTCACCGTAGCAGTGGTAGTGGAGTTCCTTGCCGCACTTCGGGCACGGGGGGAGTGGTGAGGGTTCGGAGACGCGGGCGATGAAGGTGGGCGACCGCGCATCCAGTCCAGCCTCCACCAAGTCCACGAGGATCGGCGCCAGCTTGATCCGGCGCGCGGTACGCTTCTGCTCCTCGGCTTGCAGGGCGAGCGCCCGAGCGTGGAGGGATCGAGGGAGGCGAAGATGAACGGGTACGGTGTCCATGCTCCATGTCTACACCGCTCTACTCCGAAGCGCAAGCGTCTACTTTGTGCTGGACGCGCCGCCATGGACGCGCTACCGTTGGCGGGAGGTTCACCGATGCCCATCCTCCCCTCCCCGCCCACCGACTACGACGAATACGAGTCGGCACCGCCCGTCTCGATCCGCATCCTCGCCGGCCAGCAGTGGGCCTGGCTGCTCAACACCCCCGGCAGCAACGGGGAGACGGACCCGATGCGGGCGGGGCTCACGCACGTTCTGATCGGCATGAGCGCCGACGCGAACAAGCCCACCGAGGACGCCCGTATCCGCTTCTTCCGTGCGCTCGTTTCTCTCGGCGGTGGCGTCATCAAGACCGAGACGAACCACGGCGGGACGATGTACCCGCACTACCACCGCATGAGCGAGTTGTCGGTGGACTACCACCCCAGCCTGTGGCTTCAGGAGATCGCCGAGATCGCGGGCGTCAGCAAGGTGGTGTGGCCGATGAAAACCCACAGCCGACTTGCCAAGGACCACTTCTACTTGGCTGCCGGCTACCGAGCCAAAGGGAAGTACCTCTACCCCCTCCCCGACGGGCGCGTGCTCGTGTCCAACGCTGCCCTCGGCGTTGACCCGGACTGGCTCTGCAAGGCGTGCGATGCGTTCGGGTTCCCCGATGGGCTCTACGTCGCCGACGGGAACTGGCGGAAGTGGGCGGAAGCGCACGGCATCGACCCGGACAGCGGGGCCGAGGCCGAGGTGCAGACGGTGGCGCGGGAGGCCGTCTGATGCCCACCCACGACCCGAAGGCGGAGGGGTTCACCGATGTGCGCTGACCACCCACCCCACGCGCTCCCCTGGTGGGCCTGGATCGCCGTCGTTGGGGCGATCGTGCTGACGTGGGTGCTCGGATGATCACCTTCCGCCTCCTCCGCACCACCGACGAAACCGGCGTCTCGGGCACCGGCCACGTCGCCGATGGCGTGCGCTTCCACGACGGCGCGACCGTCATCCGGTGGCGGACCCCGCACGCGACGACCACCGTGTACGCCACGATCGAGGACGTGATCCACATCCACACCCACGGTGGCTACACGGCGATCGACTTCCTCGGCGACTGGCACACCGAATCCGCCTTCGGGCGCGGGATGGCCGAGTACGCCCAAGACTACTGCGAGGGCATCCACGCCGAGGCCGGCAAGACCGGGGTGATCGTCGTGCCCGACTACATCCTCCCCGAGAACCGCGAGGAGTGGGCGGCGGGCTACCGCTTCTGCATGGTCCGCGAGTTCGGCGCGGGGTGGAGTGCTCGGATGGTGGAGCTGGAGAAAGAGGCGGCCGAACGCCACGCGGAATGGGAACGGACGTACCCGAAGGAGCCCACATGACCCGCTGCCCCACCCACCACCCCGACGGCCGCCAGTGCCTCC
>ERZ1292625.875-Hain-H41-01um-R1-875-length-40533-cov-42_pt1 | contig 38706 bp, 52 predicted proteins | sample MGYA00564400_ERZ1292625 | MGnify/ENA primary metagenome ERZ1292625 (study PRJEB36523, sample SAMEA6512639) | groundwater metagenome | collected 2019-01-08 | study: AquaDiva: Metagenomics assemblies of 32 groundwater samples
TTCCGGTTCCGGTTACGGTTACGGTGACGGTGACGGTTACGGTGACGGTTCCGGTTACGGTGACGGTTACGGTGACGGTGACGGTTAGTGTATACTACCCCCGTAGCCCCTCCAGCTACCTCCCACCTTCCCCCGCCATTATCCGGCGGGGGTTTTATGTGGTAGAATAAACTTATGAATTTAACTTTTGTTTCCATTGGCGGTTTCCAAGAAGCCGACCGAACATTCAAGTACGGTTGTATGGGTGACTTCAATGGATTTGTGCTACAATACACACAACCGTCGGATTCGGTGTTCTTTCGAGGATACATCAACATAAAGGACTCATGGAGAGAATAAAAAGACCACCTTGTGAGGGTGGTTTTTTTACTAAATCAAAGCATAGCAACTCCACGGGGTAAATCTTTTGCCAGCTTGCTCGTAAATATAACGAGCCATTTTGATGTTCTCTATTACATCTGTACGATAGTCGTCTAAGTGTAGACGTTTCGCGTCGTTGTCCCAATCAGGAGCGTGAATTTGGAATAAACCATAACTCTGTTCACGTCCATAAGAGAGGATATGTTGACTTTGTACAGTAGGATCAAGCCCGCTCTCGCACTTGGCTATAGCAAGAGCTAATTCAGATGCCTCTGGGAAAGCCGCGCGTATTTCTCTTTCAATACCAGCTTCTGTCCAGTTTACAACTTGGATTAAAGCTGTCTGTTGCTTGGTAGGAACTTTTACTTTCTCCACTACAGCCGCCTCGGCTGGTTTCACAAACTCTCGATACTCCTCCACCGCTACTATACCCACCGAGAATAGTAGCGAACTCAAGATCATAATCTTATCAGGCAGTTTTGCCGTTCGGTAGCTCTTAGTAAACTGGCCTTTTGTATTACGTTTGATGCAGGTTGGTCTTAATTAGTAAGAACGAAAAAAGGATAGCCTTGCGGCTACCCACCTATTAAGTATACACCCCTTAGAGGCCGTTTAGGCTGTTGTCCACAGGTTAAACTAGCCTTATTTCAAGCCTTATAAACTAAAAAAGCCCCCACCAACGTGAAAAGCGAAGGACTTTTTTATATAGTCAGCCAAGCAAGAAAATTTATACTCGGCACCATAGTATACTACGGCTTGCGAAAGCCGGTAAGGTGAATACCCCCAGCTCGGTATCGGCCGTAAAGACCGAGGAGTGTGAGGATTAAGACTGGCAAGATGTTCGTGAGCGTGGCCGCTTCTTCAGCGGTGAGGATTCCTAACATAACTAAAAAGTTCATGAGGAATGCGATGTATGTGAGTGACATATTATTTGTTTATAGTTGACTTTTTATAAATTAACTGTCGATATAGTATAACTAATTCTTGCAATATACCGATAAGTTTGGTCTGCATTGTTATTCTCTGAATATCATAGAGGTCATGGCGTTTCTTATACGCCTGCCTTAAATATACAGCAGAGAACGCCAGCGCATCAGTATTCTCTTTATAGCGGATATACTGGTACGGGTACTTGCCGACCATATCTGGTCGGCCGCCATGGACACAAAATTTATCCCAAGAGGGTACCCCGATGAGTTTTGCGATGTCAATACCGAGATACGTTTTAATAATTGCATCCGGTGAGTGCATAAATTCATGGTAGCGAGTACCTAAAGAGTTAGCTACGTTACCCGTATCAAACCGACAGACATGTACTTGATACCCATGATAGACGTTTGAGTAGTTAGTGCCCCAAATTCCAGTGAGATGCCAGTTATCTTGGTGAACTTGTAGAATTACGTGGTCAATGCTTTCTTTATACTTTGTATAAATTGGCTTCAAAACATTTCTGAGATAGCGGTCAGTCAAGTGTTCATCACCGTCTGTCCCTAGTTCTTTTTCGTAACTAGAGAAGTCGTAGTTTTCATAGATATAAAGAGGTGTGAAGCCAGCGTGGGTTTGCAATAAGTCAGTAAACTCTTGGTCAACTCGCTCTGATTGCGCGCGTTTTATTTCTTGGTCATTTAAAATGAGGAATTTCATATTTCTACTTATCCCCACAGTACTCTTTTTTATCCTTGCTTACAATCGTATTATGAGGATAAATCAGTTACGGTAGAACGAAATTTAACGATTCGAATGATAGAAAAAAAATACAAAGTAGCATTTGTTTTTATCTGCCTCAATCAGCCCTATTGGGAGTTTGCTAAAACGATGTTTGATTCAGCGCAAAAGTTCTTTTTGCGTAATCATTACGTTGACTATTTCTTTTGGTCAGACATGCCGCAAGATACTCTTAAAGGCGTTACAGTAATTCCTACCGAACCAGTTAGTTGGCCTTACCCGACGCTCCTTCGATATAATCTTTTCCTTAATGAGGAAGAACGACTAAAAGAATATGACTATATCTTTTACTGTGACGTAGACATGAAATTTGTTGCTCCAGTAGGAGATGAAATTTTAGGTGACGGACTCACAATGGCACAACATCCCATGTATGCTGTTCGAAAAGAATATGTACCACCTTATGAACCAAATCCTGACTCCAGTGCGTATATAAAACGTCCGGGAAGGACTTTAAATGGTCGTGTTGAACCACTTTACGCCGCTGGTGGTTTCCAAGGAGGTCGAAGTGCCGACTTTCTCGAAGCCATGAAAGTAATGAAACGGGCAATTGACGATGATTTTAGTAAAGACTACGTCGCTATTTGGAACGACGAATCTCACTGGAATAAATACCTTTTTGACCACCCGCCTGCTGTTGTTCTTTCACCTTCATATGTATACCCAGACTCTTTGGTCAAAAATTACTACACAAAAGTATGGGGACGAAATTACGTGCCTAAATTGGTTACTTTAACAAAACAATTTACTCTTACCAAAGAGGGCGGTAATAACGTTCAACAAACAATCACTACGTTATGATTAAAATAAGTGTAGTTATACCTTCATACAATCAAGAACAATTTCTGTCAGAGGCTATTGAAAGTGTTTACAATCAAACTCTAGCGCCACATGAAATTTTAGTTATCGACGATGGATCTACTGACAAATCTTTAGAGATCGCCAGAGGTTACGAATATAAAGAGTTTCCTGCAATTGAAAGCCCCGTTAGAGTAATTAGCCAAGTAAATAAAGGACTTGCAACTGCGCGTAACACCGGAATTATGAACGCCACCGGAGACTACGTTCTTTTTTTGGATTCAGACGACAAACTGACTGAAAATGCTATAGAACGAATTACCCAAATCGCTGAACAAACTAATGCTGACATTATTGCACCGTCATTTAAATGTTTTGGTATTCAAAATAACGAAATCATCCTCACTCCGTCACAAAATTTAAACTTTAAACAATTTGCCAGTGCAAATTATCTAGGCTACTTTTGTGCCGTTAAACGATCTAAACTATTAGAAGTCGGTGGATACAGTCCTCGTATGTTATGGGGCTACGAAGACTACCACCTTACAATCAACCTACTGGCTCGTGGTGCTTCTCTTATAACACTACAAGAGGTATTAGTGCATTATCGAACGCGTGAAAACTCAATGATTCATATTGCTCAACAACACCATAACGAACTTATCGGTCAAATAGCTAAAGACTTCCCTCAACTATATGCCTAAAATATCTATTTGCACACCTGTCCACAACATGAAAAATAAAGACTTTTTTCTGTCTCGATTACAAAAAAGTCTTGAAGACCAAACATTCACTGACTTCGAGTGGGTTGTTACAGAAGAAGGTAAAATGGCTGAAAATACCAACGCTGCTATTAAAAAAGCCAAGGGTGAAATCATAAAAATTATTTATCTTGACGATTATTTAGCTCATAAGAATTCCTTAAAAAACATCGTTGAAAACTGGAAGGGCGGATGGCTCGTGACAGGATGTAATCACGACAATAGAAAAAATAAATTCTCAGATCATATTCCCACCGTAAACGGATTACCCTTTGATATAAATACTATCGGTTCTCCATCAGTACTCGCTTTTGAAAACAAAAATCCCCTCTTATTTGACGAAAACCTTTCATGGTTGCTTGATGTCGACCTGTACAAAAGACTGTATAAACAGTATGGAGAACCAACTATCATCGAAAGTACCGATGTTACTATTGGGCTTCACGACGGACAAATGACCAACCTACTTACACCTGAAGAAAAGCAGAAAGAAGCTGATTACTTAACAACAAAAAAAATATGAAAACACTCTTACTCACAGGTGCCGGAGGTAGTATCGGTTGTCATACACTAATACACTTTCTGCATAATACCGATTGGAATATTATTACTATTGACAGTTTTCGACACAAAGGTTGGCAAGATAGAATAAAAGAAGTTCTTAAAGGACATCCAGAATATGTTTCCAGGGTTCGGGTAATCACTCACGACTTGACGGCACCTTTTTCAGAACTTCAAAAGAAGAAAATCGGACATATTGACTATATAATATCAATGGCATCTCTGTCAGATGTTGAAGCTAGTATTCAAGACCCCGTAACTTTCATTCGTAACAACGTAGAATTAACGGTAAATCTTTTGGAATACGCACGAGAAATAAAACCAGAAGTGTTTCTTTTATTTTCAACAGATGAGGTATACGGGCCAACTACAAGTAAAGAAGAAAAATACTCAGAATGGTCACCCCTTGTACCATCAAATCCCTATGCAGCCTCTAAAGCCATGCAGGAAATGGCCGCTATTGCCTACTGGAGAACCTATGGAGTACCTGTAATCATTACCAATACCATGAATAATTTCGGAGAAATGCAGCAATCTTCAAAATATCCGGTAATGATACAAAAGGCTATTGTAGGTGACAAAGAAGTTACTATTCACGCTGGCTCTGCGGGTATTGGTTCACGTTCTTATATTCATTCTCGTAATGCTTCAGACGCTTTGTTATTTATTCTTAAAAATTTACCTCCTTACTTGCACACTCCAGAAACTGCGGACAAACCTGATAGGTACAATATTGCTGGAGACAAACAACTAGACAATCTTGAACTAGCACAACTAATCGCTAATTTAATGGGTAAAGAGCTTAAGTATAAAGTAACTGACTTCCACCACACCCGTCCAGGCCATGATCCTCACTATGGCTTAGATCGAACTAAATTAGAAAATCTAGGCTGGAGTCCCCCACTCTCTTTTGAAGATTCTCTAAAAAATACTATTGAATGGCAAATGAGTAATAACGAGTGGATTGAGTAATATGGTACCCATAAGAAAACTTTTTGGAGGTATGGGTAATCAGATGTTTCAATATGCCTTTCTGTATGCTCTTTATCTAGACGGAAAAATACCAAATATTTACCTTCAGGACGAAAAGTACTTTTTTCGTCACAGAAACAAAATTAAGGAACTTTACAACGGTGATATTGGTTCTCTAAATAAAATCTCTATTCACGTTCGTTTAGGTAAAAACCCTGCCGTTCCGACAGAACCAGCCTATGTAGATAACCCTTTCTACAACAGTTTAACCAAAACAGATTACTATAAAAAAGCTATGGAACTCTTTCCGAGTGAGAAGTTTTTAGTTTTCTCAGACGACATAGAACAATGTAAAAAAATGCCTGTCTTTAAAAACTGTGAATTCATGGAAGGGGGAACAGAGTTAGAAGATTTTAACACTATGGCTTCTTGCAAGGGTCACATTATAGCCAACTCGTCATTCAGTTGGTGGGCGGCCTACGTGGGCGGAGGTAAGACAGTTGCACCATCAAACTGGTATGCAGACGGTAGGGATCGGACTGTTATTCCTAGTTCATGGATAAGAATATGAAATACAAAATAACATACGGAGGTGCTTTAATCGGTAAAGCAGAAAAAAATGCCATTAGAAAAATAGTCGATAAAAACTGGTGGCCGCTAGCTGAAGAAGGTCGAAAGATGGAAGAAGAAGCCGCTAAATTCCTCGGTGTTAAATATGGTGTACTCGCAAACTCCGGCTCTAGTGCCGGACTATTGGCACTGTCAGCTCTTGAATTACCAAAAGGGAGCGAGGTTATCATACCGGCTACTACTTTTCCCACTATTTTTAATATCATTCTACAGTGCGGATTAGTTCCTGTGGTCGTAGATACAAAAATAGGAACATACAATATTGACTTAAATAAACTTGAACAAAATATTACCAAAAGAACGAAACTTATTATTGCTGTTCATGCTGTTGGTAATCCGGTAGATATGCCTCGTCTCATGCAAATTGCAAAAAAACACAATTGTTTAGTTCTAGAAGACAACTGCGATGGTTGGGGGGGCACTATTGATGGTAAAAAAGTAGGTAGTTTTGGTAATGTTTCCATCACTTCATTCCACGCCGCTCACATTGTAGCTATGGGTCAAGGAGGGGGTGTATTCACCAACAACGAGGAATTGGCAAGAAAAGTTAAAATGTACCGAGACTGGGGACGCCAAGCCAATCTTACCTCACGTACCAATAATAAGTGGAAGTCACTACCGAAAGATTACGATGCCCGTTTTATCTATGAAAAAATAGGTTATAATCTTTCTCCTCTAGAACTACAAGCAGCAATGGGACGAGTGCAGTTGAAGAAAACAGCAAAGATAAAAAAACTACGCCAAAGAAATTTCAACTATCTCTACAAACATCTCTCAAAACACAAAGAACTCATAATGCCAGAGTGGGTCGAAGGCGCAGAACCCTCATGGTTTGCTTTTCCTTTATCGTGTAGAAACAGGGAAAAGTTAGTCGCCTACTTAGAAGAGAAAGGCATCGAGACTCGGAGTATGTTCGCAGGTGACATCACTGCTCATCCAGCCTACGCGAAAACGAAGTATAAAAAAGCTAAAGATTTAGATGGAGCTGATTTAATTCTTAAATATAGTTTTTGGATTTCTTGCCATCCCCGCTATAGCACTAAAGATTTAGATTACGTAGTGAACATTTTTAACAAATTCTATGCTAAAACTTCCTAACGTAACACTCATAGCACTTACTAATCGGGATTTTGAAGGTCATAAAAAAGCTTTAGACAAATCTTGTGAAAGTATTGAATGGGGAGGAGTGAAACTTATTTGGGACGAATCAATTAAAAACATCGACGATTGGAATTACAAAGTAATTTATGAACTTCACCATTATGTACAAACTGATTACGCGATACTTATCCATGCTGACGGGTACGTTATCTGCCCTGAAAAGTGGCGTAACGAATTTTTACACTATGATTTTATCGGTGCTCCGTGGCCGCTTCCAAAAGATAACTTCTCTTACAAAACACCTCACGGGGATATTGTCCGAGTGGGTAACTCAGTTTCAATCAGAAGTAAAAGGCTTCTTGAAGCGCCCTCCAAACTTGGCCTCCAATGGAGATCCTACTACGGAAACACCAACGAAGACGGATTTCTCTGCGTCCACAACCGAAAAGAACTTGAAAAACACGGATGTAGATTCGCACCACTAGAACTAGCTATACACTTTAGTAAAGAACATGAAATACCAGAAAATCAAGGTATTGATACGTTCGCTTTTCACCAAGTAGATTTATGATAAGTTCTTATTTTCATGCCGGAAGCGGCGCGGGCGACCAACTTTTTAGGTTTATAACTAGTCGTACTATTGCAGAGCAAATGGAAGTTCCACATGGAATGGAGGGTTCTGAAAATTGTAAAGTACTAGACTTTATGCGGTTGCCCCCTTTTTATAGTTCTGTATTTTACAACAAAAAATGGGAAGAGAAATGTATCCGAGACGAAAACGGAGTTGACGTGAGGAGTTTTGACCCTGAGAGTCAGTTTTTGCAACCTAATACCATCATCGACGGTTCCTTTGAAGACAGTAGATATTGGGGTCACAATTTAAAGAATATAAATAAATGGCTTGCAGTGGAACCATTAAATGTGCCTAATAATACGTGTGTAATTGGATTTAGGGGTGGTGAATACTATTCAAATCCCGATTTAGGACTTCCAAACTCGTATTTTAGAGAGTGTATTCAAATGATGATTGACAAAGACATATCAAACTTTCAAGTACACACTGATGATCCGTCCCTAGCTAGAAAAATAATACCTTATGATGGAGTAGAAATAATAGACAACGAACCCATCACTCATAGCAAACATACAAACATGGGCTTTAATTGGAGGTCAGCTCGCTACGCCAAATATGCTATTATCCCTAATAGTGCCTTCTTCATCTTGCCTCGTCTTTTAAAACACTTCGAAGATCCTACAGCAGTGACAATCGCTCCACGTTATTGGGCTAGAAGAAATACAAAGACTTGGGCGCGTCCAGCCTGTTTTTACAAACCTTTTACTTATGTCTAAGGCAATACTAGTCAATTATAACTTCACCCCTAGTTGGTTACTTGAAAGTGACTATGACTACTTAATATACGACCGCTCTGATTCTAACGAGTACCTAAAAGACTTCCCACAGGAGCGAATCATTAAAACAAGTAACTTTGGCAACGTAGATTACGACAAGCTAACATATTTATACGAAAACTACGACACCTTACCTGATGTTTTTTTATGGGGAAAGACCAATCTTTTTAAATATATTACACCAGAGGAGTTTGAACAAGTAAAGAACAATCAAACTTTTACTCCTTTACTCACTCAAAACCACAAAAACTACAGTGACGAATATGGTGTAGTGTGTTACTACCAAGACGGTATCTACTACGAACGAAACAATAGCTGGTATACCACTCAATTACCGGCTAGAATAAAAACCTACGGTGAATTTGCTTCACTATTTCACTTACCAAACCCCGCCTACTTACCGTTCGCTCCTGGCGGCAACTATATTCTCACTAAAGAAACTGTTCAAAAATATGGCCGTGACATTTATGATAAAATGAGGTCACTGTTGCCGTATACTCAAAACCCAGCCGAGGCACACTATTGTGAACGTAGCTATTATAACTTATGGCGACAATAGACTGCGTCACTTACAACGGCGAAGACGACTTACTAGGCCTTAGATTTAGTATTCTAAATCCTGTAGTTGATAAATTTGTTATTATTGAATTTGACACCACCTTTAGCGGAAAACCTAAAAAACGTAGATTTAATCTAAAAAAGTATAAAAAACTAAAGAAGATTGAATATCATTTCATTACTGGAAAAGACTATATGAAGTATTTTCCTTTAGCCGCTAAATCACCAACTACAGCTGGCGCTAACCACTGGAAACGTGAGTTCGCACAAAAAGAGTCGATAAAAAAGATACTTTTAAACCTGCATGATGATGATATTATTTACATTGGAGACGTGGATGAAATATGGGATCCAGCGAATACCGTACCTACTGACACTGTCCAAAAACTTAAGTTAAGGGTTTTTACTTATTACCTTGATTTAGAGTCCTCGGAGGTTTTTTGGGGTACTATTAAAGCACGGTATAAAGACATAAAAGGAAAGTGTCTTAATCATTTAAGAAGTTTAGACCATCAGAAGACAGAAGACTATGCTGGTTGGCACTTTACTTCAATGGGTGGGTACGACAAGGTAAAACAAAAACTATCTGACTCGTACACTCGTGAGTCTTATTGGACTGAAGCTGTAGAAAACAGCTTAGAACAAAATTTAAAAAATCATAAAGACTTTCTGGGTAGAGATTTTTCTTACATAAAAGACGAAACTAACTGGCCTGAATATTTAAAGAAAAATAAGAGTGAATATCAACATCTTTGTCTAAACATAACGTGAACCTCTTTTTTTAGGTGATGCTTGTTTTTTAACAAATTTACCTCTACTGATAACCTTTTTCCCTGCATCTTTCTTGACAAATTTACCTTTCATATTTTTATTCCACTATTTCTATTTGATAAGAATCTAACTCGCTTCTTACTGCGTTAAGAACTTCGTCATTTACGTTAGTAAGAGTATATAAAGCCCAACTAAGTAGAGGTAAGATTACCATTGATACGACAACCAACCCGCCAATAGCGCGATTTATCCAAAGTTCATTTTTACCAGTTCGGCCGTTGGCGACGTCCTGCCTTGCATTAACTTGTTTAAAGCCTTCGTCAATTCTGTTTAAAATATCTGTGTGCACAGTAGTGTGTCCGTCTAACTTGTCATTGATATGATCGAACATACTGCTTATTTCTCTGTTACTATATGGTGTATTTGACATATTTTATTACATATTAAACGGCATTGCTATTGGTGCACCGGTGGAAACTGTGGCACCGGTAACTGACCCGTTATTAGCACTATTACCAGACCAATCTGGTTGCGTACCGTTTCCGGCAAAGCCTGGATAATTAAAGTACACACACCCGCTTGTTTTGTGTGGGAAGAACTGCTGGTCGTTAATTTCGCCGGTAGAAAGTATACGATCCCATATACCTAAAAATGCGATATCGCCGTCAAAGGGGACATCGAACGTACTTTTATTACCCATATAGGCGACCGCCCCTGCATTATTAAAAACCGTACCTGACCCAACTTGCTGCACAGCGTATGAACTAGGCTGTGCGGCTAAAGTACTGGCATCTCCAACGAAAGACCGGCAGTTGGCCACGTTAGTGGTATCTGTTTGACAAGCAAAAAATAGCCACTTGTTAGTACCCCACGCCGCGTAGTTTCCATACGTAGCTGTCACTGCGCATGAGTTAGCACTTCTTTGAGACAATAATCCAAAACGTCCACTACTACCAACTAATTGGACAAACTGCGCGTTAGGGAAGCTAACTCCTTTCTGCCAAACAATCGTAGTTATTACAGACGGTTGTGTTTCAGGGCGGATCCACCCGACAATAGTAACTGGGTCAAGGTTCTCCAGCGAAGTATCTGTTCCGCAAGCCATTCTATCAGTTGCCGCTCCTCCGAAATTTAAAGACATATTAGTTAGTATATTCGAAATAAAAGTCGTAAACCACTAAATCTGCTGCGATTGTGTCAGAAGATGCGCCATCTCTAGACAAAGCACCCTGACATATGTCTCCCGCTGTGAAATTAGCAGCCGTAGCAACTACACTTGATACCACGCCTGTTTGCGACGCCCCTGGTGCAGCCGTTGTCGCTGTAAGACTTTCTTCATCAGCAGAGGGGTCAAGAGAAGCTGTTTGTGTAGCTGAACTATAGTCAACATCCCAAATAGCATTACCTGACGTTGCAGTAGTTGTCCAATTAGTATAAAACTTACCGCCACCCACATAATCCATCGGTACTTGAAAACGAAAACCTAAACTAACCTTGGTAGCCGTATCTTTAAATCTAGCTACCATTTGGGGATATCTATCATTTGTTTGAGTCAAAGCAGCCGGCTCTAACCAAACATTACCCGATGTATCGGGAAGTATATTACCATTGCTCAAAATAGGATACCTTTTTGTTCCAGCCAGGAGGATATTTATCCCCTCAACTGCAACTACTCCAGCAGATACTCTAGTAAGAGTAGTATCCGTAGCATGACCAATGTTCACCGCTGTAAACTGCGGACTATCACCAGTACCAACTCCTAAGTTCGAAGCGGCTCCTGGCGCTGTAGACGATCCGGTACCACCATCTGCAACAGCTATATCAGTTCCGTTCCAAGTACCAGAAGTTATTGTTCCAACTGTAGCGATATCTGTACCAACGAGTTTAGATGCAGCAATAGAACCCGCGAGCATGGCGTTGGTTACGCCTAATGCCTTAACACGAAGGGCATCACCAGACACTTCTATTGAAGAATCATCAACGGCCACATCAAGCGTATTTCCCGTTTTGGTAAGGGCAGCACCGGCAGTAATTTGACCAGCACCTGAAAACTGCGTAAAGTCAATAGAAGTTGTACCGATTGTTACTGTCGGATTTGTAGTACATACCCAACCGGAGTCTACGTTAGTTGTACCTGTTTCCACGAAAGTAAACGCACCAGGAACCTCCGCTGGTTGGTCAAAGTCGGTGGCTCTTGTTAGCACATAAGCTACTCCAACTGCGCCTGCAACAGTACACAAATAAATACCATTGTTAGCGCCCGTAACCTCATCTTTTACCAAGACTCTATCGTTCAAAGCTACATTTACTCCGTCCACAGCAAGTACACCCGTAGCAACGCCAGTTAGTGTGGCGCCAACGCCGGACGCTCCGTTACTGTATATATTTGCCGGAAGTGCAGCCGTCGTTGCTAAAAGAACTGAATTCTTTACTGATAGACCCTGGGCTGTGGCATCAACATAAGATTTAACCGCATTTTGAGTCGGGTATAATGTATTAGAAGAACCGAGACTTGTGTCCGTGCTTTTATTGGAAAGGTTTTCTTTTAATTCTACTTGGTCATATACAGCGTTCTTAGTTGGAACCTCAAGACTACCATTCCAGCCAGCTCCGTAAGCTTCATCAGCGACTGTAACAATACTTGAAAAAGTACCTGTTACTGTTGCTAAAGTATTTGTAGTAGTATCAAATGTTAAATCAGCATCACCCTCAATGGTTCCGTCTCCAGTCCAAACCCCTATCTGGTTGTTCACCGGTGTCCCTACTTTAGTTACATCACCAGAACCGGCGGGGGTGGCGAACGTAGGAGCAGAAGTAGCTCCATTTGACTTTAAAAATGTACCATCAGAACCTAGAGCAAGTTCTGTTACGTCACCAGATCCATCTGAATAGAAGACACGCCATGCGGTCTGGTCAACAAACTGCGTAAGATTAGTGTAACCTCCTCCTCCTGTTAAAACAGACGCTTGTATATCAAGCTGTTTAGTAACATCGTTATTTGTCGCGGTCCAACCGATTGTTGAGCTATTTTTAAAGTTAATATCAGTGTATCTTGACAGAATGCTCGAATTACCGTTAATTGCGATATTCCGATTGGCATTCCCCGACCCTCCCGTAGATGTCCTGTTTAAAAAGCTTCTTCGTAAGTCCTCAATTTCAGTCAAAACACTTTTAATACTCGTTTGATGTTTATTTGAGTAAACATCCATTACATTTTTAAATCGTTCTTGCTCTGTTTCTTGTTTTGATACGACATCAACTAATTCGTCCAACACTCTATCGTATTTTTCTGTCAACTGTTTAAGTGTCTGACTACTTTTCTCCTCCATTAAAGACCGATGTTCTTTTTGCAAGCTGGAGACTTTTTTCTCTAAATCTGTTACTTCTTTTCTGTTCAAAGTAGAAGCTTCTTTAACAGATTGCTCTAGTTCTTTTCTTTTCGACTCAAAATGCTGAACCACCTCTGTAAAATCTTTTGCCACCGCATCTTTAGTTGCTTCAATTTCAGCTTGAATAGCTTCAATAGTCTTCACTACCGACTTCAAATTAAGGTCTTTTTTAAACTGGTCTAACTTAGTCCCTAGTTGATTTAAAAAGTTAATTGTAAGATTTTTATAAAGCACCTCATTAGAGAGATTTTGACTTTCTTCTTGTATGAGTTGCTTAAAAGATTGTGTAGAGCCGTCTAAATCAAGCTCGGTATTAAGTGAGTCTAGTTTCGCTAATAGTTTTTTTAAATCACTCTTTTTGCTCATTATCTTCTTCGTTATCTTCGTCGTCTTCACTCTCTAACACTCTTAAAATTTCCTCTTTCATTGACCTAATTTCTTCTTTCACTCGTTGTAGTCCTTTTTCCGTCTTATTATCTTCAGGCACTTCCTCCTCGACTGGATCTTCCTCAACAGGTGCATCTTCAACAGGTTCTTCTTCCATCACCGGAGTATTTTGCTGGCGTAACAACTGTTCTGATAACATAGTAGCATGTGCCAAAGCAGCGGCATCACGGTTATTTGACAAACCGTTAGTGTTCTGTTCTGTGTCTTGACTTATTTGTGGTTCCATGATATTAGTTATTTATGGCTGGAATAGCAACTTTTCTTATATTATTATTTTTATCGCCCCAATTAGCATTTTTTGCATTTCTTCTTTGGTTTATTTTTCTCATACTTGTGGCAACAGGTAGTAAAACCTAATTATTTAAATACCTCTTTAAAGACCCTCTCCAAAGCTTCCTGACGTACCGCAGGTGTTTCACCAGTTAGACCTTCAACTTGTTTAAATGCAAGATCTCCAAAGCTAGTCGCTTTTTCTACCCCTCGTCTAATTTGACTTTGAAAACCCGTTTTTGGAGCAATATCATAATATTTTTCCAAAATATTATAAAAATCCTGTAAAGTTTCGACGCTTAATCTAGTTGTCCCTTTCTTTTTTGTCGCCTCGTCCATTGACTTTAAAACACTCCTAATCTGGGGGTTAGTTGATGCAAGACTCGTAATTCGACGTGCTAATAATCCAGCAGACATATCTAATACGTCTTCGTCTACCTTTTCAGCTTTAAGCAATTTACGCATTTCCTGAACTGGTTTTATAATCTTTCGGTATTCTGAACTAAGAATTTTATATGACTTATTTTTTGATTCTAACACGTCAGAAAGACCGCTACGGATTGCTTCATACGCCTTTTCTTGTGTATCAGTTAAATTAAGTTGTGCTCGTTTTTTTCCACCAAGAACTTCAAATAACTCCTGTCGAAATAAATGTTTACTTTTTCCCGTTCCTCCCTTAACTGCTTCAAGGAATATCCGTTGTATTGCCATACGATCTGCTTTTGTTTCTGAACTTGCCAATACTGTATCACTAAAATCAAGTAATCCTTTTTTAGAAACTCTTAAACCAGAAAGTCCAGGGACTTTTTGAAGACGACTAAGTACAGCAGGAAAAATCTCTTTAGCACTTACATTACCCAAACTATTAGCTACTTCGCCTAATTTTTTACCCACAGAACTCTTTGCTGATTCTAACTCTTTTATTCGATTGACAATAGGCTTACCAACCACTTCAATCGGATCAGTTCTACTTTCTCCCTTAGCGAATCGACGTACTGATTCAGCAAGTTTTTTAAGCGGAGTTTTTTGTTCTTTCGGAATTTTGTAAATAAAGTCTACGTCACGAACCTCTAACCCGTCCTGTGCAGCCTCTCGGGCAATTCTAGTTGGTAGGCTCTGCACTTGTTGTCGAATAGCTTGTTTCTCAGCCACATTCGTAGCAATCCGCCGTGGTACACGCACCCCTTCTTCTACTACCATTTGGGCCACGTCGCGTGTTCCTTTAGCAAAATCTTTAGCCCCCTTAGTTACTTTCGTAGCTGTTTCAATACCTTTTTGGACTCCTTTTGTAGTCAGTTCAGCTCCTTTTTGGACTCCTTTTATAACTCCTGGAATACTACCTCCTACGACCGCTCCTCCTAATAAACCAGCACCAGCACCAATTACTGCTTTTCCCGTAACACCTAAGGCGTCTTGATCCTCTTGCAAAGCACTTCCTGCTTCAAATGTTCCCCCACTAACTGCTCCACTACGAGCACCCACTTTTGCCCCTTGTGTAATACCTTGCTTTAGTCCTGTTTGTACAACTGCACCCACACGACCAGCTGGAATCAGCCATGAAGCGGCTTCTAATCCTTCTCCTGCAATCTGTTTAGCACCACTAATACCAGTCTTTACCGGTTCGATATCAAAACCCAATACTTTTTGACCCGTAGTGCGTTGTTCCTCAAAACCACGTTTTATTTTCTCCCCAAACAAACCTCCTCTACCTAGCGCTTCTGTTGTACGAGCTGCAGGCTTTACCAATAAGGACTTCAACCCCTGTTTAGCAACGCCCCCTACAAAATTTCCTGCTGTTCTTATAAAAGACTCTGGTTGAACAGGCTGAATAAACTGTGACATAGCAATTTCTCCATACATTCTCTTAAATTCTTCAGCAGGTACAGTTTTCATATTAATTTAGTATAACTACCGTCACTATTAACTGTCCAATAACTACCATCCTGCATCAACTGAACACCAACATCTTGGGGAGAGCCACCCTTAATAATATAGTCAAGTTTTGCAAAATTCTGTATCTTATCTAACTCTTTTTTCACAGATTTCTCACTCGCCTGAAAAAAGACATTTCCCTTTTCGTCCTCTTTTCTCCAAGAAGACAACTTACTACCTGATGCTTGAAGTGCACCCCATTCTTGCTCATTTAAAGCGCCAAAAGTGGCTCCTTGCGCTTTCGCGTCAAGTAATTTATCAATTGTAAGTGTTGGAATAATTTGGTCTATCGTACCGACGAAGTCAGCCACATCACCTGTTGTGACATCAATTTTAAATGGCGTAAATCGAGCTATACCAGTTGGCCCTACAGCTTTTGCCATTCCCCTATGAGTTTTAAGATTACCAACTTCTTCAATAAAACTTTGAGCTTCTGCAGCAGCTTGCTCTGTAAAGGATGTTTCTGCAGAACTTAATTCACGAATAGTCTCACCAGTTTGGGAGTCAATCAGTACCTTTCTATCTCCACCCATATCTACTACCTGTGTATCCCTTTGACCACCTCCGGCCCTCTGCGCCTGTTGTGTCTTGATCTGCTCACGAGTAAGTTGCAATCCTAACTGCCTCTCTTCTTCTGCCTGTGCTTTCACCCTCGCTGATTCAGCTGACAACTGTGTGAGTCCACCTGAAGTCAGTCCTAAAGAGTTCTCAATTAAAGAAACCGTATATGGATCGTCATTAGCACTATTCAAAAGCCCATCATAGCCAATTGTTTCTGCTATTCTGTTATATTGGTTACTTGCATTCTGCCGCATCTGATTTTGATAATCAGCAATCCTAAAAGTAAAATTCATCATCCTATCGAACTGCTGGTTTGCATACTCTCGATCCTGTTGTTCAAGTCCAATCAGAGTATTAACATATTCTGATTTTGCGTTTCGAGTCTCCAACAAAGTATTGTAATTTTTAATCAGAGACTTATTCCGCGCATTGGTCATTGCCAATACTTGTGAGTCAGTCGCAAATCCACCAGCCTTTGTCACTTCAGTACGAATATCATCTTCAGTTCCTTCAATGATATTCCTCATATCAATCAAATCTTCGTCAATATCTTCAATACCGGAGTCAGCTATCATCTCTCGATAAGTGCTTACCAAAGATTCCTTCTGATTCTTTGGACTCATGAAATCCTGAAAAGACTGGATGATACTCTGTATGCCCTCGTCTTGCTGTAAAATGCTGTCTACTGGGTTTACAGGACTCTCCGGTGGTAAATACGATTGAATAGCCACTCGTGCCTCTCCAGCCGTCTGCGGGGCACTCACACCGCTCGCGGTAGCATGCGCGAATCCCGCCTGAATAGGACTTGGTACAGCTCCTCCAGTAGTTGCAGTTGTTCGTGCTCTCCCTCCAGCTCCTCCTACGGGGACACTAGAAGTGCCTCCAGGGGCTACTACCGGTGCCGGTGGAACTACGGGTGCTTCAGTTGGTACCACTGTCTCCTCCGGAGTAATTGGTTCAGTAGGGATTTCCTCTTGACCTAATTGTGGCAAACCGTTCTTACCTCCTTTCAAAAATTGTTCAGCTTCCTGTACAGTAGTTTTTCCACCAACTTTTAGCCCAGCTTTTTCAGCTGAAGCTAAAGTGTTCATTTTTCCTGCAATAAGATTCGCTTGCTTTGAAATACTGGCAATTTGCGCCTGTCTTGAAGGCTGTGACGAAACTGAAGTACTTTTAATAGCTGTACTTCCTGAAGAAGACTTTCTTGCAATGCTACTTTTTGAAGACTGTTTTATTTTAGCCATACTATCCTGATGCTACAACACTGCCGACACTATTTACCCAATTAGTGCCGTTAAAAGTAATGGTTATATCGTTATCAGTCTCAAAATATCGTTGTCCAAGTGAAGCTACTGACGCTGCCGGTCTACTTGCCAGTGTCCCATTAAGAGTAACATACCTTCGATTGACTACCGAAAGGCTATCTGTGGGAGTGTCTGTTAGTTTACGGTCGGTAAAAGCTCCTTGCCTTAGATACACTTGAACAGCCTTAATCGACTCTTCTTGAATGAATTTTTTTAATTCAGCATCTTCTCTTAGTTTCCTTTGAAAATCGTTATCCATACTATTTCCCCCCTGGGGTGTAATCTATCTCAATTTTTGAAAAAACCATATTCTTAGAGCCGGTATTGGTAATTCTTACTCCTAACGCATATGTAGGTTTCATTGCTGGGGTATACCAAGCAAAGTCGTCACCAGCTGTAAGGCTAGACCCGACTGAAAAAGTTTTGGTTGAACCTGTAATTGGCTCCCCATCAGAGCCTATTAAATCAATTTGAAATGTGTTATTAGCTACCACTGGTTCAAAGTAAATGCGTACTTCACTCACCTTTATTTTTTTTGAAAAAAGCTGTGTTTGTGTTTGATATACCGCGTCAGTCAAAGCTGTGCCTTGACCAGTAGTAACTGGCGACCATTTATAAAACTTGTATTCAGTCGTCGGAGCTGAAGATGTCTCCATTGTAGAGAAATATACCTTAGACTTACCAAAAATGTTGTTTGTATACCCGTTTGAAGACAACCCTTGATTAAAAACTGACGCAGTAATCATAAACGGAAGCCTCACTACGTCAGTTTCAGGAGAAGCGGCTACAAGTCCAAAGGGTGCCCAAAAACCTCTAGTCACCTCCCAGTCGTACCCGCCGAATGCACCGTAGGAAAGTTCTACGTGATCCTCAAAAAAAAGTGTGGCTATCCATGTAGCTAACGACCCGTCAGTTATTACTGCGTTGGGAAAAGGAGCTTGTTCATAACTCGACCCTTCACCGGACGAGAGTATTCTTTGCTTTCCTTGAAAAATTGCTACTCCTCGTGAATCATAGCCAAAAAGATACTGGCTGTCGCCGTATATAAGATTAGTTGATAAAGAAACACCAGGATACGAATCAAACGCCGTATACCCCGTATCTGTACCATTCCACTTAAATACCCACGAATTTGCTACAGCTGTAATAGTTACGTCTTGAGTAGAAGCTGTAATATCAGCTAAGGCTTGATTATTTACTACTATTTGCAAATAATTACCATCTGGTGTTACATCCAAATCCCTCACTTGTGCATTGGTGGGAAATCCTGGAGATAGTTTTGTGTATGTAGTCACTGTCGCAGTAGAGTCTATTTCAGCTATGTTAGTACCGTTTCCAATGTAGAGGTTTCCGACAAACTGCTTTAGTGGTTTGGGGACATTTTGTGTCCACGTACCTACCGCGCCCACAAAAGTCTCACTAGTACCGTCAAAATTTATTCTCGTCACGCCCTTATCGTGCGAAATATAAATCCTTTCAGTTGTGCCGTAAAAATCCATAAACGCTCCTCTTGTAAAAGTAGGAGTGTTTGACGAAAGCGTAGCTAACAGTACCGGATTGTCATAGTCAGGATTAAATGTTGTAGGGTCGTTTACCTGTATTTTATATACCCTACCAGTGTGGCCGATACAGTACACATAATTTACTCCCGACTCTACTCGTTGCTTGCCGGCCAAAATCATGTCTGTAATAACAGAACCAGCGGCATCTATCTGTGTAGCATTTTCTACCCAGGTTAAATTCCCTGGCTTAGCAAAGGGATCATTTCCAAAAGTCTCAATGATATTGGAAAGACCAGAGTTCATGTCTCCTTCGAGATATGAACTCATGCTTCCGTAAAAGTTATCTATGACAATAGTTTGCGGTTTCATGTTAAAAAAACGTCATTACAATTACTTTTCCCTTACCGCCCTCTCCTGATGGCCCACCGGTATGAGCACCGCCACCGCCACCGCCTGGAACTTTACCCGCAACTGCTGAGGCTAGGCCAGCAGCTCCGCCAGCTCCGCCAGTTTTTGAAGTACCTCCGTTACCAGATACACTAGCGTTACTCTGACCGCCGCCGCCACCGCCGCCGTATTGAGAGTTTCCACCAGAGGCACCGCCACCGCCACCGCCAGCAGCCCAAAAGCCAAACTGAGGTGTTTGACCATTTGCACCACCGCCTGAAGCAAAAATACTAGGTGCCGAGGTTCCAAAACTACCGCCAGCACCGCCCACGTTACTACCACCAGTACCACCAACACCCAAAATACCACCGCCGCCACCGCCGCCGCTAAGAGCACCGGCACCACCGCCACCGCCGAAAGCGCTTAAAAACGACGTAGTAGATCCAAATGTGGTAGTGCCACCTGAATTTCCTCCACCAAAGGCTGCTGTCACTGAAGCACCACCAACGCCTACTGTCACCGTTTCAGTAGCACCAAAAACAGAGGCAATAAACCAACCGTTGTTATAACACCCGCCGCCGCCGCCGCCTGAAGCGTCAGTACCAGATTCGCTAGCACCTGAACCACCACCGCCCCACAGTTCTATATACACACGGGAAGCGAAATTAGCGGCGGAGGGCTTAGTCCATGTTCCACTAGATAGAAAAGACTGAATATTTACCACTGGTGCAGCTCCCCATTTTATACCAGACGCTACAGAACTGTCAGCGACAAGAACTTGGTCGTCAGCCCCGACAGCTAGCTTAGATAAAACACTCGTACTAGTTGCAGCCAAAATATCCCCTTTAATGTACGAAGTCTGCCCAGTACCTCCCTTATTGGCCGACTGTACATGTCCCCCACCACCAGAATCCGGCGACCTAACGTCATATACCAATGACCCGACTGCTGATGAAGTTGAAAGACCAATAAACTGCTCCACCTGTCCTAGAGCCGAAGAAACCGTATTGTGTAACGCAGAGTGACTAGGAGAATTAAGTCTGTCAGTTGCAGATGGTCTAGTAAAACTTGAAAATGTGGAGGGGAAAGTCATATTATGTTGGTTTAGCTACTGATACCCACGAACTTACAACCGGCTTCGACACATCACTCCACTGCGCCGGATTCACCCCATCGTAAAGTGTAGAAGCACTGTCGTATGTCAAGCTGGCTTGGTCATATTGTTCCTTCCCTTGTGGATTAACTGTAGTCCACACAGAGCTTGTAGGTTTTGCAACAGTAGTCCATGCGCTCATACTAGTATTGCCAACCAGTTATTGGTAATGACGTTGCCACAATCGGCTGTTGCGACCCTCGACTCAAAGTTGCAATCAACTGTACTACTCGTTTTTCATACTCGTTGTCAAAAGCAACCGCCTCATCAAACTTGTTAAGCGAACGATAATAATTCGCCGCAATTCGCCAACCAAGAATACGGTAATCAAGACTAGCCGGATAAGAAATAGTGTCAGATGTAGAAGTATACTCTGTTGGTTCAAGGTAGTAAAAAATTCTAAACGCACTACTTAAATTCATGGCTGAAGTCGGTGTTGGAAATATCTCAAACCAGTCGCCACGATCGTCAAACAAAGGCCTTGCGTATGATTGATTCTCTCGAAGCCACGAAAAAGATGTCTTGCCTGGAATATTCGCAACGTCTACTTGGTCAGCAGTTAAGTAGTCCTGGGCATTAGTGTTCGCAAAATTAACTTCAATCGCTTTTAACCAAAACATATCTGTGGGGTACAGATAAGTACCTTGACTAGCCGTCGCATCAGAATAACTTTCTTGCAATTGCGACGCATCAACACCCGCGGCGATTAAACGTCGGTGAAAGTCAAGCAGTGCTTCATTCGCAAATATAATTCCATTAGCATCAGTAAGGCCATTGCTGTCAGTTTGTGACTGCGCGCGGGAGAACGATAGAATGTTTGCTAATGTGGCCATAATTTTTTGACTGTCTCACAGCCTGTCTTAGTCCTCTTACTTTCATAAGAGGACTTGACAAGCAATGACTTTAATTGCTTATGGCACTCTCAACTCTGATAATTCTCACCGTACCAGGTGAGTCTTCGAATCGAGTCGCACCCAATGTCACCTTTCCACCAATAGAAGTGTAAAGGTTAAGCGGATTGTTGGAGTCAGGAGTCGTCACCATGATAGGTGTCGGTTCCTGGAAGTAACCCCAGCCAAAAGAGTCTTCGCCAATCACCGTGGTCGGAAATACCGGCACTGTCGATTGGTAATAATTCTGAAAGGCTGATGAGAGATACCGAACTCCACGGAAGTCTCCCATTTTACCAGCTCGTAGGTCGTCAACCGACGTGTATCGGCCAACGTCCACGAACGAACCGGTATTAGTGTTACTCATCAAGTCACCCTCTACTTGTGGGTGAACCACTGCGGCGTAATACTTACCCTCGAACGGACGCAACCCAGCGGCATTTGACGAACGCAGATACTTCACTGCCTTAACCATATCTGCCTGGGTAATCAAGTCTCCCGCACCGAGACCGGTACGAGAAGTCTTGCCACCGGCATAAATAACACCGTTGGTTCCTGCGTTGACTACGTTCTGAAGCACGTCGTCAACCATGCGGGCAAGTGAGTTGCGTACCTGTCGTGTACACTCGTCAATTACTTCAATTGCTGATCCATGCACCAAAAGGTCTGATACTTGCACCAAGATGCCGTACTGCGCAGGGCCAGAGCTGTAGCTCGTAGCGCCCCACGTGATTGCGGTTGGATTAGTACCTTCTGTAATGGCGGCCACACCTTCCGTAGAAGAAACTGGAAAGCCTGGTGCAGTGGCTGCTGCACCACCTTGAATGGAAGCTCCTGCACCCCATACAGAACCTGAACCACCTACCGCGGGGCCACCAACGGTCACCATAGACACGTTGATTTTCACTGGGAGCTGATTGGTCTGTGGGAAGAGGATGCGGTCATATCCTTTCGGAGCGTTCCTTTGTTTGCCGAGACGGGCGTATTGCAATTCTGGCTCCAAAACTCGAATTTCATCTGTAATGTATGAAACCAATAGTTCTGAAGTGTTGTTTGAACTGCCACCCCATCCGGTACCGCGTACTGTTACTGCCATATGTTTTTATAGAATGACCGCCAATAAAACTTAACTCATACTGATGAAACCTTTTGCTTCAGCATCAAGCAGTGCTGCTCGCTTTTCTTCTCGTGACATGTCCCCAATTGGTTTCGCGCCACTCGGAAGTGGTGGGTTGACTGAAGATCCACCTACAGGTGCTGTCGGTCTTGCTGTTGGTACAGTTCCGGTTTGAAACTTACCCTCTTTCACAAGCGTTGCCACTGTGGCATCTTCTACCGAGTACCCGTCGAGGACTTTTTCCTTAATAGCTTCCTTGTATTCAGAAGCCTGTGGGTACTTTGCCACGTTGTCAGAAAATGAAGCGTAAAAGTCTCTTTCTTTTTCTGCGGTTATACGTGCTTTTTCAGCTTCGTCTTTAGCTTTTGCCAAGTCGTCACGTTCCGTAGAAGTTATTTTTACTTTATTGGAAAGGTCTTTAATTCTTTCTTCAACCTTACTTTTTTTGTTAATACTCTCATCTAACTCGTCAAGGTCAATTTCGTTTTCAATTTCTTCAGCCATATATTCATTAGAGTGAGCGGCGAACCACACACTAAGTTAAGACTTAATAAACATTAAAGGGTCGTCACTTCCTTTAAGCACTTCGATCAAACCGCGCACGATGCTTTTTCACACATTCGTAATTATCACAACACACCACCATTTCTTCGGAATTAAAGGGACTATCTGTCACCGAAAATACGGTACGTTTAGTCAATTCTTCCTGACTTCGTGATGAGTCGCAATACGAACATGCAATATGCTGTCCGCGGTAGTGGGGACACAGTTGGTACTGCGGCCCTTTGAACTGTGGGTCAATGACACCACACCAATCGCATAACCCGCCCCGAATCGGAGGGTAGTGATGCACCATTGGAGCTGTACTTACGCCTTGTCGTTCGATTCTTTTGATTCTTGGAACAGATGGGAGTCCCGTCTCCGGCTTGCTCATAACTTTTTTACATTAACTCTGATAACAAATTGATTCGATCTCGAAGCCGGTTAAGGTCTTCGCGCCCGAAATCATCTGTAATAACTGGAAGATTTGACTTTTCTTTCTCAGTTAGTTCTTCAACTTCTTCGACTTCAATTTTACGTCCCATAACTTAATTGCCGTCTTATTCCTGATAATTCAAGACGATACTGAGTTATCAATTTAGACAAACTCAATCGTTTTTCTCCCCAAGTAACCTGACCTTGGAGGCGAAAAACTTCTACCGTATCTTTCTCTTTTGCTAATTTACCTCTCAACACGTCTAACTCTGGTTCAAACACCTCTCTCTCTAACAGTTTCCAATACTCGGAACTACTGATACTTTCTAAAGCTTCAATCACTCTAGATAATTTAGTTGCACGTTCTCGAAGAACAACCTTTTGGTCTTCACTCAAACTGTATAACTGGGTACTAGTAGAATCCATATTGAACTAATTATGAGAGGCGCTTTGACTGTTCACCATCACTTTTACTCGTGAAAGTGCGTTAGCAGATACTCCAGATGTATATTGAAGAAATACACGATTCTGAACTCCCATAACAGGAAGTCCAGTTACCTGAAGTTGACCAAGCGCAGAAGTAACTTGACCAGTTGCGGCATAAATTGAAGATGCCGCTTGACCACCAACAGAGGGTACTGTACCTGCTACAGTCGTTGTTTTTACTCCTGTGCCTATCACCGGAAACGAAAGAAATTCGGGCTTGTCATTGTTTGCATTAGAAACAATGCTTGTTCTAGCTACTGCATACCAAGTGGTTCCTCCGTCGTCGGAAGTCTGGAACAAAGCACTTACACCACCACCAACCACCGAGGCTGTGAGTTTAAGCACAACGTTATCAGTGTCTTGTGGGAGATTGAATGTTTTCGCAACTCCACCGGCGACTGACCCTGCACCAACTTCATTGACATCGTTATAGTCAAGTATTGTTTGTAACGGTAATCTAATTGCCATATTAACTTTACTAATTCTTAATAATCTTTTCGACCAAACATCATCTTTTCTGCCATCTTGTTCAACCGAGTCCTATGTCCTTTCTTGCTGGCCATTTGCTTTTGTTTACTCATCATTTTCTTCATAATTTTAATATTGATTTAGTAACACACTACCCACGCCGGAGCTTTTAGTCGCGACCGCATTATAAAGTCCTGCTTGAATATTTAAGCCAACAATACTCGACGTACCAATGGATTGTCTCGGAATGACCAGAAGACGAGTTGTATCAACTGCCACATAATTATCAAAATTTGCCGTACCGGCTGCAGTGACGACACTCGTTGCTTGGTTCGCAGCCCACTTGATTGCAGCACCAGTACCAACAGCTGTCACTTCAACCACCGTAGTATTATCATTAAACGAAGTCACAGAAGAAGCCGAAGCGTTATCTCGCGCCAACGTCGCCAACGCCAAAGCATCCGGCGGAGAACTTAACATCTTTGTTCCCTCACGGTCGATTGGAAGTGGTTTTGCGTAATTTTTCATATATTATTTTAAATTTGTTTTACCGCTTGCGACAGTTTGTTGTATGGCATCTTTGAGCGGAGCTGTAGCGCTGCGAGGAGAACTAGTTGTCGCACCTACTTTCGGTTGAGGCGTTGCCGAAACTTGTGCAGCAATCCTCTCTTGGCGTTTCTGTTCAGCCAAAAGTTTTTCATGCTCTTCAATGTGAAACCACGTCGCCCACGTTTTAGGAGTCACCATGTGGTGCATGTAGATGTGTGTGCTGTGATCGTCTGTTTCGGAAGCAACCGGAAGGATATCTTTCTTTAGACTCTCATTCTCATCTGCCGCTTTCATTTCGTCAAGCGTTTTTGGGAACATTATGTCGATAAGTGACGGATCGTCCAAAAATTTTGGGAAAAAGACGTGTTTTTGGAAGTTTCTCATGCCGTCAGAATCCATTGTCTGCACTAAATTGGGAAAAATTGTCATTAAATCTCGACGAGCTATCAACTCTTTGTATTGCGCCTCTTTGGCAGAATACACAAACACTCCCGGTGGAAAATCAACATTAAATTTACCCAAATCAATTACTTCCGTTGTCACTCCCTTTACTCCAACAGTATTCGCCATTTTCTCTCCAACGCTTTTTCCATGCTTGGCATAGCGACTAAACCAGTGTGACCAAAAATCAGATTCGCCAAACTGAAGCACTTTAGATTGTAGTGATTGCGCCATGTCGTTAAGTTGCTGGTCAATAGCAGCTTCTGTTGCAGTCTCATTCCCCGAACCAGTTTCGGGCTGCACTGAAATACCTACCCCCACTGGATCAGTCGCCTCCTGCTGCAGCATCGTGATGAAGTTAATTAAGCCAGTACTCATCGGGTCTTCAGTATTGAGTGGCCACGCGGCACTCTCATCATCCATGGGAATATGCTGATTAATTTGACGCGAGAAAAATTGCGTAACATCTTTTATTTTTTCTGGGTTGTATCCGTAGATAGGGTTAGCTCTATCTTTCGCCGCAATGTAGGCAAGGTTCAAAAGCACGCTTTTAGCTCGGTGCTTATCTTCGAGCAAATCTGCCACCGAAAATGTTACTGAAGAGTGAGGAATGCGAAACGCTTCTTTTATTACAATCGGCCACCGGCTTCCCATTGAGACTGTTTGACCATCAAGAGCTGTCACTTCTTCACCATCTTCCAAATCAAGTACCTCCTCCATCAAAACTTTTGAAAAAGACTTATCAATCCAACTGACAGTCTTCTCACCTTTATCGTTATACCCAAAGAATTCTAAGATTTGAAACACATCACCAAGCTGGGTATCTACCGGCGGTTCAATCGCTTTCGACGCTTGGTCACGACGAATTTTATATTCGTAAATATAAGGGTCGATACCGGAAGGAATCTCCTCAACTCGACTGATGCCAGTGATAATCCCCGCCTTAATTAGCGCTTCAAGCTCGTATCGAGACTTAGTCACCCATTTCCAATAATAGCGCCAACTCTGCACTTCTTCAAAATAAGGATCGTACCCAAACATCAATGGATTGATTACACAAGGCTCCATAATTTTACGTTTTTTATTAAAACGCAAAGTCTCTACATAGCCACGACCAAAGAAAAGTGCATCCCAACACCAATCGTAATCTAACTTCGACTTGCCCATTTCCAAATAATCTGATTGCGCAAGCAAATTATATGCACTAATTTGTTCTTGCAAAATTCCTTGTGAGGGTAAAAATTTTATCTGTAATTGATTATCATACAGAGCCGAAAGCGTTCGATTAAAAAGTGTGATGAGTAGTGTCGAAGCGATGTTTTCGTCGCCTCGTTGCAAATTATTCAAAAGTACCAACTGAGAAACCTGCCGGCGCTTACGCTCCTGCAAAAACTGAAACGATTCTTCATATAAACTTCTAATTCGACTTGCGTCCATGAGCAATATCGGCTAGCTTCTGCGGTGTCTGATAAAGATTGTGACCCTTTGCCGGTTCCGCACCAACAAAAATCTGATAGAACTTTTTACTCTTTGAAATCACCAATCGGGGAGTCACACTCGTCATTACTTTTAGTCCGTCTTTCCACAACATTACTTCAATTCCTTTTAAGTGCGAATTAAATAGCTCTTGTTTAGTTGGCTTGTGTTGTGCAAATGCTTCAGGATTTGCACCAAAAGTAAAACATCGAATGATAGTAGCGTTACCGTACCCTTCATCATCTTCCAAATGGACGTCAGATTCGGTCTGAAGTTCTTTGCCCTGCCAATGGACGTCCTTTACCGGAGCGTCTTTGACATTTGTTTCAATTAAATCAAACTCTCGGCCGATATGGTCTTCGAGTTTTCTGTTTTTATGCGATTTCTGTTTACTCATTACGCCAAATAGTTTTTGTTTGGTCGTGGAATTCTCTGCCGTAGTTTTGTCGCATTAACCGTGTTGATTTTATTGTAGAGTCAGTTACAGCCATTGTCAACACAGCCGCGTCAACAACATTAGGAGACGCTATACCATCTCTAAACAACTCCTCTTTTGGTTGTATCACAATCTTGCCATCTTTGTTTTTGTATTTTATAATTTCAAACTCATTCCAGCCATAATCTCTTATCAATCTGCCTCCTGATAACAGCCACTGACGCTCTCGCCAGTGCCACTCTGCTTTAAGATTTACAAACATTGGGTCTTCACTTTTTTCACCAAAAGAAACGCCCCGAACATTGTAGTTCAATTCTCTCAACCGGTCATACACTCCTTGACCGACTCCTGATTTATCAACTACGATCATATCTACTCGGTAATCACGCTGTAAATCCATAATCACTCCCACCAAATCCATAGTATTCTGCAGTTTTTGATTAAACAATACTTCTTGCAGATGTCCAGACCGTAACACTATCGCTGAAGCGTCGCCACCGGCGGCGGGGTCAATACCTAGAACTAAAAAACCAGAATGGTCACCAGACGATACAAAGCACTGTTGCAACTCTCGGTCAAGAACAAGACGAATATAACCCTTCTCGTCCATGCCTTCATCAAACGCATCCCAATTACCTTCCAAATATGCTTTGCGTTGCATCTCCGGTAACGATTCAAGGGATTTATAGTATTCTTCTGAAAGGTGAGGATTATCTGTCGGCAATGCTGGTACGAATACAAATTCATATTGCTCTTTTTCTTCAGGTGGAAACAATCGCTTCACCCACGTATTTTTTACCCAGGCTTCTCCAAGCGGATTGCACCCAGCCAAGAATTTTACATCCTTAATTCCAGGCCAGCGGTGACGTGAGCGAAGCATGTCAAATGTTGTTTTTGGATTTCTGTTTATCTCGTCAATAGCAATAATGGCAAATTCTACGGAGAGATACTTCGTAGGATCATCCAAGTTGCGAAATGCAATGATTCCTGATCCCCATCTCTTTGCAAGAGTGAACTCCTTACGCTGTTCATTCCACGTACCGAGCCACGGGAGGAATTCAAATTTTATTTTCGTCAAATGTCTATCATTAAGTGAGGGATAATCTTCGCAAAAAACTCCAGCACGAATGCCCTCGATCTTATAGCGAGAATAATAATCCATCAAAAACCAAACGACTGACCAGCGGAGCCAGTAGGACTTGCCCGAGCCTACCGAACCTCCGAACAAGGTGAATTTAAATCTTTTGGCGGCTTCCAGCGCCTCTTTTTGTTTTGGAAAAAACTTGCAGAGGTCGCTAAATTTTAACTCTTCCTTTTTTTCAGCTACCTCATTCATCGAGACGAATTAAAGAGGGGCCGGACACCGTTGCGTCAATATCTAAATCCTGTTTCGGTTTGCCTTCGGCCATCTCCCAAATCACATCCTTATCAAGACCACGCATGAATTCCAGTTTTTCTTTTTCAGTCAGGCTCTTTAGATACTTTCTCGCGAACTCTTTTAGAGTAACGGAACCAGGGGGGCGACCAGCTGGATTACCAGACTGGCCTGGCTTAAATTGCCACGGTTTTAGTTGTTCAGCACTATGCTTCTTCTTCGGCTGAATATCAGTTTTCTTCTTCATATCCATTATTCTACAATTCTTTTTAACTTTCCACAATCCTGCCCTGCCAACCCTACCTCTGCCCTACCTAAATCTCAAAGATAGGGCACTCAATCCACGGCTACCCATAAGGGTAGAACCTACCTCGTGCCCTACTACCCTACCTATATCTCTTATAAATATATATATATATATTATATAGTATATAGGGACTATGGGGCACTTCGAGGCACGAATAGACTCTCGTCAAAGTGTTTGGAAACAGGTAGGGCAGGTAGGTCAGGTAAGTCTTATGGCTTAAAATAAGGCTAGAATGGTGCCCTAGCATTAAAAAAACATGGCAGGGCAGGGGGCATTTTAGGGTAAGGCAGGGTTATCCACAGTGAGTCACTGCCCTTCTCGTGATACATTTAAAAAACTAGAAACTTCTAAATGAAAACAAAAAATACTTATTCAAAAGCTTTGGAATACGTAGAACGCGGTTGGTCGGTCATTCCAGTTGGATTAGATAAAAAACCAAAAATAAAATGGCAAGAGTTTCAAAAGAGGTTACCTACGGAAAAAGAAGTAGAATCTTGGTTCAAAAAAACTGGCAATAACATTGCCATTGTTACAGGAAGCATTTCCGGCTTGACTGTTGTTGATCTCGACACACACAAGGGGGCTACCGTTGGTAAGTTACCGGCAACATATTCAGTAAAAACTGGTAACGGTGGTATACACCTATACTACGAATATACAGAACAGATACAAACCGGTGCTGATGTCGTTGCAAACAATAAAGGAGTAGATATTAGAAACGACGGTGGGTATGTAGTCGCACCGCCTTCCACCATCACTCCGTCATATCAAGAAGAAGATGGTGAATATCTTGTAAGTCGTTACTCCGAACTACAGCCATTCCCTATTGAACTGTTCCCTAAAAAAACTCGTAAGAAACTAAACACACTAGTAAACGTATCTAAAAAGAATCGTAACACTTCGCTCACCTCCCTCATCGGCTCCCTGTTGTCACGATATCCAGAAAGCCAGTGGCAAGAAGCGTATGCACTCGCACTAGCAGCTAATAAAACCTATCTTCCACCGCTCGCGCAAGAAGAATTTGACACCGTATGGCAATCTATCGCCGCTAAGCAGAAAAGTAACGGCGACTTAATCGCCTCTCCAGTACAGATCACACCGGAAGAAACTATTGAAATAAAATTAAGAAAGAGCAAGAACGGTGTTCCGCACAAAGATATGGTTAATGCGGTTATGGCTTTTGAACAACATCCGTTGTACGCCGCTACCATTCGCTACAACACTTTTCGACACGAGATTGAATTTAATAAAAAACCCTTATCAGAAGAAGACGTATTTGCCGCACAACATTTTTTACAAAAAGATGTAAATTTACCATCCATATCAAAAACAACGGTATATGAAGCGTTACAACGACACGCATTTAATAATAAGTACGATGAAGTGCTTGACTGGCTGAACAGTCTAGTCTGGGATAACTCACCAAGATTAGATAACTGGCTAGTACGATCAACTGGAATAGAAGATACACCCTATCACCGTGGTATCGGCGCCCAGTGGTTTCTGGGTATGATTAAACGCCTGATACATCCAGGTTGTGTGTTCGATCATGTACTCTGTGCTACCGGCCCACAGGGGGTTGGTAAAACATCCTTGTTTCGTATCATTGGTGGCGAGTGGTATAAAAGTCATACCGAATCAGCTGATACTAAGGACTTTTTTTTGAAGTTACGGGGAGCCTGTTTAATTGACCTTGACGAAGGAGCTACTATGTTTCGTACCGAAAGTATTAAGCTCAAGTCGGTTATTACCGAAGTATGTGACGAATATCGAGCACCGTATGATAAGGTGACGCAAAAATATCCTCGACGATTTGTATTTTCAATGAGTACAAATGAAATTGAACCATTTAAGGATCAGACTGGCAACCGGCGATACTGGGTATTTCATTTCGACGATAAAGTAGATTTTAAATGGTTAGAAGAAAATCGAGAACAGCTATTTGCTGAAGCGTATTACGCTGTAAAGAATAATGTTAGTTATTCAGAAGTACCGCTAGATGTCGCGTTAGAAATGCAAGAACAAGCAACAGTGAAAGATGAGTGGACAAATCCTATTTGTTCATACGTCTCTAGTTTTTTAGCATACCGAAAAGGTAGTGAAGACTTTTCAACAACTATCGGTGAGTTGCATAAAGAAGCTTTAAAAAGTGATAGTATCGCTCGACTCGACCGGCAGACGGAAATGCGAATCGGTAACATACTTCGCAACGAACTCCGTTTGGAACGTAAACGAACGCAAGTGGAAGGTATACGACAATATCGTTACTATCTGATGTCAAAAGAGGTCAAACGCTTGCAAGAAGAATATAAAAAGAACCCGATTACTTTACCTGATCCTAATGATTTTTAACATGAACAAAAGATTTTTAAACCGTCCCCTCTCATATAGTCAACTATCGTCCTTCGAGTATTCCCCCGAAGAATGGTACAAGCGGTATATCAAGAATGAGCCAGACCCGCCAAATCCGGCTATGTTGTTTGGCTCACTCGTTGGTGACTCTATTGGAACAGAAAAGAGTTTAGTTCCGACACTTGTACCGCCAGGCATTAAGGAGTATGAGCTACGAGCTAAGATAGGGGACATTTATTTAGTTGGGTATGCTGACCATTACTGTCCATTTAAAAAAATACTTCACGAAAATAAAACCAGTGAAAACACGACTAAGTGGACACAAAAAGCAGTCAACGAACATGGACAGCTCACCATGTATGCGCTTTTACTTTTCTTACAGGATAAAACACCGCCTAGTGATGTAACCATGTATCTAAACTATATTCCGGTAATTAAAGGCGGAGATTTTATGATTCGTTTGCCTGAACCACCTACCTATACACAGTTTAAAACAACCAGAACAAACTTACAGATAGTCGAGTATGTTGGATATATAAAAAATATCGTCAAGAAGATGAACGAGTATATTGAAAAATATGATAAATGACTATGACCGATTAACTACGCAAGAATGGCGAGACCTACACGATCGTCAGGTAGAACATATCGCCTCGTTGCAGAAACGTCTTGAAGCGGAGATAAAAATAAACAGCAACTACCGAGAGTGGTTTACCAAGCACAAAAACTGGGTAGAAGAACATAGCCATGATTTCGCTCTTTATTTGAAGACTAAGGGCTTGACAGTTGTCAATTCTAATGTATCCACAGTTGACGAACCGAATGGTGCCACGTAACATTTTATCGAGGTTAATAATTGTAAAGAAAAAATAAGAGAAAAATATATGTCAAAAAAACAAATTACCACCGTCGCGTCTAACGAGTTATTAGCACAGCTTGCTTCACAGTATCCGCAAGAAGCTGGTTTTTCTCGTTTGTTATTACCGCGTCTTACCTTCAAATCGCAGGATGTAATGGAAGGGAAAGGCAAAAATAAAAAAGTAACAGTCGAGGCGGGCACCTTTTTTATTGAAAAGCCAACTGAAGAAAAAAATGAAGAGGGCAAGCCAGTGTGGGAGAAAATTGAATTAGGAACTGAAATCGAGGGCTATATTGTTTATCAACGAAAACAACTCCGTTTTTATGACGAGCCAAACGAAGTGTATTACTCAACTCCGATTTATGACACAAACGAAGATGTTATCCCGTTGTTCAAAGGTCGGGCTAAAGTTGCTACTGGCACTCCAGCTGAATTAAAGAAATCTTTCGAATTTACTTCTGAAGATGGTAAAATTCGTAGCAAGTTGGAAGATAACGTAGTGCTCTATGTCTGGTACAAAGACGAACTGTATCAAATGAGTTTACGAGGATCTTCTATGTACTCATTCCGTGGTTATGCACGAAAAATTGCTGTCCCTACAGTTCTTACACACTTTTCTTCAACACCACAGGAAAAAGGTTCAATCGAGTGGAATCAAATGGAATTCACTGTATTACGTGTAGTAGATTCTAACGAAGCACAGACAGTAATAGAACAACAGAACAAAATTAAAGAGGCAATAGAGTTAGAACGTCAAGCCTATAAAAATATGGTTAGTGATGATAAGGTGACAGCCGCAGTGATTGATGAATCTGCCGCACTGCCTGCTGGCGATGACGATTTTTAGTTACTCCACCAAGTGTATCTTGGTGTCCCGCTGCTATTATTTTGTGGTTAGGAGTAGTAGCCGGGCACCAGAATATGACTAATGATCCTGTACAACTCGCGACTAAAATTGCTCGCTATATAGTCAAAGAGCGGGGGTGTTCTTTTGAAACTATTAAACAACGAGCAGTATCCCATGGAATAAATGATAACATTTTAGAGTCTGCATTAGCTATCATTCATCGTAATAAAAACATTGAAGCAAAGAATACTAAAAATGGCATTGTATATTGTATTAAAAAAATAAAATTGGTTACTCCCATTAGTCATATAGAATGGGTAAAGAACAACTATCCTTATCCTGATAATTTTATTATGCCTTTTCCCGAAATAGACATGTCATGGATAGTACTTAAGGGCGAAGCACTTGATAAGTATAAAGCTGCCGCTAAAGGTATGCCGTATATACCTAAAAAAAGGTACGAACATGTCAGAACTTGAAGTCAAAATACAGAATAAGATTTGTGAGTATCTACAAAAAAAAGGTTATTTCTTTTTTCGATTAAACAATACACCGGTCTTTGACCAGAAATTAAATAACGGCTACGGTGCATATCGTGCACAGGGTAAGTGGTCAGCTCCAGGACTAGCTGATATTTTATTAGTAGATACTGAAAAGTACGGACGAGCAGTTTTTTTTGAAATAAAAAGTGAAAAAGGCAAACAGTCAGCCGATCAAAGACTATTTGAACACCGTTGTCATACCACCAACGCTGAATACTATTTGGTGAGGAGTATCGAGGACATAAAAAAAGCCGGTTACTAACCCCTGTGGACAACTCGTAGTTGTATATAGCATACGTATGCTATATACTTACCTAGTTAGTTAAGAGAAAAAATATGAACAATGAGGATCACCCACTTACGCCTTATTCATCTGCTGAACAGCAACGAATTATGTGCGATTTGGAAAGAAGTTTAAGTCAAGCTCGTGAACAATCAGATCGAGCGAAAATATTTTATTTATCAGCAGTTTTTAAAGATTACTTTTATGAAGAATACGCTAACTAAAGAGGTAACCACTCTTACCACTGCAGTGGCCACGTTGGTTATAGCGACTGACGGAGATATGATAACAGCGACTGAAAAGTTGTCTCAAATGAACAAACAACTGGACATAGTGAAGACTCATGAGGCTAAGATACTCAAACCCTTAAACGAAGCTATCAAGGCGGCGCGCGCCGAGTGGAAGCCACTGAAGAATCAGTTAGATAGTGGCATCTCACTAGTACGTCGAGCTATGAGTGAGTATCAGACTAAAAAAAGCGTCGAAGCTGAAGAGAAAAAAGAAAAGATAGCAGCACGAATTGGTGAAGGTAAAGGAAAACTTAAGGTCGAAACAGCGTTGAATCAGATTGAAGAAGTCGAATCACCAGTTGAAACAGTCGCCGCAAGTTCCGGTATGGTGTCGTTTGTAACAGATTATGAGATTATCGTAGACGACATTACTAAAGTACCATTTGAGTACCTCAAAGTTGAGGTAAAACGAAATGAAGTTAAAATAGCGACAAAAGCAGGCAAGACCATTCCTGGTCTTACAGTGAGAGTAATTCAAGTGCCAAAGAACTTTCGCTAATATGGAAGAGCGTAAAATCTTAGTTACTACCTGTTCTTGCGGAGAGCCAATCTATGTTCCAATAAAAAAAATAGGAGCACTGATGGTATCGTTACGTAAGCACAAAAACACAGCAGAATTTATGAAAATGATTGCTAAAAAGCCACGTAAAAAAAACAGAAGATAATTAACATGAAAACACACACCAACCTCACTAACGAAATCACCGGCCGCACCCACTACGACAACGAATCAATACACCCACTCGTATGGATCGCGACCTCTATGTTACTCACCCTATTTTTCCTCACCCTCCTTTCCGCTCTCGCCGATGCCATTTTTGGTGTCGAGCGGGTGACGGAGTGGTGGGCGAGTTTAATTTATTAAGGTTATGACAACACCAGAAAATATAACAGGGCTAAAGGAAAATCAAATATTTGTATTCGGTAGCAATCTAAGTGGTAATCATAGTGGTGGAGCTGCTGCCTTAGCAAAAGAAAAATTTGATGCAGAAGACGGTATTGGAGAAGGTTTGACTGGCCAATGCTATGCCTTTCCTACACTTGACACTCAGATGAAAAAGGTGAGCAAGAAATTCTTAAAGGAGGCGCGAGATAGATTTTACCAATGCGTTGAGTCAAATCCCAACAAACAATTTTTGCTTACAAAAGTAGGCTGCGGTATTGCCGGATTTTCTGAAGAAGAAATAAAAAAATTGTTTGTTGGCGACACCCACAGCAACTTAGTAATGCCTGCGGGTTGGAAAGTAGTAAGAGGATACAAGGCATTTGAAAAAGGTTTAAAATGCCGTGGTTTCCAGTATAAGTTTGGTAAAAACTTTTATCACAAAGAAAGTCTTAGAATTTGTAAGTCAGGATTTCACTTCTGCAAATCACTAGGTGGTGTATACAGCTATTATACATATGGCACTGATATCGTTGTCTGCGAGGTTGAGAGTGAGGGTGAAGTGATTGATGAAGACGGAGGAGAAAAGTCAGTCACCAACCATTTACGAATTACACGGATTTTGAACCCTGAAGAGGCAAGCAACAATAATGGTCTAAATAACCTAGGCCACAGTAACACCGGCGACTGGAACACCGGCCACAGGAACACCGGCGACAGGAACACCGGCGACAGGAACACCGGCCACAGGAACACCGGCGACAGGAACACCGGCGACAGAAACACCGGCCACAGTAACACCGGCGACTGGAACACATCCGACTTCAACGTAGGTTCCTTCAATACAAAAGAAATAGAGAAAATACTGGTATTCAATAAACCTTGCCAAAAGAAGTTGTGGGACAGTGCAAAGAAACCGTATTGTCTCTATTTTGACACAAAAAAGTGGATTGATTATTCGGATATGACGGACGAAGAAAAAACCAAGTTTCCGAGTTCAAAGACTGCTGGAGGGTATGTTAAAGATATTCCGTATAAAGAAGCCTTTACAGCCAGTATGCAAAAGGCAACCGAAAAAGATATCGAACAGATTAAAGCGCTACCGAATTTCGACGCTGGTTTATTTGAAGAAATTAGTGGCTTTAAAATTGACTAACATGAAAAAAATACTTAAAGAAATTGTTGAGGTGTCGATTATAGCCATTTCTATTCCCATAGTTCTAACACTCGTTTCCCTAATTGCGATAATCGGACTAAAATTATCAAATCTACTTCGGGTGACGTTAGGTTTGGGGGTATGAGCGGGTGTGACTGTCAGCGATGTAAAGAGTATTATAAAAAAGTGGTTAGGAAATAAAATATGAAGGAAATATCAACTGAAGAGAATCCAAGGGAGATTATGAGCGTGGAGTTGTTGAGGGTGGATGCTATGTAAAAGGATTAGTACTCAAAGCCCTCACCTTACCCGTAACAGACGAAGTATGAAAAAAAACTACAAAGCACTACTTACAATCACTGAATTTCCACAGACAAGACGTGAGAAAGAGCAGTTGTGTAATTGGCTAGAAAAGACCAGTGCAAGTATCTGGATAGCAAAGCCGGAAGAATACGCAAAGCAGGTAAGATTCCGTTTGATGAAGGTCGAACCACGTAAGAGAAAATAAGTATGAAAACCGAAAAAGAAAAAGCAGAAGCCTTTGTGCGGTCGAAGTGTGCTGATTATAAATCCTTTAATGAGATTGTGGGGGTATGAACGGGTGTGACTGTCGGAGGTGTCGGAGGTATTATAGGAAAGTGGTTAGGAAATAAAATATGAAGGAAATATCAACTGAAGAATCCAATGCTTTCAAAAAGGCTAACAAATTTGCTACTAAACCAAGAACCACAATAAGAAAGTGCCTCGATGTTATGGTCATCGGTCAAAAAGTACTTTTTTCTAAAAAGCAAGATTTTCCAAATACAAGTTACCGAAATCTTTATTACATGTGTAAAGATTTAGAAAAAAAAGAAGGGAAGATATTTGTAATAACTCCCAACGTACTAAAAGACCAAATTTTAATAGAAAGAGAAAAATAACTATGAAAAAAATCAATCTAGGAGACGAAGTAAAGGATTCAATTACAGGTTTTATTGGGGTTGCTGTAGCTCGTACAGAGTGGATTACAGGATGTCCGCGAATTGTAGTGCAGCCCAAAGTGAAAAAGGACGGTTTACTACCGGAGAGTGTTACTTTTGATGAAAATACTCTTATTGTTACGAAACCAGTCAAATCTAAAGCTGTTGACCGAGCCATTGGCGGCCCTCGACCTAAAGAAAAGAAATACTAAAACAGTATGAGCAACTTCATCATAAAAGCCATAGAACGAAGCACTGGCAATGAAGTCGAGGTGCACGCGCTTGACAATTACTTTAATCGTCGTGTGTATGGCTATAGCGTTGGTGGGAAAGTTTTAACAGAAAAAAAGTTTAGTAAGCGGTTTCAGCCGGTAGAATTATAGATATGAATAATTTATCAATAACATTACCAGAAGGACTCGTAAGCGCTGTGGCTCGCCGACATCATGGGAATAAGGATATCACTGAAACCCAGCGAGCTGATTCTTTGGCGGAGATGAAGTCATTGTGGGAGAGGTATCAGAAAACCAAAGCAAAGTTGGATTACTGCGAGGGAGATTGGTGGGAAACAATGAAAGTAGAAAGTCATTACAAGGAGAGCCGCTGGTATTACGCGCACAAAAAACGCAAAAGATTGATGGGAAATGTTAGGGGACTGCACGAAAGAATGTTCACTCTACTCACTCACACAGATGGAAACTACGGCCAGAGCTTCGACCCATTTTGGTGCATATCTGCCGAGGAGTGTTACTTAGATTTGATAGAAAAGTATGGAGAACGCACTGGGTAACTTTCATGAAGACGGGTGTATAATAAATCAGGAAGCACAAGAGGAGGCCACCATGCGTGATTACGGCGACGAATGCCCTTGCGAAGACTGTCAAGAAGAAGACGATGAGGAGGTGCCGATGTTCATTGGTTCACTGCTATGAGCACGGTCAAGACTGTTCATCCCCCCACCGGCGTGCCGTACAATCTACACAGCGACTACCGGCAGTGTGAGTACTGCCATGCCATCCACCTGCATACGGTTATGGTCTTGGTGTCAAGCAAGTGGTTTTGTAACAAAGGCCACTATCGAGATTACGTACAGGCACAGGACAGGCCAAAACGGCTATAAACTACCACCTAAGTCCACTATCCACAAAGTAGTGGACTTTATTTATTGCGGAGTGTATACTAGGTGGGTATTAGGTTTAATGTTTAAAGTTTTATGAAAACTATAGAAGTTGCATGTCAAAAAGATTTTGACTCTATCAATGTAGAAGCGAGGATTGAAATAAAAAATACAACAGAATCAGTGTTTGTTAATAGAAAATTTACTGACAATTCTTATATTGTAGTCTCCGACAACGCCACCATCAAGTCCGTCTCCGGCAACGCCACCATCGAGTACGTCTCCGACAACGCCACCATCAAGTCC
>ERZ1292625.952-Hain-H41-01um-R1-952-length-38694-cov-48_pt1 | contig 38694 bp, 61 predicted proteins | sample MGYA00564400_ERZ1292625 | MGnify/ENA primary metagenome ERZ1292625 (study PRJEB36523, sample SAMEA6512639) | groundwater metagenome | collected 2019-01-08 | study: AquaDiva: Metagenomics assemblies of 32 groundwater samples
CGATTGCGGATCGCGCAATAGCTTCACTTGTGAAGGGCTGTTAGTCCATAATTCTGGAAACTATCTAAGGTTTCGGGATCAATGGGAAACTCTGTACGGCAGCGGGGTTGATGAGCTTGATGAGGGTGCAGAAACCGCTAAAAAAGAACCTACCGACATTGAAAAGGCAAAAGCAAAATGCCCGAAGTGCGGAGCATTGTGGCCGGGCAACTCTGACGTATGCGCGCATTGTGGGATGGTGCGAGTACGTCGAAATGATGTTGTGTCGGTTGCAGGCGAAATGCTGGAATTGACCGGACAGGCAGCAAAACCTGAAAAGTATTCCAGTGAATACAAAGAGCAATGGTATCAGGGGTTGCTTGCACACCTCCGTAGTCGCGGCAAGAATGAAAACAGAGCTTTCCATCTTTACAAGGAAAAATTCAAGGTTGAGCCTGCATGGAAGAAAGTAACAGGGTCGGCAATAACTCCCGCTGCAATGGACGCTCTTGGATATTTACAACGTGCGAACATAGCATTTGCTAAACGGAAAACAGCATGAGTCACTTCCTACAATTTGCCGAAGAACGTGGATTGGTTTTCAGCAATTCACCAATTATGCACCGATGGGCAAGGACTAGCACCATTGACCATCCTCATAAAAAGAACGGCGCATATATTTTTTACGGTGATTTTGGGGTAGTCCAAAATTGGGCAACAATGCAGGAAGCAGAAACATGGTTTTCTGATCTCGCTCAAACACCATTTGAAAAAGAGCTGCAAGAAGCGAAACTCAAGAGCGCACAGAAACAATACGCACAACAACGAGCAGACGGACAGCGCAAGGCGGCAGCGAAGGCGAAATGGATATTGAGCCAGTGCGAATTAGATTGCCATGCCTATTTAGATTCCAAAGGATTCCCTGAAATGCGCGGAAACGTATGGCGCAAACCAGACTGCGACCCACTGCTGGTAGTTCCAATGTATTGCGGTGATACCTTGTGCGGTTGCCAGTTAGTTGACATCACAGGACAAAAGAAGTTTTTAACCGGGCAGCGCACAAATGATTCATATTTCAAAATAGGGCAATCAGGCCGCGATATACTCTGCGAGGGATATGCAACAGCTATCTCAATACACGCGATTCTAGCCGCAGCAAGGATGCCAGCGACCATCTATGCCGCCTTCTCTGTTGGGAACGCAACAAGGCTTGCCAAAACGCATCCTTCCGCCTTTTGGATAGCTGATAACGATGTGTCAGGTGTGGGGCAAAAAGCTGCTGCTGAAAGCGGTTTGAAATATTGGATGCCGCCTGAATCAGGAACAGATGCAAATGACTGGCATAAATCTGTTGGGTTATTCCGCGCAACAATGGAGTTGAAAAAAGTTCTGCTGGCAAGGTGAACAAATAAATGTTGCAAGGATTTAAAAAATGACTATAATGTACTCATTCGCGCACACGAATAAAACCGTTTCAGTATCAGTTCTTAGGGTTCAATCCCATCCGTGTGCGCGGCAGAACTGAGACTTAAGCGGTTTTTTTATTGCCTGAAATAACGTACTCCGAACGACATTAAGAGCCTAATCGGGCTGCGCGGAAGAAAACGATACATGGTAATCCGCAGAATTTATGCGAGACGGTGCAAATCCGAAAGAATCCATGCGACTGGTACTGACCACGAAGTCGAGGGCATGCGGTGAGAGAAACCCAAATCCGTAGCATCGTGGAACCTGTTAAACAGGGGTGAAACCTAGCTATCCTTTTCCCCTGTGGGGTAGGGGGTACTATGGGTGAACGATAGCAACTACGGAGTAGCGGGGTGTTATATGGACAAAAAACGCGAAAAAAAACGGGCAAAAGCATTATCAAAGTTTGCTTACGATAATAGACTCAATCCAACTTTGGCGGAAGAAAAAATGAAGTCCGTGCTAAACAAGAATACAACCGGCGAACGATGGACATTTGAGCGCCCATGGAGATGGAACTTTGTTTCTTGCCGGTGTTTTGGTAATCCGAATCACTAATGATGAGGCGATACACCAGACAGAAAAGATGCTCGCAAAAATAACTAAGATGGTGAAGGTTAGGACTTTTGAAAACAAGGTAATTTTATGTTGAAAAAGATGATGAAGTGGATAAGTAGAAAAGTATGGATTTATAAATACGCGAGAGCGGAGCGGATATATTGGACAAGAAAATGACTGACCGAACCAAAGTAAACAAATGGCTCGACTCAATCCAGGAGTTTGATGAAGCCACAAGATCAGAGGTGTTAGACGCTTGCAAGAATGATCTTGAATGCCGTAAATATTTTGTAATGAGGGCGGAAGAATGCAACCAGCAATCGCACAATTAATCGCAGACCTTCATCCTGACGATGTAATGGACTTCGAGGAAAGAAGTTCCATAGCTGAAATAATGGGCGGATTGAGCCGGGAAGATGCCGACAAGCTGGCTTTGAGCGAGGTTATGTCGAGACGGATGTTAAAGAAAGGTGAAAAATGCGCTACATAAGCGTTTGCAGCGGCATCGAAGCAGCTACCGTAGCGTTTCATCCTTTAGGGTTTACGCCTATTGCGTTTAGTGAAATTGATCCTTTCCCATGTAAAGTATTGGCTCATCATTATCCAGAAGTGCCTAACTTGGGCGATATGACAAAATTTAAGGAGTGGCCAGATTATGAACCAGAATTACTTGTGGGAGGAACCCCATGTCAATCATTCAGCATCGCCGGATTGCGAAAAGGATTGGATGACCCGCGTGGCAACCTCATGCTTACCTACCTTGCCATTGCTGCAAAGTATCGCCCCAAGTGGATACTTTGGGAGAACGTCCCTGGCGTACTGTCAACGAACGGAGGACGGGATTTTGCAAGTTTCCTCGCAGGGTTGGAGCAATGCGGGTATGGGTTCGCCTACAAAGTTCTTGACGCTCAATACTGTAGAACAGATGGATACCCTCACGCAGTACCCCAAAGACGGCGGCGTGTGTTCGTTGTCGGATGTCTTGGAGACTGGCGAAGTGCCGCAGCGGTACTTTTTGACAGCGAGGGCTTGCGCGGGAATCCTCCGCCGAGCAGAGAAACGGGGAAAGAAGTTGCCGGGACCTTTACGAGTCGCACTAAATCAGGTGGCTGGGGAACAGACGTTGACCTTGCCAGTAGCGGATATATGCGAACCGTGCCAGAAGTAGCGAAATGTTTAACGGTAGGACAATCCATACGCTACGATAGCGAAACCGAAACCATGTTACCTTGTGCGGTGGCATTTGGAGTTGGCGAAAAGCCAGATGTATGGCATTGCCTTCGATCTGGCGCAAGCAAGGCAGATAAACATGAAAGTACAACTTACATCCTGCAAATGCAAGTGCGTCGGCTTATGCCCGTTGAGTGCGCAAGACTCCAAGGATTTCCTGATGATTATTTGTCGCAAGTTCCAAGTGCATCTGACACACAAATGTACCGAGCATTAGGGAATAGTATGGCGGTAAACGTAATGAATCTCATCGGACGGCGTATCCAAATGGCAAACAACATCAAATAAACTAAAAAAAGGAGTGAAATGAAAAGCAAAATAGATAAGGCGGAAATGCGGGTTCTTGCGGATGAGCTGGATAAGGAAGTGCTGGCATTAGAGCGAAATGTAGAAATCGAAACCAAAAAACTTGAGACCAAGAGAATGTACGCAAAAGCAGCACGGGCTATATTCCTTGGACTGGAGTATGGTGGAATAAAATAAACAAAGGAGCCAACAAAATGAGTACAGATTTGGATTGCAGAACGTGCATGAATTTTAGTGCCTTTCAATCCGCGTGCAACTCCATTCAGCGTTGTCAAGGCGAAGAGTGCCTTGATGGTGATTTGTACGAGCAAAAACAGGCACTATCGCTATGGAATAAGTCGCAAAGTACACAGTGCCAACATATATGGAAATGGCATCCTATAGCGGGTGAGGGCAAGATTTGCGCGTTGTGCGGATTACGAGATTTTAAATGTGATGATTGATTACTAATGATGGAGGTAAACAGCAGAATGGAAATCTTAGAGAAAATGCGCCATGCTTTAGACCGTCTGATTGCCCGTAGGGTAAGCCGCCCGTACTGCCAATGGAGCAGTAGGAGTGATGCACACGGTACATGCGGATATTACCAAGTATGCGACGGGTGCGAAGACCATATTGTGATGAGGGAAAATAAACCACAAAACGCTTGCAATAAAGCTAAATCGGAGTATAGACTGCATCTTGGCTTTCTTGATTGGTCGGCTAGGGTGTGTTTGGTAGTAAAGAAGTAAAGAAAGCCCGCTAGCGAAAAAGGAGAATTAAGAATGAGAAAAGTAGTTGAGATTATTGCAATATTTGTTTTTGTGCTGTTATTCCTGTTTGTGGTGATCTATACAGGTCGCATATTTTCTAACGCTACAACACCGATAACACTGCATACCCCAAAGCAAGGGATTACCTGCGCGGCAATGGTGACTAGTGATGGTGCTGCAATTTCCTGCTGGAAAGACTAAGTGGAAGTAAACTTCTTACGGTGCAAAGTTAATTAAGAAGGAAACATGGAAAAACTACTCACAATCAAACAAGCCGCAGCACAACTGCAAGCCTGCCCGTTGACGATCAAGAACTGGGAAAAGTCAGGAAAGATTAAACCGATGTACACCCCAGGCGGTCACAGACGCTACACACAAGCCATGCTGGATGAGGCGGTGAAATGAAAATGCCAATTGCGTGGCACAAGCAATGTTTAGCCAATCAAAAGTCTTATCTGGAAAATGAAAAGAAAAGACTGGTTAGTATGATGAATAATGTTGAAAGAATCGGTGATGAAATCCGGTTTTATGAATTCCAGATAATCGAAGCCGAAGAACACGGAAAAGATGGTTTCGATCAAGATAAATACGGCCGTAAAGTTTCCATACGGGAACGCTCTAAGTGATAACAGACTGGCACCCAACAAGCCTAAAGCCAGTGAATAAATGCTGTGGTGGCGAGTTTTACGAAGTGATGTTGAGGACAAACGAGATTGAATGCCATAAGCGGGCTGGATTTTGGCCTATTCCTGAGAACTGGATTAAGCCATGGCGTGGACAAGTGAGATAGCGTGGAAAAAAACAAATGGCAGGATATGTCCACGCTTGAGCAGCGGAAACTGCTAAATAGTGCATGTCGGGACTTATCAGAGCAACTAAGATGGCATGGGAGCCACCTTTCTACTGATGACTTCCGCCACCTTCTTTCAGGAACGATACTAGGCTGGCGCTTGATGCCAGCAATAGACAAGGGTGAAGGCAAAGCTGCTGGATTTATCATGTTGGGCGGTAGTAGTTTGGATTTGAGCAAGAAGCAATGTATGGACGCGATAGAGCTTGCCTTCACCCTTGGAGACCATCCAGAAGGGCAAGGGCTGAATTGTCCACCTGTGCGATGGGGTGAGGTGGTAACAGGGGCAAGATGGATAGCTGATGCGGCATAACGCAAAATTAACCAGTGGTGCGATAGATGCACCCAAACCGGAGTAGAGAGCATGGAATATACTGAAAACGAAAACAAGGCCGCTGGCGCACCGTCTGCGTTGAGCGTTGATACATGGGGTGAGTTTTTAAATGCGCGAGCAAAAGTAATAGACTGGCTCGCACAGGAACATAACAACACGGAAATTGCACAAATACTTAGCATGACTCCTACTCAAGTAATGGACATTTATTCGCGTGATAGATTATTGGATGTTGTGTTTAATTGCGGATCAACAGAAGAGATAATGCGCATGGATAAAGATGGGATGACATACAAAGGACAGCGCATAGAAGATGGTGGAGAGGCGCACAAAGCATTTTTGGAAGTGATGGAAATGATGGAGAAAGTGGAGCTTTTGCGCGACCGTCCCTCTTCACCGCCGGGCTAGAGGTACGACCATGAGCATTGAATACATCAAAAAGACATACGGCGTCCCTGCTAAACGAGGCGGGAAGGTAAGATTTTACTTCGCCGGAAAATGGAACAGCGGAACGATAAAGAGCGCGGATCATCGGCTGAAAATCGCGCCCGATGAATACCCGCACAACAGATTGACGTTTCATCCGACCGATGTTGAGTACCTCTAACGTCTAAATTAACCGGCTCGCGGGCCTTATCCGCGAGTCTGGGTTGAATGCGGGGTTATGCCTCACTGACTGGAGAAGACTGATGACACCGAAACAGAAAGAGCAGTTCAACCGGATGCGCTCCACATTGAAGCGGATTGCCACCGGATACCAAACTCCGGAGCAGTTGCACCGTAGCGCAGAACCTGAATACGGGATTGATTCGTATGAGGCAATTGAGTATGCCTACGAGAACATTCAGCAAGAAGCGCAGAACGCAGTGAAAGGCGTTCGTGAGGCATAACTAGATTTATACGACACGCCGACCAATTTACTCAACTATGCAAACATGCTCCACTTGTAAATATTGGCAAACCATCCCAGTCCAGGGAAACGAACGAAGCGAACCCGCCATGACCAAAATGAATTACCGGAACTGTGCATTAGACAAGTCGAAACTAGGTTCGGGGCGTTATTTGCACAAGGATGCGGGTGGATGTAGTAAACATGAGTAAAGCGCATCTAAACCGACTGGCAAGCCTTCCATGTGCTATTTGTGGATGTGAGCCAGTGCAAATGCATCATATCCTTGAAGGGCGTATAAAAGGGCGCAAATCAGGCCACTGGACGGCAATTCCGCTTTGTGTTCCATGCCATGTTGGGCAGCATGGGATACATGGCGATCAAGCAATGCTGAAAATCCACAAAAGCACGGAACTGGAATTATTAGGCGATACTTTGGAGAAACTTTACGGATGAGCAAAATCATACAATTTGTTATTGAAGGTGTGCCTTGCGCCAAAGGTCGCCCGAAGTTTGCAGTCCGTGGCGGGTTTGCAAGAGCCTATACGCCCAAAAAGACGGCGGACAACGCAAAAACCATTGCAGGTGAGGCGATAGTATCAATGGTTGGTCGGAAACCCTTGGAAGGTGCTTTAAACTGCGTATTTGAGTATTTTATGCCTATTCCGAAGTCCACTAGCAAAAAAGACAGAGAAAAAATACTATCAAACGAATTACGGCATATTAAAAAGCCGGACGTTGATAATTTGGTAAAACAGACATGCGATGCGCTGAACGGTATATGCTGGATTGACGATAGTCAAATTGTTGATCTTACAGCCATAAAGCAATATAGTGATTTTCCACGGACGCATATAATAATTACCGAGGTGCTAAAGTGATAATATCCAAAACATGCCAGAATGTAGGCTGTAGGTCAACCGCTACTACCCGCTACAAGCTCCAGAATGGTCGCAGACAATGGCGATGTGTCAAGTGTGCGGCCAGGCGTAGCGGTAAACTGTTGAGTTAGGAGGTAAGAAATGAGCTTAGACGTTGCATTGTTGGTGACAAAACCAACTGAGGTATATAGCTGCAACATTACGCACAATCTTGGAGCGATGGCGAAAGAAGCAGGAATCTACATGCACTTGTGGAGGCCAGAAGAAATTGGCTTAACCAAGGCGGGCGAATTGATTGATCCGCTACGCGCCGGACTCGCCCTAATGAAACAAGACCCTAAGCGGTTCAAAAAGCACAATTCACCGAATGGATGGGGAATGTACGAACATTTCGTGCCATTCGTTGAAAAATACCTTGCAGCTTGTGAAGAAACGCCAGAAGCTACAATCCACGTTAGCAGGTGAACATGCCAAACGAGCAAATGCAGAATGGCAAACAGAGGTTGAGCAACAAGCTAATTTTGTGTGTGATGAAGGATAAAAAACCCTCCGAAGAGGGTTAGTCGAACAGCCATTCGATCAGTATTGTAATCAATACCGCACCAATGAGGAGGAGAATAGCCATTATTCACCCCTTGGTTGCTAAGGTTATAGCTGCACGGCACAATTCAATCAACTCTTGATTATATCCTGCGTTTTTACCGCATAGGATAAATTCCTGCAAAGCCGCCAATAATTCAGGAGCGGCAGCTATCAAATATCCGTTTGCTTCAGTTTCAGGTGAATCAACCTTCCCAAAATCAGCAACGGCTTTGATTTTGTGATCGGTATAAACCACAACAGCAGAAAATTCTTTGTTATATTTCCATGTTCCTTTAGTGTGTGTCATTTTGTTACCCCTTAGTTTTACGTTTATCAGGTACAGGCAGCTCAACAGTCTGGCAATAGCGTTTAACGGCTATCGACACCCAGGATTGAGGGACTTTAAACGCAGTGGCGCAAGTTGCTTGCGAGCATGAATGCTTAATCAGGTACTCATAAAACAATTCGCCTTGGCTCATACTGTAACCTCTTCTTTAATCAATTCAGGCTTACGAATTGGAGTTTTGAAGTTGGTATCTATTCTAAAATGCTCGTTTGTCATTCGCGCAGGCATTACAAAAGATCGGTATTGTTTGAGTATCATTTTATTCCCTCGCATTCTGAATCAGTTAGACAGCCGAACCCATGATTGCAGGTTGGGCATGGATCGGCGTTTACTTCGTCGTTAAAGGCAAAAGAGGATGCGACCAAGTAAAGCACGAAGGCCAAAACTGCGTAGATATGGCTTTTCATAATGTCACCCTTATTTCCTTTCAATACTGTTAAGGGTTGCTGTTCCATAATGCGTGCCTATGCTTTCATCCGACCATGCGTATCCATTTGATAAAATCCATTGCTGCACGCGCATCTTCGCGCTATCTGAAAGCTCGTTAAAATCATATATCGTAATTAGTTTTGTGTTCACGTTATTACTCCTTTTTAATTATGCTCAGCGGCTAACTTGAGCGAATAGCCAATTATTACTAATTCCCGCAAAGTTCCAACTCACGGAGCAAGCGGCAAAGATTCAGGCGGTAGCATTCAATATCAATCAGGCCTTTTTCGAGTAGTTGTTTGATACTGGCCAGTTCAGCTTTGATATATATGGTTCGCATGATTAACTCCTTTATTTAATATCAGCAAAGCACACACGCTCGCCAGCACCCTTTAACACGATCTTGCCGGCAGTCTGTGTCACTGTAACCAATTGAGGAGCGCAGGCCTGTACAGGTGGCAATGGTGGCTCCCCTGCATGGTGTATGACCAGGACTATTATCAGTGTGATTATTTCAATCATGATGTGTCTCCTTTGTTTGGTTAAATATGAGCCAAAACAGAATCGTCAAGGCTCTTTATGTTATGGAATTTGCCACCTGCAAAGGCGTATTTGCCGGGTAACAATAAACAAGTTTCCGCAATGTTGCCGTGATAGTCTGCAAAGCTATTAGCAGTCCATTCGTTATTTGATTGTTTGTTGAGGAACTCATGCGCCGCTTCAAGCGTTTTAAATCCTTTGATAGTCAAGCGGCAACCTTTGAAAGATGATCCTTTACGGATTGTGTACATGATGATTTTCTCCTTTATTTAACCTAACTTCAATTGAGCAGGTGAGTGCATATTATACTTACTGCATTCTATGTCAATAAGATATTATATGAGCTAGTATTCACTATCAAGTAAAGTCTCATAATGTGACCAAACTTGTCACATGACAATTATCGTCACACGCGCGCGATCATATAACTGTAGATACAGACACAATGAAAAGAGTGGATAGGAAGAGTAGATTATGTAGGGTAGAAACAGCCATTACGGATGATTCAGGGTATAGGGAAATAGGGTACCCTCTCGCACCTCGCACCTCGCACCTCTACTTGTATACGTTACACACAGCGCACTATGCACATTCTTGGTCGTGCTTGTGCTGTCACTCACGCTGCAACCCATACCAGCCATACTTATTGGCTCTGGCTGTGGCCTGGCAGGTGAGCAGGCACTAACCGAGGGGGGGGGGAGATGATGGTGAGGAAATATTGAGGTTCCATCCTCTGTACTGAAAAAGGTAATTTGGCACTTTTGTGTGTTAAGGATGATTGAGTGATGTTAGTGAACACTAACTAAAATAACAGCCTGTATTAGTTTTAGAAACTGAAGTAGATTGGAGGTAGAGGTCGGCACATGGCTTGATGTTGAGTGGCTTTTGATTTTAGGTTACATTGATACTACCAATAAGAGTAAAGAGTTAAATATTTGAAAGTAGTGTTTTTGTTAGTTTAATTATGTAGTTGACAGTTTTGCATTTTGAGTGCAATGTCACATCACTGTCCGATTTGAATCACATCTTAGTGTTTATGCGGGTTATGGGGGTGTTATGGCGAGATTATCTGTTGTAGATACTGAGACTGGTGAGGTACATGAGGTAGCGGAAATAAAGGATACAAGGTTAAAGAGGAAGGCTGTTTGGTATAAGGGGATGATAGTGGGATCGGCTAGATTATCAATGATGGATTTAAGTTCGTCTGATTTCAAGGTTTACCATGCCATGATTGGTATGATTAAGTATGGGAATAAGGTTGTAGTGAATCAGACTAAGTTAAGTGAGTTGTTAGGTCTTAGGAGGGAGACGGTTAGTAGATCATTATCAAGTCTTGAGAAGCATCGGATTATCGAGAAGAGGGGTAGGAGTCCTAATTCAATCACTTATATCATTGGAAGTGCTTATGCTTGGTGCGGGAGTGATGCAAATGAAAAAGAAAAGTAATGTAATTTCCATAGTAACCCCTGTGATATTGGAGAGGGTGGCGAAAATGAAGATAGCTCAAAAGGCTATTCCAAAAGGTAAGGATTGGGTTGAAGTCTCCTATGCTCAAAAGGAAGAGGCAAAACAATTGGGTTGCAGGTGGTGTCCTATTGAGAAAAAGTGGTATGCTTCGTCTTGGGTTAGCTCTAAACAGGTTGAAATACTGTTAAAGGAAAGTGCGGAGAAGAAGTTGAAGAGGTTTTTCAAGCGTTCATTGACTAAATAACGAAGCTCACTAACATGGCCTACGATAAAGAAACTGATTCATATATGACTGAGACCGAGCTTCGTAAGCTGGAGAAGCAGCGGAAGAGGGCTATCAATAAGGCGAAATCTGATGAACAGGCTGCTAAACGGCTTGAGTGGGTGAACAAGCAGAAGCTGGCGCGCCAGCCTATTGGTACTGTTGTTGGGAATAAGCAACGGATGCAGGAACTCAAGGATTTGTTGCTAAGTGAAGAGAATGGCAAGAAGATAATCGAAAAGGCTATTTTGATTGCTATGGATGATGAACACCCTGGACAAGCAACAATGTTAAAGGCGTGTCTTGATAAGATATTGCCAGCAAGCTTATTTGAAGATAAGAAGGGTGGAGCAAGAACTGCTGTCCATATTACGATTGGTCGTGTAGGTGAAACTACTGTTGAGGGAGAGGTAATAGAAAATGAGTGAGAAAACATTAAATTTTCATGGTAAGCCCGTTCAATGTATCACGTCTGAATTGTTTCATCGAGACTCACCATTGTATAAGGTGTTTATTAAGCTTGACCCAGAAAGCAAAAATATAGATTTTGAATACTCTTGTTGGTTTGACAAAGAGAAGGAACATTCTGCTGGTTTGGAAGATCAGGCTATTGCTGAAGCTATGTTTGGACTAGAGCGCACTATGTATGGTATAGAAAATGAGTAGTCCTCTTGTAATTGCTCTCCCAAAGGCCGGGAACAACGTAACAGAGAAGGCTTGCAAGCTACTTAGGCTATCACCTGCTCACCATAAGCATACCGCCAATTATCATCTTGCCGAGACCAACAAGGTAATCTACGCTTATCGTAACCCGCGAAACGCACTTGTTTCCGCGGTAAAGTACCTGAATAGCCAAGTCAGGGGTATGGACAGCCTTATCACTGAAGATAAGTTGATAGACCAGTTCTTTGACTTTTTCAACTGCTCACTTCCTTACACATATCGTGCTTTTGCTCCTTGGCACAAAACATCTGCATGTATTATCAAGTTCGAGGATTTGATTACAAAAAAAGAAGAAATGAACAAGATTGCCGATTACATGGGTGTGAAACATTGTTCTGATGCAACTTACGCTCAACTTTATGGCTCAAGTCCTACTTGGAGCGGTAAATTGTCTGAATGGGAGCTTGTATGGACTGACAAGCTGGATCATTACTGGAAAGAAGAAGGTATGGTCGAGATAGAACAAGGCTTGGGGTATCAGCTTGCACTTTGAGCTTCTAAAATGGCAGGATGAGGTTCTAGCCGACAAAACACGCTTCAAGGTAGTCTGCGCTGGTCGCCGCTGTGGTAAGTCCCGTTTGGCAGCTATTATGCTGCTTATATACGGTCTTAAATGTCCTGACGGCTCTGGTGTCATGTATATCGCACCAACACAAGGACAAGCCAGAGTCATTATCTGGGACATCCTAATGAAACTTGGTTTGGATGTGATAGCAGGAAGCCATGTGAACAACATGGAAATCAAGCTAATCAATGGATGCACTATCTATATAAGGGGCGCAGACCGTCCAGACACACTTCGAGGCGTTTCCCTGACTTTCGTTGTGCTGGATGAATACGCCGACATGAAACCTATTGTGTGGGAGCAGATTGTTCGCGCTTCATTGTCTGACAAGCTTGGTGATGCCCTGTTCATCGGAACTCCAAAAGGACGAAACCATTTCTACGACATTTTTATGGTTGGTCAGAGTGATGACAATGAATATAAGTCATGGAGCTTTACTACCGCCGATAATGAATTGATAGAGCCAAAAGAAATAGAGGCGGCAAGACGAACCCTATCAAGTTTTTCTTTCAAACAGGAATATTTGGCTTCTTTTGATAATGCCGGAACCAATGTTTTCAGGGAAGAATGGCTGAAATACGGAACAGAGCCGAAACAAGGTTCATGGTATATGGCCTGCGACCTGGCAGGGTTTGAAGCTGTAGGACAAGATGCTTCCAAGTCAAAGAAACGACTGGATATGTCAGCATTCGCAATAGTAAAGGTAACAGATGAAGGTAAATGGTTTGTGCGTAAAATTGAATATGGCAGATGGGATGTTCGGGAAACTGCGGTAAGAATACTGAAAAATATCCGCGAATTCCGCCCAGTCATGATAGGAATTGAAAAAGGAACCACAATGAATGCTGTTCTTCCTTATCTGTCAGACCTGATGCGTAAGAACAATGTATTTTCCCATATCATCCCTCTTTCTCATGGAAACCAGAACAAGAATGACCGTATTGTTTGGGCGTTGCAGGGAATGTTTGAACATGGTCGGATTACGCTGAATGAAGAAGGGGCAAACTACAATAAGTCATGGCAGCAGGAGTTTGTTGACGAATATTTGATGTTTCCTACTAAAAACGTCCACGATGACCTGATAGACGCGCTTGCTGACATAGCTCAAATGGCGATTACGAACTACCGCGGTGAAGAAAACGAAGAAGAATACGAACCGCTTGACATTATTTCAGGGATTTGATACGGTGTAAGCACTCACTAACCTGCGGGTGAAATCATGGCCTCAGAAAATCCTTTGGAAATCATACAAAACAATACCGCTCAAGTGATTGATAGCGTAGAGCCTGAACCAAAAACAGAATTCTACGAAAACACGGAAAACGACAAGGAGTTGTTGAATTTTGTGATTGACCATACTGATAGATGGCGCGATTACCGCGACCAAAACTTCAGTGATGACTTTGAAAAATACGAACGTATCTTCCGTGGCATTTGGGATGTTACAGACAAAACACGCGATTCCGAACGTTCAAGAGTAATTTCCCCCGCAACCCAACAAGCTGTTGAAACAAGCCATGCTGAGTGCATGGAGGCTATCTTTGGTCAAGGGGAATATTTCGACATAAAAGATGATCTGAAAGATAATAACGGCTCTGTAGATGTCGAGGTATTGAAGAATCAGCTCTATGAAGATTTTGCCCAAGACAAAATCCGCAAGAGCATAGATCAAATAGTGCTACTTGGCAAACTGTTCGGCACTGGAATTGGTGAAATTACAGTAAGCAAATCCAAGCATTACTATCCAATGACAGTTCCTGTAGATAACAACCAGTCAATGTATGGGACAGGCGAAAAAGATCGTGTTTGCGTAAAACTCAATCCTATACATCCAAAAAACTTCCTGTTTGACCCAAACGGAACCTCGGTAGATGATTGCATGGGCGTAGCTATAGAACGCTATTTATCCATCCACAAGATTGTCGCTGGCATCGCATCTGGGAAATACAAAAAAGTTGACATAGATACGTTATGGGAAGATGACTCTCTTGAACCTTCACTGGAAGTCAGGAACTTTCAGGATGACAAGGTTTTAGTGATGACGTATTACGGTTTGGTTCCAAGAGAATATTTAAGCGAAAAAGAAAAAAAAGATGATTCAAGTGAATTTTCAGAAAGTGTTGAAGATTACGAAGATATGGTTGAGGCCATCATCGTCATTGCCAACGGATCACTGTTACTCAAGGCAGAAGAATCTCCATACATGATGAAAGACCGTCCTGTTATCTCTTATCAGGACGATACTATACCAAATAGACTTTTAGGACGTGGGATAGTAGAAAAAGCCTACAACATGCAATGTGCCATTGATGGTTCCATGCGCTCCCATCTTGACGGGCTGGCTTTGACTTCAGCACCAATGATGGGCATGGATGCTACAAGACTTCCAAGAGGAGCAAAGTTCCAAGTAAAGCCTGGTGGCAATTTCATGGTAAATGGAAATCCTGCTGAAATCCTGTATCCGTTCAAGTTTGGAGTTTCTGATGGACAGTCTATGGAAACCAGCAAGGAATTCGAGCGCATGTTATTGATGGCAACCGCCACGATTGACTCGAATGGCTCTATTGCGCCTGTCTCTCGTGATAACCAGATGGATATGGCAACCGCCACGATGATTAAGAAATACAAGCGGATGTTGGTCAACTTTCAGGAAGATTTCCTTATCCCTTTTATCAAAAAGGCCGCATGGCGTTACATGCAGCATGACCCTGAACGTTATCCTTCGGTCGATGTTAAGTTCATTCCTACGGCAACTTTGGGAATTATTGCAAGGGAACACGAACAGAAACAACTTGCATTCCTGATTCAAACACTTGGCGCACAATCTCCATTAACGCCTGTTTTGATGCAGGGATTATTGAAAAACTCATCTCTCTCTGACAGGGAGAAGATGATTGAACAGATGAAGCAGATGAGCCAGCCAGACCCTGCCCAACAACAGATGGCGCAACAACAAGCACAGATGCAAATGCAATTAATACAGGCACAGATAGCAGAATTGCAAGCTAAAGCAGGAGTACATCAAGCGGATGCTCAAAAGACAACCGTAGAAGCACAACTTGCCCCACAGGAAACAAAAGCAAAAGTTATGAACGCCATATCAACCAATCTTCCAAATGAAGATCAGGCAGCCACTACCGAATTTGACCGCAGAGTGAAGATTGCTGACCTGATGCTCAAAGAAGAGGAAGTGAAGAGCAAGAAGGCGATTGTTGCTATGCAGATGGCAGAAAAGAAACAAAAACAAGAAGGAGATAACGCCTATCTTGATAAGTTACATGCACAGTTTACCGAATCGGAGCAGTAGTCATGTTGAAGCGAATCGTTGATTTGCTCAAGCCAGAAGTAAGTGTTGAGGCTAAACAGACAGGGATTACCCTGTTCATAGGCAAACAACTTGAAAAACTTGATGCCCGCCTCAGAACGCGGCTAATGATGGTGCTGATACCTCATTATTTACTGGAACCATTGTCCATACTGGAAATTTAGCTGCTAGTGATATTGCTGACATAGCTGGATTCTCAGGGTTTATAGCGCATACAGGAAGTTTAGCAGCAAGTGATGGTGTTGATAGTTTTGTGGCATCAGGAATACACATAAAGAACAAATTGAAGTATTGGAATGGAAGTGCATGGCAACCAAAACATCTGAAGGAATTTGATGGGGCAACTTGGCAAACAAAGACACTTAAATATTGGAATTGTTCTACATGGGTAAATTGATAATGGATAGAGAATTGCAGGACTATTACGAAGCAAGATTGTCAATTATGGGGGAGAAGGGATGGAAAGACCTCATGGAAGATTTGGAATTGATGATTGGTGACAGGAACCGGATAGATAACCTTTCCACGCTTGAGCAGCTTCATTTTGCCAAGGGAGAGCTTTCAATTATGAACTGGTTGAGAGGGTTAAAAGACCTTAGTGAAAAAACTTATGAGGATTTGAAAAATGTGTCCGATGTATGATTTCAAGTGTGTAAAGTGTAACGATACTTTTGAAAAACTTGCAAGTTATGACACGGCAGCGATAACTTGTGATTGTGGTGGAATGATGCAAAGGCAAATATCACTTCCAAATATCGTCCTTGATGGAACTGACCCAAGTTTACCAGGGGCCTATGACAAGTGGGCAAGAGACCACGAAAGACGAGCCGAGCAGAACAAAAAGAAAAGTTATTATGAAGGATAGCTTGACAAGCTATATTAATTGTGATTTACTGAAAGTAAGCACTCACTAACAAGGTTTTCCTTGATGAGTATAGATAACCTAAAACCCGAATGGGGCAGGAGAGTAATAAATGGCTGAGATATATGACGTGATTGAAGAACAAGGCGAATTAGAGGTTGTTGAGCAAGCGATTGCAAAACAGGAACCTGAACAGAAGCAACCGGAAGAAAACTTTGATGATATTTTGCCGAGCAAGTTCAAGGGCAAAACTGCAAAGGAACTAGCGAAGATTGTAGCCGATCAGGATTCGATGATTGGCCGTCAAGCGCAAGAGGTTGGAGATGTTCGCAGATTGGCCGATGAATTGCTCAAATCACAACTGAAGCCAGTCGAAAAAGAGAAGCCCAAAGAAGTAGATATTTTTGAGAATCCGCAGGAAGCAATGCGGCAGGCAATTGAAAACAATCCCAAGGTTATTGCAGCAGAGCAGTATGGTTTGCAGGCACAGCGGGACATGGCAAAGCGTGTATTGGTACAGAAGCATCCTGATTATGGGCAAGTTGTTCAAGACAACGAGTTTAGAAACTGGGTGAATGCAAGCAAAGTAAGAACGCAACTGTACGCACATGCTGAAAACTATGATGTAGATGCCGCCGATGAATTGTTGTCCACGTTCAAGCAGTTAAAAACAGTAAAGCAGCAACAAGTAACGCAAGCTGTCTCTGAAACAGAGAAGGCGGCGCGTGAAAAGTCATTGCAGGCTGGTGCTGTTGATACTGGCGGGAGCGGGGAAAGCTCAAAGAAAATGTACTCTAGGGTTAAATTACTTGAAATGCAATTGCGCCGTCCAGATGAATATGCGGCATTGGCAGATTCAGGAGAATTAGCAAAAGCATATTTTGAGAAGCGCGTTAAATAAACCATTTAGGAGAATATCATGGGCTTGGGAACTAATCACAGCACAGTAACAACGGCAGCAAATTTTATCCCTACACTTTAATTTTGGGGATGTAAAACCGATTCTGAATAACTGGGAGGGTTTTTTAGCCTAATCAGAGGGAACACGAAATAACCAAAACGCAGTTCGATACGGAGGTATCATGAAGCGAGTAAGTTGGAAGTATTTAGCTGGATTGATTGACGGAGAAGGTTGCATAGATGTTCAAGTAAACAAGGTTGGAGGCAAGTTTTATATCCGACCAAGATTGAGGATAGCAATGTCTGATGTCGCAGTAGAGTTACTTGAAATGTGCCAGTTGAATTTTGGTGGTCATCTTTACAAAAGAGATCACGAAAGTAAGAACTCAAACTGGAACAATGCAACAAGTTGGGAATTGGCTGGTTACAAACAGTCTTGCCCAGTTCTTAGAAACATAGTTAATCATCTAATCCTGAAAAAGGAACAAGCTAGGTTCTGTCTTTGGATGGAATCTGAAGTTAAAGGCAAACATACCACGCAAGAATGCGTTGATCGTTGCCGAGATGAGCTGAAGCTAATGAAGCGTGACCCGCACAGACTAAGTGAATCGGCGCAAGCAGAGGTGCTTGTGATGCTATAGTCGGAGCGTTCGTAATGACGCTGGGAAATGTGGGAAAACGAAACAATCGCCGCTTACAAGAGGAATCTTGTTGTGGCAAACCTTGTAACAAAAATGAGCTTCAAGGGTAAAAAGGGCGATACGCTGCATATCCCTGTCCCTGCGCGCGGCTCTGCAACTGCCAAGGCTGCAACCACGGAAGTTACATTCATCGCTGATACCGCAGGTGTTATCGACATTTTGATCAACAAGCACTTCCACTACGCAAAACTGTATGAGGATATTGCTTCCATGCAGGCAATGACTTCGATGCGGCAGTTCTACACGGCTGATGCAGGTTATGCGCTTTCCAAGCAAACCGACCAGGATTTGCATCTGTTGGGGGCTGGTTTGCAAGCTGGTTCCATTACTGGTGCTACCAATCTGTATGAAACCGCCGTAATCGGTGGTGATGGTTCTACTGCATTCAGTGGTTCAGCTAATACCAACACTGGTAACGGTACGGCACTGACCGATACAGGCATCCGTAAGATGATTCAATTGCTGGAAGATCAAGACGCTGACTCTTCCGAGTTGAAACTTGTTATTCCGCCTGTTGAAGCAAACGTTTTGCGCGGGATTGCACGATTTACCGAGCAAGCATTTACGGGTGACGGCTCTGTTCTCAAGACAGGAATTATCGGGAAGCTGTATGGCGTAGAAGTGTTTACTTCAAGTAACTGCCCTTGGATTCACGTCAACAGCGTAACAGGTACTCAATCGGTAACATTCTCTTCGACTGCGCCGACTGGAACCACTTATGCAGACGCATTTGCATTGACAGTAGACTGGACTACATCTACTCCTGGCGACACCAAATATCGCGCCGGTATGTTGCTGCACAAAGATGCTATTTGCTTGGCTGAACAAATGGGAATCCGTACCCAGTCCCAGTACATTCTGCAATGGCTTGGCGATGGCGTTGTTTCCGATACGATCTACGGGGTGAAAGAGCTTCGTGATTATGCCGGAACGAGTTTTGTTGTACCCGCCTAAGTAATCACATGAAGAGGGGGTGGTGAAAATCACCCCATTTCTCAAAACCATTTAGGAGATAATCATGGCAGATACACTGGTAGTAAACAAATCAGAGCAAAACAGAAATCAGTTCGGCGGCATGTACAATGAAATGTGGATGGTGACAATGACGGTAAGCGATATGGATGCCGTCGCAATAAACGATACGAAAGTATTAACATTCACAGTTCCTGGAGTTGCAGCAGGAGACCATATAATTTCGTATGGATGTTCTGTTGATTTTAACGATGGAACAGATCAAGCGATTGTTACATTTCTCCCATCTGCTGCAAATACCGTTACAATGTATATTCATGCAGACTTGGGAGAATTTGCAGCAGACGCACTGACAGCAGGGGTATTCAAATTGGTAATCGGTCGCCCGAGTTGGTAAAACAAAAACCCTGCTTCGGCGGGGTTTTAACAATGGAGAATTGATATGGATATACGCTCATTCGGGCCACTAGCACTTACCACATCAGCCGCTTCCGCTGTAAGTATTTGCGCTTCACAATCGCCTGGCGCTGGTGCGATTATAATCAATGGATCGCTGGCTTCTGGCGGAGTCGCAACGGTAGCTGGAGCGCAGTTGATTACACTGGTATTTGGTGGAAATGATACTGGAATCACTTTTACCATTACTGGCACTGATTCTGACGGACGTGCGCAAACTGAAGATGTAACTGGCGCGAGTGCCGGAACAGCTACGTCAACCAAGTATTTCAAGACTGTAACCGGAATTACTCATACTGGTTCTGTTGCAACAACTTTGACATCTGGCAACACGATTGATGCCGTATCAAATACAGTTCGTCCTAATTTATCAACAGCACTAACTGCTATCGGCATTGGTGTAAGGTTGGTAAGTGGCACGGCGACTTACAAAGTTCAGCATTCATATCAAGATGGCACATCTTCCCATCCGACTGTATGGTTTGATAATACTGCTGGAGCGAAAACAGCATCCTCTGAAGCAACCTATTCAACGCCAATTGCAACAATCAGATTGCTTATTTCTGCATCTGCTTCTGGATTGCTTTCTGGAAACATTATACAGGCGGGGTAATGATAATATTTAGGTGTAAGAGATCAGGAAACACAGTATCATTTTCCAATCCAAATGATATAGAACAACTCAGGAAGCACGAAGGTTATGAAGAGGTGAAAGATGAAATCAAGGCCGAAACAGTTACCGCCGAAACTTCCAACACAGAAGTTCCCGAAAAAAGCATTATTGATCGTTCCGTTGAAGATGAAGAAAAAAAGCCAGAAGTGCTAAAGAAGCGCGGAAGGCCAAAAGCAAAAAAGTAACAAGTTAATGCCATGCAGCCTAGCTACAACATGGATAATTTAGACAAAACCTAAATATTTATCGGATAGCTACTATGGCAACACTCGCAGAACTTCAAGCACAATACGCTAATCTTGCAGAGCAGGATTCTTTCGTTGCCAGACAGCGCAGGAAGGCAATTCAGTCGAAAATTGCAGCCATGCAAGCGCAAGCGGCACAAGCAACACAAGCATCTTACACGCCATCTGTTGCACCTATTCCTACCCCTGCTGGTGGAATGTTGCCACCTCTTGCACAAACATCTTTACCATCTTTAGCCAATGCACCTGTTGGTCAAGATGGGGTAAGTACATATTCGCCTGATTTATTACAAGGTAATGTATCTGTCCCAGCCTCTGCCCCAGCGGAACAAACCACACCTATTCAAGCTGCACCTCCTACTGCGCTTCAACAATACCAAAAATACCTACAGGATCATGCGAACGAGGGTTCTTACTCAAACGACATGGGAACGTTTGGCAAATCGCCACAACAGTTAGGTAAAGAAGCATTCGATTCTTTGCCTGACGGAATGGGAAAGTATGAAGTAGCCGCATACTTGAGAGACGCGGAACAGAAACAAGGTATTTCTGGGGATTTCTCAGAGGGGGGTGGTGGTAGTACAAGCCAGATATATGTTCCAGTTGATTATCTCAATAAAATTAGCAATGCCACAGCTCAACTTGCGAAGTCAAATGACCCACGGTGGGAAGCTGCGTTAAATGCCTACAACACAGGACAACCAGTACCCGCTGCTTTTCAGGATGAAATTAATAAATATCGGAACTACTACCGCGAAGGACAAGCAGAACCGGGAAAACTGACACAAGAAACCATAACTGCTGCCAATACACAATGGGCGCAAGATGTTGCTCAAAGTCCATTAGACAGGGCAGCGGCTAGTGTGGCAGGGTTAGGCTATGGTTTTTTGGGCGGCACAGTAGGTTCGGCAGTAGGTGGGCCAATTGGCGGTATGCTTGGTGGAGCCGCCGCCGCAGGCGCATGGAATTCAGGCAATACAGGGTCAGGTGTTGGTTCATCTAACCCTATATTTGCTCAAATAGGAGGTGCTGTTGGCGCGTCTGGTGTTGGGGTAAACACTACAGGACAAGTCACCCCAGAACTAGGTTATTATAATTCGCCAGAAACTACAATGCCTCTTAACGAGGTGCCGATGTACAACGCACCCATTGTAGATACAACTCCTGTTGGAACGACTGATTACACTGCACCTGTCGGACTCGAATCTGTAACCCCTCCTCCACAGATAGAGACAAACGACTTTTATACTTCACCATCTGGGTACACCCCTCCGCCGGTAATTCCGAACGAATTTTCGATGCCGCTTGAATCTGTCCCGATGTATAACGCACCTATTGCAGAAGCTGCCCCCGTTGCCGCAACAAATCTTGGTCAATATGCCGCTCCTGTCGCTGTAACCACAGGTGGAATGTTGGAATCCTCTGCACTTATACCTGCTGCTACTCAAACTGTAGCTCCTGCTACTGGTGGATTACTGACAAACGCAGCAAACACTGTAATTCCAGCCGCAACAAATTGGTGGGAAAGTCCTCAAGCATGGAGTACAGGGTTGAATATGCTTGGTGGTTATCTTCAAGGAGAACAGGCGACACAAGCGGCACAAACATCTGCCAATGCACAGATCGAAGCAGCCAGAATCGCCGCAGAAGCCGCAAAGTTTAAGCCGGTAGGAGTTACTTCAAGATTCGGTCAATCGCAATTCGGTTATGACGATAAAGGCAACTTAATATCTGCTGGATATAACCTTTCGCCGGAAGCAAAAGCGCAACAGGATATTCTGATGGGCGTATCTGGAAATATGCTTAGTCAATACCAAGGCGCACAGGCTGCTACAGCCCCTATGGGGACCGCTGGACAGCAAGCAATGGCACTTGGGCAAGGATACCTTGGGACTTCACCGCAAGCGCAGGCAGCGCAGTATATGGCTCAACAACAGGCTTTGCTTGCACCAAGTCGTGAACGTGAAATGGCAGCATTGCAAGCAAGATTGCAGGCACAAGGTAGGGGTGGTTTGGCTGTAGGAGGAACATCTAGCGGAATGATGGCTGCGAATCCTGAACTTGAGGCTTATTACAATGCCATTCGTCAACAGGATTTGGGGCTTGCTGCACAAGCTACGCAAGGTGGAATGGACTATGCGAAGTTCGGTGCTGGAATGGTTGGCGCAGGAGGAGATTTGATAAGTGGCATGTATGGCACTCAGGCTGCTGCTTATAAACCTTACCAAACCGCTTTAGGGGGAGCTACAACACTTGAAGGGCTTGGTCAGAACCCAATGGACTTGGGAATCAATATTGGCGCAAAAGGAACTGCGGCAAGCGCAATGTCAGGACAACTTCTTGGACAAGGAATGGCTAATGCCGCAACTACAATGCAACCGGCTAATGCTTATAGCCCGTGGGTTGGATTGCTTTCTGGTGGGGCTAATATGATAGGCCAATACAATAAACCTCAACCTCAACCTCAACAAAATCAGTGGGGGAAATAACATGGCAGACAATATCGTAGCAGGATTGTTCGGATTAAGCCCAAATCAAATCCAACAGCAACAGCAAGAACAGACGTATCAACGGGCGCAGAACTTTGCTCAACAATCTCCGTTTGAACGTGCCAATTCCATGATGTATCAGGGCGGTGCTGGACTGGCGAATATAGGTGCAGAAAGTATGGGCTTGGTTAATCCGGAAGTGGAGGCAGCCAGACAACGGCAAGCCGCAATGCAAGGCGCTGATGTGCAGACACCGGAAGGACTGCGTGCTCTTGCCTCCAGACTTCAAGGCATGGGAATGCAACAACAGGCAATGATGGTTGCTGCCAAGGCTAATGAAATAGATGCACAAAGGCAGGATATGGCATACAAGAAAGCTCTTGAAGAAAAAGCTTTGCGTGAAACTGAGCCAAAGGGTGAATATCAGGAAATCGGTGTTAAAGGGAAACCAGATTACCGGCAGCGTGTGAAGATGAATCCAGATGGAAGCTATGTGAGCATTGGCGAACCTTACCAAATTGCTGCTGGCGTTAATGTAGATGCTAGACCATCTGGCGTCGTTACTCCTCCAAAGAACCTTACAAGAGAAGCAAGATTGTTGTGGGAACTAAAAAATGGATTGATTGACCAGACAACTTATGATGCCTCTATTGCTGCAACACCAGGCGCAAAATTAAAAACAGAAAAAGTTTCTTCTGCGAATTTAGCTGAATCAGGATTTAAAGCTGTAGAAAGAAATATAAATGCTTTATATGATGATAAAACTAAATCACTAACAGATGCGGCTAAACCTTTGTTTGGAAAATACGCACAATATAGACCTGATGTGTTGCAATCTCAAGAAACAGTGGATGCGAATACAGCACTTGAATCTCTTACAAATCAGGTAATGATGGCAAATCTTGCTGACGCAAAAGAACGTGTCGGTCAATCATTTGGGTCTATGCAAGTTCAAGAATGGGATAAGTTCACACAACAACTTACATCATTAAAGAGGGGATTAAGCGAAAAGTCTGCTGCTGAAGCAATGCAGTATGTTAATGATTTTATTAAAACAAAGCGCAATATTTTAAAGATTGCACTTGAGCAAACTCCAAAAGTGGATATTGAGCAAACAGAACCATCTGTTGCTATTAAAACAATGCCGTCGCCATCACAACATACCGGAAGGACAATTAAGGATACAAAGACTGGTAATCGTTACAAATCCGATGGAACTAAATGGGTGAAGCAATAATGGCTTTCATATTCGAAGATGAGGCAACAGAAAAAACGAACGCAAGATTTGTGTTCGAGGATGAAACTCAAGCTGAAAGACCTTTAAAACAAATTGAAAATCAACCTGACTTGGCAGCCAGAATCGCCGCTCCGTTTGTTTCAGGAATCAAAAACCTTGGTGGAGCTATTGTTGAACCAGCATTACAAATGGCAACCGGATTCGCGGCCAAACCAATATCAGAAATTGGTGGAATGGCTGCTGCTGGAAGAGAAATGATTAGTCCTCAAGGGGGCGATCCAGAAGCATTTAAGCGAAGCATTGCAGAACAGCTTACTTACGAACCAAGAACCACAGGAGGTAAATTTGTAAGCCAGAATATTCTTGCACCTATTGGTGGTGTTATAGAAGCTGGAGCAAGTGCTATTGGTAAAGGTGCGGAAGCATTGACCGGAAGTGAATTGGCTGGCGGTGGAGTAAAAGAAGCTGCTATGCAGGGAGTTGGATTCTTAGGCGTTAAGGGTGCTCCAAAGGCAGCGGCAAGCATAAGAGAAGCAAATATTGCTAAAGCAGCATCACTGGCAGAAAAACAAGCAAGGGAAACTATTGCGAACAATATTCGGACAGAAGGAAATCGAATCGGTCTTATAGCCCCGGCAGAAGGTCGTCTTAAAGAAACCTTATCTAATATTGGTGGTGCAAATTCTTATCTTTCCATGAAAAACATGGAAACCATTACCAAAAAGGTTGGGGAAGATGTTGGGATAAAAAAAGGTTCAATATCTGATGTTGATGTATCTACCAGAATCAAGGAATTATCTTCTCATTACGGTGCTGTTGAGAGCGCATTGGGTAAAGCTGTCCCTATTAAACTCGACTTCAAGAAAGGTGTGAATGACTTGCTGGAGCCGATGCAAATAAAATATGCACAAGACCCAAAATCGTTTGCTTCTTTAAAAGCTCCGATAGAACTTCTTGAGCAACAATTAAAACCAATTGTTGATGCAAGCGGGAAAATGGTTAAGCAAGAAATTCAACCATCCATTGTTATGGACAAGATTCGCCAATTGAGAAGCGATGCAAGAAAGTACGACAAAGACACCACTGGCGATCCTGCAAAAGCAGAAATGGCTACTACAAATTACAAGCTGGCAAATCTATATGAAGACTTAATAGAGAATTCATTACAGAAGTCTGGGAAAACTGCACTTCTTGAAAAGTTCAGGGATGCAAGAACGCAACTATCAAAAATTCACGTTATTGAGGCAGCACGGCGAACAGACGGTTTGATTGACCCACAGAAACTTGCTAGTGTTATTGGTAAATATGCTGACAACAAAAGAGTAGCAACAGGGAGCTTAAAAATCGCTGCTGATTTCGCAAACACATTCCGGAAAGTTACCCAGCCTATAATTAAATCTGAATTGCCAACAGCAAGCAGATGGGAAATTCCTATGGCATGGACAGGTGCGTTAGGGGCAGTTCCTACAGGCGGCAAATCACTTGTGCTTGCATCACCAATGATGGCAAGAGCAATAGCTCCTTCATTGGCAGAACGGGGATTGTTGCAGGGTAAAATACCATCTTATGAGTTGTCAAAATTAAGACAAGCAGCACCAGAATCCGCGAGAATAGGGATGTTAGGAGGGGCTTTTTCTCCTTATGTTAAAGAGGAACAACAATGACTTTTCTCCAAGCTGTTAATGAGGTATTGGCAAGGCTGCGCGAATCTTCCGTAGCTGCTGTATCTACATCTGCCTATTCAACAATGATGGGTAAGTTCGTCAATGATGCAAAGCGACAGGTTGAAGATGCGTGGAACTGGGATGCACTGAGAACTACAAAAACAGTTACTACTTCTAACGGAGTTAGTACATATACCGTTACTGGTTCTGGTCGATTCCCAAAAGGAATTAAGATTAACGATTCTACCAATCTTAACGAATTACATAATGTCCCGCTGCAATGGATTATCGACCAACAACAACTTACCACAACGACAAATAGTGCGCCAAGTTATTATGCGTGGAATGGTACTGATGGAACTGACAGCAAGATTGAACTGTTTCCTACTCCTGCCGGAATCTACTCTATAAAATGCAATCTCTATGTTCCGCAAGTAGCGTTATCAGCAGATGCAGACATTATCACGATTCCGCATGAGGCTGTTATAGCTGGAGCGTATGCTCGCGCATTGGTTGAACGTGGAGAAGATGGAGGTTTGACAAGTAGTGAGGCTTACGGGCTTTACAAGGGAATTCTTGCAGATCAGATAGCTCTTGAGGCATCAAGATTTATCGAAAACAGTTGCTGGGTGGCAGTGTAATGGCAAAACAAATAACACCATTTGCGATAACCGCACCTGGATTTTTTGGTGTAAACACACAGGATAGCCCTGTAGAAATGCCGCATGGGTATGCTCTGATTGCGTCTAATTGCGTCATTGATAAATCCGGTAGGGTGGCATCAAGGAAAGGATGGGCGAAAGCTCATGCTTCCAATACAGAACTTTCTACGGGGAACGTAACCTGTATTGGTGAAGTGATTGAGAATGGCGGAACTGCAACAACTGTATGCGCAGGTAATGGTTATTTATTCAAACTAAGCGGTACTGCGCTAACCACGTTGACTTATGGCGGAGGTGGAGCAGCACCGACAATCACGTTGAATAATTGGCAGTTCTGTCAGTTGAATGGAATAGGAATATTCTGGCAAAGAGCTTATGACCCGTTGATATATGACCCCGCTGTTTCCACCACAACATTCAGGAGATTATCAGAAAAGGCAGGATATGCAGGAACAGTACCACTTGCGAATACAGCGATTAGTGCTTACGGCAGGATATGGTGTGCAGATACAACAGCGGATAAAAACACAGTTACTTTTTCAGATGTAATTACTCCTCAAGTCTGGACAGGCGGAAGCTCTGGAACATTGAATCTGTTAAGTGTATGGCCCAAGGGTGGGGATAAAATAATCGCCTTGGCAGAACACAATAATTTCCTCGTTATCTTCGGAAAGACGCAGACGCTTATCTATTCAGGAGCAGGAACTCCATCCTCAATGACTTTAGCAGACCATTTGAATGTGGGATGTATTGCGAGGGATTCTGTTCAGAATACTGGTGATGATATTCTGTTCCTTTCAAATGATGGAGTACGTTCGTTAAAGAGAACGATACAGGAAAAGTCTGCGCCGCTAGTAGGAATCAGCAGGAATGTCAGAGACGAAATTATTTCTCATGTAAGCATAGAAACTGTTGAAAACATAAAGACCGGTTACTCACCAGCAGAGGCAATTTATGTTTTAACGCTTCCGACAGCTTTGGAGTCATATTGTTTTGATACAAGACATCCTTTGGAGGGCGGCTCATTCAGAACAACAACATGGTCAACCTATCCAAAAAGTTTTTACAGCACTTCAGATAATAAGTTTTATTTAGGAGAAGCAGGGTATATAGGTTTGTATTCTACATATCGTGATGATGCTGCTGAATACAGAATGAAGTATTACTCCACATGGATGGATTTTGGCAATCCGTTGCAGACATCTATTTTGAAGAAGATATTTGTAACGCTTATTGGCACGACATCACAAGACGCGGTTGTTAAATGGGGCTTCGATTTTGAATCAACATACAGCTCAGAGACGGTAACAATAGTTAATTTATTCACCCCATCTGAATATGGAATAGCTGAATATGGGATAGCAGAATACGGTTATATAACTACGGTACAAACATTAAATGCCCATCCTGGTGGTTCTGGAACTGTGGTTCAATTCGGGATAGAAACGCAGATTGCAGGTTCGCCAGTATCAATACAAAAAATAGCAATACACACGAAAGACGGACGACTAGGAGGATAATATGTCATACACAAAGATTACTGATTACGCTGCTAAAGACGGTTTGATTACCGGGAACCCTTCAAAGATAGTCAGGGGTGCAGAACTTGGAGCAGAGTTTGATGCGATAGTAACAGCAGACGCACTAAACCTTAAAACAACCGCCTTGGGAACTGGTGTTGAGACGTTTCTTGGCACTCCAACAAGTGCAAATTTGCTGGCTGCTGTAACTAATGAAACTGGAACTGGTGCTTTAGTATTTGCCACCAGCCCAACGCTAGTCACTCCAGCACTCGGTACTCCGGCCAGTGGAACTCTCGACAGTTGCACCACAAACACCGAATCCGCAAATAACAATTCCACGCAACTAGCCAGCACTGCGTATGCGGATAGGTTGACTGCGGGGACTTTGCCGGGTGCGTTTACTGAATTAAGATCAACTGGGCTTAACGTGACCACAGGGGGATTCTATAACGCAGCTAATAAGTTCGGGGTAGATAACAACGCTGGAACAACTCGTTTTTATTCTAGTGGGCTTAATGATTTAACTCGCGGTTCTTATGATTTCAGAGTTACAGATTCTGTAGGCACACTTGATATGTCTGTAGGCACTTGGACATCCACAACTTTCGCAGTAATCGGAGCAATCTCTGCCACCACAACCGTAACCGGCATTCTTACAAACTGCACGGGACTACCAGCCGCAGGTGTTACAGGAACAGCATTGGTTGCGGCTGCTATCGGTACTACGGTACAGGCGTATGATGCTGACCTTACTACTTGGGCGGGGGTAACACCAGGAACAGGGGTTGCAACAGCACTAGCAGTGAATGTTGGCAGTGCGGGTGCGCCTGTTGTAAATGGTGGCGCACTCGGTACTCCGGCCAGTGGAACTCTCGACAGTTGCACCACAAACACCGAATCCGCAAATAACAATTCCACGCAACTAGCCAGCACTGCGTATGCGGATAGGTTGACTGCGGGGACTTTGCCGGGTGCGTTTACTGAATTAAGATCAACTGGGCTTAACGTGACCACAGGGGGATTCTATAACGCAGCTAATAAGTTCGGGGTAGATAACAACGCTGGAACAACTCGTTTTTATTCTAGTGGGCTTAATGATTTAACTCGCGGTTCTTATGATTTCAGAGTTACAGATTCTGTAGGCACACTTGATATGTCTGTAGGCACTTGGACATCCACAACTTTCGCAGTAATCGGAGCAATCTCTGCCACCACAACCGTAACCGGCACTCAACTAATTTCCAATGTAGCCACCGGAACTGCCCCGTTATCAGTAACCTCGACTACTGAGGTGGCAAATCTTAAAGCGGCTACTGCTACGCTTGCCTCAACAGTAACAGTAGCAGATACGACCAGTGCTACTTGTTCTGTTGGCCTGTTCGAGTCAGCGACCGGTTCATTGGCAGCAAAGACTGACACCGGAATTACTTACAACGCAACTACCGGAGTTCTGACTGCGACCGGATTTAGCGGCCCATTGACGGGGAATGTAACTGGCAATGCATCTGGAAGTTCTGGCACCTGCACAGGTAATGCTGGAACAGCTACTGCATTAGCGACTGCCCGTGCAATCTACGGAAACAACTTTGACGGTTCCGCAGCACTTACGCAGATCATCGCCTCAACCTATGGGGGGACAGGCAACGGGTTTACCAAGTTTACTGGCCCAACTACGGCGGAGAGAACGTTTACATTGCCTGATGCTAGTTCCACTTTGCTTTATTCAGGTGGGGCATTAGGAACACCGTCAAGCGGAGTAGCAACCAACTTAACTGGAACTGCTGCTGGATTGACAGCAGGAAGCGCCACACTTGCATCCACCATAACTGTAGTTGACACAACGAGTGCAACCTGTAACGTAGCTCTGTTTGACGCATCAACAGGAAGTCTTGCTGCAAAGACCGACTCTGGACTTATCTATAACGCAACTACGGGTGTTTTAACGGCTACTGGATTCTCTGGGCCGTTGACAGGAACAGCGTCTGCAAATGCATTACTTGCGGGTTCAGCTTCGCAAGCCTTTGCTGTATCAACACTAACAGCAGCCGCCACTGGTGCCGGCAGTGTTTCTGTTACTGGCACTAATTCTAGTAATTCTGGGGTAGGGGTAAAGGGTGAGAGCACATCTACAACTTCAGGTACTTTTGCGGTGTGGGGAAGAGCAACCGGGGCGACTGGAAGCACAATTGGGGTATATGGTGAATGTGCTTCTGCAACGGGGTATGGTGTGAAAGCTGTGAATTCTGGTAGCGGCGTTGGCTTGCGGGCTGAAAGTACAAATGGAACCGCTATACAAGCCACTGCTGCTGGAGCCGGATACGCATTGTACATCGAAGGAGACATAACATCTCCCGTGAACGCGCCCTTAAAAATTGTTCCAGCAAATGCTGAGCCGACAGGCCCTAATGCTATTGGTGATATGTATGTCACAGCCGCAGGGGTATTGAAAATATGCACCGTTGCTGGTACGCCGGGAACTTGGGTTTCTGTTGGTGCGCAAACTTAAAACTTAACCTCTATTCCAAGCGAAAAATTATGCACCACAGCCCCGCCCTCAACGCCAATAGTCACATACTGAAACGCCTTGCGGTACTCAGCAGGAAGATAGTAGGCAACAGCAAATTGAATCGCTCCAGCAGCGATGAAGTATCGGTCAACTTGAGCCACAGATGGATGTTTGCCAAGATAGGAATTTTGTTCATACCACTTATCAGGATTGCGCGCAATATTGCGCGTCTGCGCCCAGTCAATCGAGTGCAGCGTCAGGTAAACAGCTTCGCGTCCTGTATCCGCAGCCGTCCATTCATCAGCGTGAGAATTGGAAGTGAAAAGTAAGAAAAGAACGAGTATGATTTTCATTTTTATAGCCCCTTTATTGATATAATATACATTATTTAAAAAAAAGCTACACAAACGTAGTATAACCGTAACATCAACTAAGGAGCTTTAAAATGGATATTAAAGAATTAGTAAGAGAGAAAGTATTAGCCGAGATGGTCGCGGATTATGCAGCTATTATCTTGGATATGCAGAAAGTAATCAATGAAGGACAGCAGAAGATAGCAGAACTGACAAAGGCAGTTGAGCCACCAGTTGCTCCAGAATAAGAGGTGAATAATGGATGAGCGCAGATCAAAACCAGCGGAGGATAGGCGAGTGCATGAGCGCGTTATAAAACTTGAAGAGTCGATGGAGGCGCATCTAGTAGAACATACGCAATTTGTTTCATTGCTGTCTGACAGTATAAGAAACGTAGAAGCGGCAAGTAATAAAATGGCCGTATCAATGAATGAAATAGCTGACGTGCTGAAAGTCTACAACAACACGCGCGGATTCATCACTACGATGAAGGTAGTGGGAGCTACGATATTCTGGATAGCTGCTATTGGCGGTTCACTGGCGGCGATTGGCGCATCTATCAGATTCTGGATTAAATCATGAGATACCTGACTAATAATTTCACATTACCAGAGTTGACGCATACCGAGGTGCGCAAATATGACAATACCCCACCAGATGCAATCATACCAAACATTATCCGTACTGCAAACAAGCTGGAAGAAGTGCGAGCCTTGCTTGGCAGCAAACCGATAAACGTCAATTCATGCTACCGTTCCCGCGCTGTGAACAAAGCCATAGGAGGCAGTAAAACATCGAAACACATGGAGGGTCTTGCCGCTGACTTCACATGTCAAACTTACGGCTCACCCCTTGCAATAGTCGAGGCGATTGCGAAAAGCGATATATCATTCGATCAGCTTATCTTGGAATTCTTCAATCCAGCAACGGGACGCGGTTGGGTTCACATTGGATTGGCGGCGAAGAACAGGAAGCAAATTTTAACCATAAATCCACACAGCACGTTTAGTGGCATTCACCCATAGGAGGCAACATGAACAAAATTAAACTTTGGTTTGACAGAATTATTCGTTCTCGCACGATGTGGTTCAATGCGGTAGTTGCGGCACTGGCAGCACTTGAAGGCGTATTTGGCATGTTGCAAGGGTTCCTGCCGGGTAACGTATTCGCGTATCTGACCATCGCCCTCACAATCGGGAACGCTATCCTGCGCGTTCTGACAACTCAGTCTCTTGCTGACAAATGAACCGTTACGCCATTATCATTGCTTGCCTGATGGTAGGGCTAGGCTTGACTCACTGGAAGGCGTATAGCCACGGTAAAGAAGTTGTGCAAGTGAAATTTGATACATATAAGGGGAACATCAATGACCAAGTTCAGAAGGCAAACGCAAAAGCGGCTGCAATCAAACTCGAACAAGACGCAAAGCTTGCCAAAGCAAAGACTGATTACGATGCTGATCGGCGTAGGCTTGATGCTGCTCTTGCAGGGCTGCGAAAGTCTCAAATTGTGCCAAGGAACGAAAGTTTGCCAGTGGCAGGATGTGGCAGCGATTCAATGCCCTCCGAAACAGGAAATACCGAAAGAATTGCTCCAGCCGCTGAGATTACAGCCGGAGCTTGTGAGGGTTCTGAATTCTGGGAAAATGCCTTAAAAGATACGTTACAGTGCTCTAAGTTGATTGAATTTGTTTCAAATTAACAATCAGCGCAGCAATCGCCTTGCCCACTACTGGCGACAGTTGGCAATCCTGTGCAATCTTGGAACAGCGTTCTGTCTCGGCATTGCGAATGCCTGAAGCATACTTCTCTAAGTACGAAAGAAAATCCGCCTCATACCAGCCGGAAATAAAATACTCTCCAGTAGTGTCCAAATCAAGTGATGCGTTGTAGTTAGGAACGTCCAATATAGAAGGCTTATCTGCTCTCGGTGTATTACGTTCAGCTTCTGCGGCATAGCGTAGAATGCGCTCATTGGTTAATTCTACGTAAAGCTTGTCAATGCGCGCTCGTAAGTCTTCAATCTCTTGTCGTGAACCATAACTGCCATAAACTGGTATTGTATTCCTGTCAAAGTTGCTCGCAGTTACATAGATCATATTGCTTTCTGCGGGGAGCGTTACATCGTCTTGATTAATCCAGAATAGCGGTTCATAGCTCATTTTATTTTACCTCATTCCAAAGTCCAGGATTATGTGCAGCCGTAGATAGAGCTTCGGAAAGAAGTGTAAATGTCTCAGGGGCAACTCTCATGGCTGTTACTAATGGTTTTAACCCTGAACGAGGAGTAATTAAGGCCACGCCAATAGTCCCATCATCGAACTCAGCTAGCTCGACACGAGTCTGAGAATCGTTGTTGCGAAGGCCTAAAGTACGAAGAATCTTTACATCACTCATTTCATTCACTCCTTTTCATTACTTCCAAAAGCTCGCAAACAGCGAGTACACAATCAAAACGATCACGCAGTAGTAACCGAAATATTGTAGGTAGATCATATTGACTACTCCTTACATACACCAGTTTGCCGCAATGCCCACCTATTTTCGCCAACAGCAAAGTAGTCCTGGATAATCTTGTGCCGTTGTTCGAGTGTTATTTTGGCCGGCTTGGCAAGTTCGTCGCGTAGTTGGATGTTGTCGAGGATTAGTATAACAACAAAGGCCATTAGGAATATGGTTAGCAGCATCCACGCGAAAATGGTGTGCGGAGTTTTCATTTGATTAACTCCACATCTTTAAGCTGGCGCGTCTCGGCATCGAAGGTTAGTTTGACGTTTGGTGTGTTGCATCTGTCAACCCCCGCCCACATTGTATACTCGCCACAACCACCCAAAGACACGAAATACTGCTTAACAATATCCGGCTTCGGTATAGGCTTCTTGCGGTAGATATTCTCAGGATTCCATGTTGGCTGACAGTAACTATACCAACTACCATCTATCCTGCTTTGATATTCAACCTCACCGCCATCCGCCCAATAATGGATAAGTTCTGCGTGTATGTGTGGTGTGCTCATTTTTTTACCCCCGCAAACAACTTAACGGCACGTTGTAAAAGCTGAACCCGCTTATCCTTCCAGAAGTCAAACAGAGCGTTTGGCCTTCCATTTAAAGCAGACCTAACCAGTAATTTCTCTACCTTGCTGTAGTTATCTGCTTCTTGTTCGGTAAACAATGATGATGGTGTTGTAGCCATTTCATTCTCCTTTTATTCTTGCATTCCAACCGAATCTGTCCCTATGCCGTTGCCGCTGCATTTCTTTGTAATGCTCATGACATTGAGGCCTGAGATATTTACCACTCATTGCAACTTTAGGTTTGTTACATCCTTCGACCTTGCAGATATGTTTTGGCTTTGGCGGTAATGGCTTGGGTTCCTGGATGTAGGTAAAGTTTACCCAAGTGTTTTCAGAGCGCATATCAGAACGGTATGGAATCCGAGTCGAAATCATCAAACGGTTTTTCAGGGTTAATCTTTACCTTTTCAGCCTTCTCTGGCGCGGCTTCTTTCTTGTCTTTTGATTGGCAGGAAAGGCTCATATACTTGCCTTTCGCGCCTTCTTTAATCCACGCAGAAAGCCACATTTCAGTGCCATTTACCATGATGTTGCCGGTATAATCTGGGCGTTTTTCATTTCCCTGCTTATCATTTTTGAAAAGTACGCCTGAATTATCTTTTTGTTCGTAGCCAGCCATGATTATTTTCCTTCCAGTGATTGAGAATACTTCTTGATTACTGCCCTTTCGGCGCTCGAAAATCGGCTCCATAACGCTGTTTTTTCTTCGACTTCTGTTACCTCGGAAAGTGCCACCATGACGGTTTCCATATCACCAGCATCAAGCGATGCTCTGACGGTATCAGCAACCCCTTGAAGGCGGCGTTTATCTGGTTCTGAGAGCACACCCCAATGGTCTGCCGGAACTGATTTTACAACCTTTTGCTCATCCTTTCCGGTAGCAGCATCAAGCGCGTCATGCTCTACGATTTCCATTGCAGTTACCCAAAGGTATCGGCGAGTATATGTCTCAACAGCCCCAAGATTTTGTATCGGATGACAGCCTTTGAGATTAGCCTCAGACATAGGGCTAGTAATCGTTATAACGCCACCTCCGTCCACATCCGTGATGGTTAGGGTAGCAACATCCACCGCGTAACTTACAACCCCGCAAAGCCCCAATTCAGCGAGTATCTGTTGGGTCGCTGGCAGGAAGTCGCCCAACTCGAAATATAAATAATTACTGAATTTATTCAGGCCAGTTTTCTTTAAGTCTGTTTTTTGCAGCTTAATCCGTGCTTCCATCAACTTTTTATATACGCTCATTTTATTCTCCAATTATTTCACCATGAATCTCACCACAACACATCACCAGCTCTCTGGATTCTTTCCCGCAATATGGGCATAGATACCATCCTGCGAATTCTGCTAACCAGGCCTCTTCCATGTCAGCACCAGACAGATTATCTCTTTCGTCTTGATCTTGCGATTGTTCGTTCATGGTCAATGTTGTCGATGTTGTTGTGTTATGTTGTCGAACAGTAATGATAATGCTGTTTCGACTCTTCGAACATTTCCCGCGCAGATGGAGTTTCATTCTCCGCTTTCTCTTCTGCGTATTTACGCCAATAATCGGATGCGGTTCCACGCAGACAGATAGACACAGCACTTTGACTGATTTGATTATCAGGAAGCTCATCAGCAGACGCAACCAGCACCGCCAGCCGCATCATGCTTCTATCATCTGCTTGAGCTAACGCCTCGGCAAGATGGTTTGGCAAGAACGGGTAGAATTCACCCTCGGATGACAGCATTTGCTCGACTGTGGATTCAATCAACTTTTCGCGTTGATCTTCAAAATATCCTAGATTGCTCATTATTTAACCTCAATAAAATTGCCAGCCTCATTTAACTGATACCATGTGTTTTCCTTGAATCCTTGCTCACTTGTGACGCGTCTAGCCATTGCGGTAAGGTGCTGTAGAGCTGTGCGGCGTTTTGTGGTGTAGGTCATTTCATTCTCCCGTTATAACTAGAATAAATTGCGCTTTTTGAGCATCCCACGCAGCATCCATCGCAGCATCCATCGCAGCATCCATCGCAGCATCCCACGCAGCATCCCACGCAGCATCCCTCGCAGCATCCCTCGCAGCAGCCAATTCTTTCTCTGTTGCTTGCCCGTTTGCAAGCCGCTCTGCAACATCAAGAGCATTTAAACTGCGTTGGTCAGTCATCAGGTGTTGCACTTGCCTTGCACACCACACCGCGAACAAACGCCAGTCTTTATCGTATTCAGGAGCAGAGCGCATACACCACAAAGCATCATCCAGTCCGTTGGATTCTAAAATATCCGTAAATGGTAATGGCACATCATCTGCTTTTGTTTTACCCAGATGTGCAAGCAATTTTTCCCAACCTTCCGCACATGGGCTACATTCCCGTATTTTATTCAGCGTTGTGAATTTCAATTTCATTCTCCCGTTTATTTATCTATGCAACGGTTATCATTATAGCTATCTGCAACTTCATGTCAATAGAACATTGTAAATAAATATTTAACTCGGTTATAATCAGCACATGGACAATTATCAAGCTCGCTACCTAAAGAATAAAGCAGACACAGCCAAGAAGCGTAGAGCCTTGTATTACAGGCAATTCAAGCAAGGCGTAAGCTGTATTAAACTCGCTGAGCAAGCTGGTGTGTCCAGGCAGCGTATGCACGTTATGTTGAGTAGAGCGGCAAAAGATTAGCAACAACCAAGGAGCCAAGGTCATTCCTTGGATGATGTGGCGAATACGAGGAAGCCCACAAACGAACGGGTGGCTCAAACTAGGTTAATTCCGATGTTTAGCGCGTCCACCAGACCTCGTCCATTGCGCTCCCCCTTGCGCGGCCTTAGCCCAGACTTCGGTTTGGGTTTTTTTTAAATAACTTGACACAGATGCGGCGTTATGGTCAAATATGGTTGTCTGGATGGCTACCAGATACAACGACTAACAAAAGTCTCTTTTGTGAGGCTGTCCAAGTTTATCCCGCGTGTTAGTCCGCGCATGTATAAATGGCCGCCAGCCGTCAGCCTCACAAAAGGGATTTTTTCATGTCAAAAATAACAACAAGGTTGCAACAAGCGGAAGATGTAATTGAGCAAGGATTGGTAGCATACCGCGAAGCAGGAAACGCACTACGCGATATAAGGGACGAAGGATTATATAAGCACAGTTTTAATACTTTCGAGGAATACCTAAAAACTCGCTGGAATTGGGAACGCGCCCATGCTTACCGGCTTATCGACGCGGCAGAAGTAGCGAGTAATTTGTCTCCCACGGGAGACATTCCACCAAACGAGCGGCAAGCCCGCGAACTCACAAAACTCCCCTCAGCAGACCTACAGCGCGCAGCTTACGGCGTAGCAGAAACCATAGCCGAACAGAATAAAGCCGGGAAAGTTACCGCGAAAGATGTTAAAAAAGCGGTTGAAACAGTCCACAAAGTCATCGCAGAAAACCCCACAATCAAACCAGAAGATATAGCCTCAAAAGCTATTGAACACGGGGCTATTGATGATGTTGAAGCGCACGATATAGAACCAGAATATACCGAACTTGACGCTGCACATGAACAAATAGAAGATTTACAAAACATGGTCGCAGCCGGATTTATTGGGGGAACAGATGAAGATCGGGCATCATCCTTGTCATTGCTGTCAGGCTTACGGAAAGAAATAAAAACCCTTCAAGCCACGCTATCCGCTACCGAAAGCCAGCGCGATTCTTTTATGCGCGAGTGTGCGGAATTGAAAAAACAGTGTGCCATGCAACTTAAAACAATCAAGAAGCTACAAGGCACAAAATGAGCCTCCTGCTACGCGACTATCAAGAATCAAGTCTCGTTAAATTGCGTGAAGGATTTATTGCCGGACATCGCGCTCAGATGCTATACGCACCAACTGGTTCGGGGAAAACCGAAACTGCCATATCTCTACTATCAGCAACCGCAGACAAGGGAAACCGCGTAGCAATGGTTTTAGACCGGCGCATTCTGTGCGACCAAACAAGCGAAAGGCTGCAAAAATACGACATAGATCACGGCGTATTGATGGCCGGACACTGGCGGTATCGCACGGATCGCATCATCCAGATATGCTCCGCTCAAACTCTCGAAGCAAGAGGCTCGTTCCCCGGTTTGAAACTTCTCATCGTTGACGAAGCACATTGCACTCGCAAGTCTGTCGCGGAATTTATACAAAACAATCCGCAAGTAAAAGTAATCGGCTTGTCGGCATCGCCATTCACAAAAGGGCTTGGCTCAATCTATACCAACGTTGTCAATGCCACCACAACCAGGGAGCTAGTCAATTCTGGCCAACTTGCTCCTCTGCGCGTGTTCATTTCAAAAGAGATTGACATGGGGGGCGCAAAAAAGGTTGCTGGTGAATGGAGCCAGAAAGAAGCCACGGAGCGCGGCATTAAAATAACTGGTGACATTGTTTCAGAGTGGGTAAAAAAGACGCATGAGATATACGGTGAGCCGAAAAAGACCATTGTATTTTGTGCTGGCGTAGCGCACGGCGAAGATTTAGCGCGCAAATTTGCAGAGGCCGGATACAACTTCATGTCAATCAGCTACAAGGACGAAGATGAATTCAAGTCTGATGTAATCGCAGACTTTGCGCGCCTAGGCAGCTCAATTCACGGCTTGATAGCTACCGACATTCTAACTAAAGGTTTCGACCAGGCAGATATTCACTTCGGAATATCTGCAAGGCCGTTCACAAAATCATTTTCCAGCCACGTCCAACAACTTGGGCGAGTGATGAGGCCGCATCACGAAAAAGAATCCGCAATATGGATTGACCATTGTATCGCCACGGGTCAGCGCGTATTAACGCACCGTGGTCTAGTAGCTATTGACATGATATTATTATCCGATAGAATATGGGACGGACATGAGTTCGTAACCCATAAAGGAGTA
>ERZ1292625.953-Hain-H41-01um-R1-953-length-38634-cov-43_pt1 | contig 38634 bp, 34 predicted proteins | sample MGYA00564400_ERZ1292625 | MGnify/ENA primary metagenome ERZ1292625 (study PRJEB36523, sample SAMEA6512639) | groundwater metagenome | collected 2019-01-08 | study: AquaDiva: Metagenomics assemblies of 32 groundwater samples
AGCAGTTCCCTCTTAAGGAAAAGGTTGATGGTCCGAATCCATCGCGGCTCACACAAAAATATGGCAAAAAAATATGGAACACCGATAAGGTTACTTATCGAAGAAGGAAGTAATGTTGCAGAAAATGCTTTGCTTCATGGTGTGGCGTCAGAAAACTACACATTAGGCCAAGCTGCACACGAGGATGTGGGATATGGTCAATCTGATCCTAGAGCCGAAGCTGGGTATAAATCTTTGGGTGACGCTACAGCTAGAGGCGGAACGGGACCTGATAAAAAGGGCTGACGGGTTTTTATTACAAAAATCTGACTTGCATCTTGTCTTTTGCTTTGATTGAAGTAGGAACTTCTTGGCCGGGAAAATGTGCATTCCCCCCCCATATTTTAGCCAGTTTTTTCTCACTGAAGTTTGTTCCCAGTTTGAGGGCAACGTCGGCAAGAGTATCCCCCTCTCTCATTATGATCGGGCTTTCAAAGTTGGGTTCTTGATTTGTGTTAACGAGATACACGCTTAGAAGTTTTAGTTTTCTCCATATTTCTTCTTTTAGATTATCAAGTCCGGTTCCTTTCTCGGCGCTTATCGGTAATATTCCCGGAGCTAAATGATTGATTTTGGTAACAGTATCGATTTTATTAACTACAAATAGGGCGGGTATATAGACCCTGCTTGAAGAAAAAGAATCGATAAGGGAATCAATGGTTACCCTTTCTTTGATGGAGATATCCGCGTTTTTAATTCCCATTTCCGAGGCAATTTCTTTGATGGTTAAATTGGACAAATCCTGTTTAATATTTGTATGAACCGTAATTCCCCCTTCCGGCTTTTTGGAAATTAAAATATTGGGTCTAACCTTGTTTATCCTGATTCCCGCTCCTTCCAATTCTTCGACCATTTTATCTATATAACTTATTCTCTGAACATCTGAAATAACAATTAAAAGATCGGAGTTTCTGGCAACGGAAAGAACCTCTTTTCCTCTTCCCTTCCCTTTTGACGCTCCCTCTATAAGTCCCGGAATATCAAAAATCTGAATATAGGCATCCTTATAGAGCATCATCCCGGGAATAACGGTTGTGGTTGTAAAGGCATATACTGCCACTTTACTTTGGGCGTTGGTGAATTTATTTAGTAAGGTTGATTTACCTGCTGATGGAGGTCCTATCAAAACAACAGATGCGTCTCCGGTTTTTTTCACCGCATATCCTCCCCATCCACCTCCGCCACCTCCCTTGGAACCTGCTTCATATATCTTGTCGTCAATTCTTGCCAGCCTCGCTCTTAACCTTCCTATATAATGTTCGGTTCCTTTGTGATGAGGGGTTTCCCTAAGCTCTTTTTTGATTTTTTCTATTATTTGGGTAAAATCGGTCATGTAAGCTATGACATCCTCCACGAGCTTATGCCCGTGGTTTCCTCGTCTAAACGAGGATGACATATCAGTGTTCAATTCGTCAATGGGCTTATATAGCTCATTGTTTTCTTGAATACTGTTATAATATATCAGATTTAAGCGCCTGTAGCTTAACGGACAAAGCAATGGTCTTCGGAACCATTGATGAGGGTTCAATTCCCCCCAGGCGCACCATGAAGTTTATTATTATCTCCGGCGGCGTTTTATCGGGCCTTGGTAAGGGAGTAACTTCAGCCTCAATCGGACTTTTACTTAAATCACGCGGCATTAAAGTTACGGCGATGAAATGTGATATGTATCTTAATATCGATGCGGGAACGATGAACCCCATTGAACACGGCGAAGTTTTTGTGACGGATGACGGTGTTGAAACGGATCAGGATTTAGGGCATTACGAAAGATTTTTGGGTATTAACTTATCAAGAGAAAATTACACTACAAACGGTCAAATTTATAAATTGGTTTTGGATAAAGAAAGATCATTGGATTACGACGGAAAATGTGTTGAACCCTATCATCATCTGCCTCCGGAAATAATCAAAAAATGGTATCTGGCCGGAGAAAAACATAACGCCGATGTTGTTTTGGTGGAACTCGGAGGAACGGTGGGCGAATATGAAGGCCTTTTGTTTTTTGAATCAATACGAAGATTAAAATTAATGTGTCCCAAGGACGTGGTTTTGGTTCATGTAGGATATCTGCCCGCGCCTCCTTCCATCGGCGAACTTAAGAGCAAACCCCTTCAGCAGTCGGTGAGTCAGCTTAACTCTTTGGGTTTAATGCCCGATTTTATTGTCTGCAGAAGTGAAAAAGCGGTTGATGAAAAAAGAAAGGGGAAAATTGCTTTAGCCTCGGGACTGGCAATTGAAAATATAGTTTCAAACCCCGACGTAGGGAGTATTTACGAAGTTCCTTTAATATTGGAAAAACAAGGTTTTGCCCAGAAAATAATTAAAAAATTAAAACTGAAACATCATACGAAAGATTTATCGGCCTGGATAAACTTAATCAAAAGCATCAAAAAAGCCAAAAAAGAACTGAGAATCGGGATAGTCGGTAAATATCAAAAAACAGGCGATTATGTTTTGACCGACAGCTATGTGTGTGTTGTTGAGAGTTTAAAACACGCGGGATGGAAATTTGGAATAACGCCTAAAGTTATTTGGATTGATTCTGAAGAGAAAAATGCGGATTATACCAATCTTGACGGCATTATCGTTCCTCAGGGGTGGGGAAAAAGAGGAATCGAAGGAAAAATAAAAGCGGTTAAATATGCAAGAGAAAACAACGTTCCGTATTTAGGACTTTGTTTTGGTATGCAAATGGCGGTTATCGAATTTGCTAGAAATATTTTGAGGCTTAAGGAAGCCAATTCAACTGAGATTGACCCAAAAACTAAATACCCGGTTATTCATATAATGCCTAATCAAAAAGAGTACTTGGAGAAAAAACAATACGGAGGAACAATTCGGTTGGGCTCTTGGCCTTGTGTCTTAAAGAAAAGATCAAGACTTTCAATAATATACGGAGGAAAAACATTAATTCATGAACGTCACAGACATAGATATGAATTTAATAACATCTTTAAAGAAAAATTTGAAAAAGCAAGCATGGTTTTTTCGGGAACTTCCCCGGACGGAAAACTGGTCGAAGCCATAGAACTTCCAAATCATAGGTTTTTTGTGGGAACCCAGTTTCATCCGGAATATGTCAGCAGACCCCTTTCGCCCCATCCCATCTTTGTTTCGTTCCTCACTTCAATGTTATAATACAAGAACTTGTCGGGGTGGCGGAATGGTAGACGCGCCGGCCTTAAGAGCCTGTACCGCATTAGCGGTGTGGAGGTTCGACTCCTCTCCTCGACACAGACCTATAGTATGTTTTGGGGTAATATCGGAGTGTGGCTTAGTTGGTAGAGCGCCGCGTTTGGGACGCGGAGGTCCCCGGTTCGAGTCCGGGCACTCCGACTTATAAATGTTAAATCATTTTAAAATGTCTCCTTTCTCCCCAATTTATATACTGGGTTAAACTTCTATTCAAAAATATGGAAAAAGAATTTTATATTCAACGTCGTCCATTAGAAAAAGAGGGTTATTGCGCACCCGGAGCAGTTGAGTCTTTGCTACTATCTTTTGATATTAACGATTATAGACAGGCGGATATGTACAAGCATATTTCAAAACCAGAATGGGGCACTCAGCCACGCGAGATTGTAGCGATGTTTGCTGAAGCAATTTCTAAAGAACATATTTTCGCGAAGAAAAATTGGAAATTTAAAGAATTGGAAGAGATATTTTCGCGTCCTGAAAGAGTCGGTGTTGTTGTTGATATTCAAGACGATCTTAACAGGATTGATATTACTACGGGCCAAAAAGTTCCAAAAGATAAAGTTGATGGCCATTATCTTGATATTGTAGGTATCCTAAACTTAAATGGTAAAAAATACGTGATTGCCGTAGATAATTCAAAAGATGAGATTGTTCAACAAGATGAAGAAAGAGGCGTAATGGTCTTGTCAAGAAACATATATTTAGTGTCACAATCACTTTTTGTGGCAATGTGGCAGGATACAAATATTGATAATACTCCTAATATGAGGTGGGGATGTGTTGTTGTACACCCCGACGACAACCCGTCATTCTTGGAAAAATACAAAATTTGATTGTAGTTGAACTGGTGATTATACTGCGATAATATAATATATTGGAGTCTGATACTATGAAAAGACCAAAATATATTAAAGCATTTGCAATAGAACTTCGGAAGAAAGGTTATTCATACACTTTAATTAATAAAAAAACAATGGTTCCTAAGGGTACCCTGAGTGGATGGCTAAAGGATATTAAATACTTTCCTAATTCCATTGTCTTAAATAGGATTAAAAATGCACAGTTTAAATCAGCGAAGGTATTAAATAGAAATAAATTGAACCGAATTATGGCCGCCCAAAAATTTGCTTCCAAAGAATTGGGCAAAATATCCAAACGCGACCTTTTAATGGTTGGTATTGGTCTTTATATTGGGGAAGGAAGTAAGTACAAAAACGGTATAGTAAGTGTTGTAAACTCTGACCCAAATGTTATTAAACTAGCTGAAAAATGGTTTATTGATTCCTGTGGCTTAACGAAAAACAATTTCACTTTAACTTTACATCTTTATCCAGACAACGATGTGGTTAAATCTACTCATTTTTGGTCAAAAACCACAGGGATACCTATAAAGCAATTTAGAAAAACTTATATTGATCGCCGATTGAATAAAACTATGTTTAGTAAGAATAAGCTTTCATATGGAACAGCTACTCTTTGTATTCGTTCAAATAGAGAAACGGAAAATGGTGTATACTTGTTCAGACGTATTTTAGCCTGGATTAAGGGGATTGAACGTCAGGTTTTGCGGGATTAGTTGATCGGTCCAACATTTGCTTTCCAAGCAAAGAAAAGGGGTTCGACTCCCCTATCCCGCTCACAAGGCTAAATAGCTTTGAGGTTGCCTACGATCACCGTAACATCGTTTGTTTGAGAGGTGACTGTTTTAGGATCTTCCAATTGATAATTCTTCTTCAAAGTTGCAACTAAGGTACTTATAAAATCAGGATCAACTCCCGTTTTAAGAGTTATTAGGGTTTTAGTAAAGTCGTAGGTCGTGGCATTGCCTGTTGAAAGTACGGTAAAGCCTGCGGACTCTACTAAAGTCTGGACTTTTCCCGCCTCCCCTTTTATGCCGCTACCGTTAAGAATCTTGATTTTATATTTACTTAAACTGGCACTCGGGCTGGTGGTTGGTTTTATGGTCGGAGAAGCCGTAGGTTCAGTGGCAACATTTTGGGTTTCGGAAGTTTCCCGTTTATTGGTATCTGACATTTTTTGAATACCGAAAACATAAGCAAAGATTCCGCCGATAAGAAGACCCAAAAGAAGCATACCCGGAATTAAGATCCAAAGAATGTTAAAGGCTGATTCTTTTTTTGGTTTAAGTTCTTCTTCTTTTTTAACAGATTCTTCTTTTACATCTTGAGGAATTATTTTTTCCCCAACAGGTTTTACCTTTTCTTTGGGGGTGCCGACCTCTTCAACAATCATCCTGACGGTTTTCTTTTCATCCATGTACTTAGTATAGCAGAATTAGCAATAAGGTTTGGCCATTTAGTGTATTAAATGGTAAAATATCGTTGTACATGGTGGTCGTAGCTCAATGGCAGAGTGTCAGCTTGTGGAGCTGAAAGTTGCGGGTTCGAATCCCGTCGACCACCCCAAAAAGCTCCATAAGCTATAATATCCATAGATGTTAATTGATACTGCGGAAATTACGGTGCGAGGGGGGTATGGAGGAAGCGGTATTGCTAAAAAACCCAAAGGTCCCGATGGCGGAAACGGCGGAAATGGAGGCGATGTTTATGTAGGGTGTTCTTCGAATTTATATCTTCTTAAAGAGTTTGGTCAAAAAATTCTTTTTACGGCCGGCAACGGGAGTGTAGGGGCCCGCAACAATAAAACAGGGAAAGAAGGCGATGATGTCGAGATACTTTTGCCAGTTGGGACCTCAATTTACGATAAAAAAACAGGAAAATTAATCTTTGAACTTAATAAAATTGACGAGAGATTTCTTGTTTGCAAAGGCGGTCGTGGCGGCTTAGGTGGGTTAACTTCAGGAATTGGTGAGCGAGGTGAAGAAAAGAAACTTATTCTTAATTTACGGTTAATTGCCGATTTCGGTCTTATTGGCCTTCCCAATGCCGGCAAAAGCAGTTTGCTTAACGAAATAACAAACGCTCGGGCTAAAGTTGCAAATTACCCATTTACGACACTTGAACCGAATTTGGGAGTTTTTGAGGGAAAGTGTTTAGCGGATATTCCCGGACTTATAGAGGGTGCATCTGCGGGGAAAGGTCTTGGGATAGCTTTTCTTAAACACATCGAAAAGGTTGAAGTTCTTCTACACTGCATTTCCTGCGAAACTCAAAATGCTCTCAAAGATTATCAGACCGTAAGACATGAACTTTCGGAGTTTAAACTTGAACTTACAACAAAACCTGAGATAATTATATTGACAAAAACTGATTTGGTTGATCTTTATTACGTACAAAAACTAACCAAAGAGCTTAAAAAAGAAAATAAAAAAGTAATTCCGGTTTCTATTCATAATTATCAAAGTTTAGAGAAACTAAAAAAATTACTAAATGAATAAAATTAAGGATTGGAAGAAGTATCACCGTTTTCAAAAAAAGCCGGGTTGGTGCGGGCCGGCCGTGATTCAGATGATTTTAGCCAAATGCGGCAAAAGGATACCTCAGGCAGACATCTCCCTGGACGTGTATAAAGACTGGTGGGGCACTTCCCAACAAATGATCATGGCCTATTTAAGCCGTTTCTTTAAGTTAGTAAATTTTAAGGATAATGCCACGTTTTCCGATATTACCGATCATTTGGCAAAAGGAGATTTGATTATTGTTAACTGGTGGGACGATTTTGACGAAAATGACCCGGGGGGCCACTATTCGGTGGTTGTTGACTATGACAGTAAATTAGGTGCTTTGATTTTGGCCGATCCTTCAAACGAAAGACCCAGGATTTGGACAATATCCGAAAACGAATTCAGATCTAAGTGGTATGATTCTTTGGATGTTCACGACAAAAAATGGATTAAAGGCTGGATGCTTTGGGTTGATCCGAAATCCAAGATATAATTACTTTCTTGTGATGGTGTAACTGACAGGGTGGTAAAGGAATGCTGCTGGGGAATCTTCTATCAAAAATCTTTGAAAATCAAAATATATCTTTTTTCTTTCGATTTCGTTCGTGATGGTTCTGCCGTCTTCCAAAAGTTTATCAATTCTAGGATTTTTATAATTTGAGATATTGGTTGCCTCTTGGCTTGAATGCCAGAGAGAATATTGATCGGGATCTTTGGGTATATCCAAAATTCCCAAAAAGGCATCAAAATCATCAGGTATGGCCGAAATTACCTGAACATAAACCAAAATACCCAAATCCCTCCAATTTTTGGCTATTTCTTCCGCCTGAGGTAAAAGAACGTGGGTTGTCGCTATATTTAAAGAAAGATTATTCAGGGTTTCCTTAGAAAGCTCCTTCATCATTTCTTTTGCCTTAGTCAAATCATATTCATATGGCTTAACCTGAGGATTATATGCCCAAGAGTATGGGGAAATCGGTCCCAGCGCCCGATTTTCGCTAAATTTATCTTTTTTTATAGCGTAGGTTAAAGCCTGTCTTAACGTTTTATCTGCAGTTTTTTTATCTTTAGCCAAATTAAAAAACACGGCCGCGAATTTTTTGTAATCAATTTTTTTGCTAACCGACACTGTTTTCCAGGAATCGAATGGCTGAAAGCTAAAGATATCGTTCAGTTTATCAATCTCACCAAGTTTTAAAGCGTTTTTGGCGGTTTCTTCGGTCGGGTAAAATTTGTAGATAATATTATTTTCCTTTAGCCTGGAAAGAATGATTTTTTCTACTACGTTGCCTACGATGGTGACCTTCTTGACCTTCCACACCCCTGTTCCCAAAAATCCTTTTTTAAATATCGGTTTAGATAATATTGCAGGAAAGGGTGAAAATGGGGTTTGCAACTTAAATATTATTGTCCTCAAATCCGGCCGTTCTATAATCACATCGGAAAAATTTATTTGAATATCGCGGCTATCAATACTTTTTCCGTCTTGCCACACCTCACCGTCTCGTATATGAAAAACCCAGGTTTTACCCCCGTCTTTATTTTCCCAACTTGAGGCAATTCCGGAAGAAACTTTGCCGCTATCACTAAGCGTTGTTAATCCGCTGCTTACGTCACTTATGATTGAATTAGGCAAATTATCCAATCTGTATCTTCCCACAATTCCAATCCTTTGATCTTTACCCTTAAAGTTATCCCTACTGAATACATCCAAGGCGAGAAAAAAAAGAATTCCGGCGATTGTTCCCGATAAAAGAATCCATTTAAACCGGCCCAAAAAAGCCGTAATTAAGCTGAAAATATACCTGGAGTTTCGCATTAATTAAATTGCCAACGATATTAGAGAAATGATTATAAATAAACCCGCCACCGCAAAAGTTGATTTATACAGAAGCTTTTCAACTCCTCTTCTTGAAAACGACGAGCCTCCCCCGAAACTTTTACCTAAGCCTGATCCTTTCGACTGAATAAGAATAAGGATAATCAAAATCACGGAAGTAATAATTTGAACCGACAGAATAATGTTTCTCATCTTGAAATAAGCCAATGAAGTATAGAGGAAATAACCGAAATTACCAGAGAAAAGGCGATTATCGCCAGAAATCCGGCCAAATCAACAGCCGGAATGTCTATCCATTTCGAGGCTAAGCCCGAAAACGTAAAGCCGCTAATTTTAAATCCGGGAATAATCAAAGTAACAAGGTAGAGAGCCACTACGGATGAAACCCACCTGAAAAGACCAAAAGTGATCAGGTTTAAAGGAAGAAGGAGAATGTTGATCAGCGGTTTTACAAGAAGAGAAAGGAGTGAAAGTCCGACTCCGGCTAAAAGTAAACTGTCTATTCCTTTGGAAAGCTGCATCCCTCCGAAGACTACGGAGGCTAAGTAAAGTGAAAGGGTATGGGTTACATAAATTTTTAAGGCAGACTTCATACACTTTAAATCGTAGTCAAATTCTTTCTAAATAGCAAGTTATGATATTTATTTGCAAATCTATGTGATTCGTCTCTGATACGTGTAATCAAACGAATGGCTTTTCTGCCGGGAAAATTAAACCGTTCCCTTCCTTTGGTGATTGGAACCACCGGAATTTTGTATTTTTTAAATACTTTTTCAAATTCTTTTGCTTGAGCCTCTCCCCCATCCACAAAAATTAAATCCGGAATACCCCAATTATTAAGGTGTTTTACCCGTCTTTCGGCAATTTCGGCCATTACCCTTACGTCATTATTTTCGGATTCTTTTACTTTAAACTTTCGGTATTGAGATTTATCTGCCTCGGCATCGATAAAAGTGACCATCGAAGCGGTAGCCAAATATCCCGAGAGGTGGGAAACATCATAACACTCGATTCTATGAAGCCTCCTCATTTTTAAAACTTTCTCCAATTCCCGTAGTTCTTCGTTTTTGATATCTTCATTAAGATTGGGGTTTTCAAGAAACAAATTCTCGGAAACTCTCCGTTGGGTGACGTATTTTAAACTTTCAATTTGATTTCTAAGATTGACCGCTTCTTCATACTTTTCCCTTGAGGATAGTTTTTCCATTTCTTTTTCAAGGTTTTTTATTACTTTGTCGGCGTTACCACTAAGAATTTTCTTGATATTGCTGATATTTTTAAAATAGGCCTTTTTCGTTTCCGCGGTATTGATCGTATTGGGGCAAGGGTGGCATAATCCGATCTGGTTATTCAGGCAGGCCTTTTTGCCAAGTTTATGGTCAGCATACGGAAAGATATTCCTTAATGTCCGAAGAACGGAATACACCTTGGCCGATGAGGGAAACGGACCGTAATTTCCTTCTTTTCTGGCCGTAATTACTCTCGGATACCGATCGCCGGTTATTTTGATATAAAGCGCATGTTTATCATCTTTGGCTATGAAATTATATTTAGGTTGCAAAAGCTTAATTAGCTTGGCTTCCAATAAAAGCGCTTCAAGCCCGTTTGTAACCCGTATAAAAGAAATGTCGGTTGCTTCACCGACCATATTTTTGGTTTTAGGAGATAAATTTAAAGAAAAATAACTTTCTAACCTGCTTTTAAGGTTTATGGCCTTGCCCACATAGATAATTTCCCCTTTTTTAAGGAATTTGTATATCCCGGGGCTTTCGGGCAAAGAGCGTTTTAATTTTAGGAATTTTGATTTTTCCAAGTTTTAATAATACGGCTAAAGTTGAAATTAAAGATATTAAGAATATCAAAGCCAGATTATAGATTATCACTTCGGATTTTGCACTTTGAACTTCCAATTTTTCTCCTCCGGCGGTAATTTTAACGATGCTTGGGGTACTTTTTCCCAAGAAACTGAAAGGAATCTTAACGGTAAATGTAATTTTCGCGAAAGGAGGGAGGGTGAAGATATCTTTGGTATCGACAAGTTTGTTATCGAAAAAAACCTGCGGAGTCAAATTATACGAAGCGGCGGCTCCTTTATTTTCTATCGAAACGTGTATTTTTTCGGAGCTAAAGGGAATAAATTTTTCCACCTCGCTCACGATATTGATTTTCGGAGATTTTTCCAGAGGAAGTTGCCCGAAATTGACAAAGACGTCTTTTTGCGGATTTGGTCCAAGTTTATATGAACCCGGCGGGTAAGGTTTTTGGGAATCAATCCCATGAATTACAAAAGCAAAATGTCTAAGATCGAGTTTACTGAAAAAATCAACTCCACCCGTAGTTGATCCCCACGTAGGATCGATCGCTATCCAGGTTTTTTTATCCGCGTCCCAGTATTCGGGCCATGAATGTAAAATATCGGAAACCAGAGAAAGCGGTTGAATTTTCGGATTTTCGGTATACGCAAAGCCATTTATTTCACGAGCGGGTATGTTTGCGGCTCTGGCAATTGCTATAAACAAATCGGTAAATTCCATGCAGATTGCGTTTTTGGGTTTTTTCAAAGCTTCTAAGGCTCCGAGCCGGACAACGTTCGGTTTTACTCTGTCGAAATCATATGAAAGATAATTGACGACAAAATCATATATTTCCCGGGAAGTTTTATATTTTCCGGCAAGATCCGTTATCGCAAGGTCCGATGATTGCCAATAGTCGGTCGGAAGAAGGTTTTTGGCGAGTGTTTCGGTAGATGTTGCTGGAAATGATCTGGGCCCTGCAAATATTTGGACAAACCCTTCGACATTTATATCCACTCTTTGGCGGGGAGAAAGAATATAGGTTGCAATCCAGTTACCGTCTGCATCTACCTGCATGTTTTCCGGAACAGGCTCAACATTTGAAAAATAAACCTTCTGAAGGGCCGAATCCGGAGGAAAAGCAATTTCGACCGAAGCAGATTTAACCAGCGGGTTTTCCAAATGATAGACAAGATTAAATGAAAAAACCTGAAATTCTCCAAATCCGGCCATAATTCCTGTTTTAGAGATAGCTTCTTTACTAAAGGTGTAGATTTTGTAATTTCCTTCAGTTTGTTTATTTTCGGGATTTGGAGAAATATAAGCTTCCTGTCCGAAAGAATTAGGTACCATGAAGAATAAGTTATATGAAGAAAACGAGGTGTTGGAAAAAAGCCTGGGAATTGATATTTCCCAAACCTCGCCCGTTCTTTGGGCAATTGAAGAATCGTCATATGAAACACTAAACTCCCTTTTTTTCCCTTTGCCGACTAAAGAATCAGGAAAGGAGATGACAATACTGGTTTTTGATCCTTCTGTTTTTATTTCAATGGGTAATTTTTTTTCTTCCTGAAAGGCCGTAAGGTTAGCCGGTTTAATATTGTCTAAAATTAACGAGTATGAAGTTGCGTAAACTTCGGTAAAAAGATTTTCAAGGGTAATTTTATTGGTAACTGTCGTAATTCCCGATTCCTGCACTTTATAAGTAACTTCAACGCCTGTCCTGAATTCTCCTTCGGCGTAGGTTGGAATTATGAATACAGAATTAAGAACTATGCAAAAAAATAAAAATACCAAAAACTTTCTAAACATAATAGAAGTATAACAAAACCCCCTTTCGGTAAACATCCCACCTCGGGAGTGGATTACTATTGCCACCTCGGAAGTACACCCCAGGTGTGTACTTTTTTATCTTACCGGATAGTTTTCTGATGACTTGTAGCCCGAATATGTCTGACAACCCTTCTATAACATTTGGTTTGAATTGATTAAACGTATAAGTAATAAAATCTTCGTATAAATGTTTGAGCAGCTTCTTATTGGACGATTAAAAAAGTATCAAGAGGGGGTTCGACAAACTTTTAAATAAAAGGTTCGACCTGTTTGAAAAGCATTTCGATGGGAAAATTAACGAAACCAAAGAGGAACTAAGATTAGAATTTAAACATCTGTTGTGTTTTAAAGGTATTTGGCTGTATATGAGGTTTTGGATTTTATTACTTCTTTAATAGTTCCTTTGGCAATTATTTTTCCTCCCTCATCTCCACCGCCGGGTCCCAGATCAATAATATAATCTGCGTTTTTAATAACATCCAAATTATGTTCGATTAAAAATATGCTATTGCCGCGGTCAACGAGCATTCTTAGGACCTTGAGAAGTCTCTCGACGTCCGCGAAATGCAGACCAGTTGTGGGTTCGTCTAAGATATAAACAGTCCGTCCGGTAGCCTTTTTACTTAATTCTGTGGCCAGCTTTACTCTTTGCGCTTCACCTCCCGAAAGGGTAGTTGCGAGTTGCCCCAGTTTTATATAACCAAGGCCGACTTCATCAAGAGTTTCCAATTTAGAGAGAAGCAGCGAATGTCCGTGACAAAATCCGATGGCGTCTTTGACCGTTAAACCCAGAACGTCCGAAATATTTTTCCCTCTGAATTCAATTTCTAAAGTTTGAGCATTATATCTTTTTCCATGGCAAATATCGCAGGTTATCCAAATATCACTCATAAACTGCATCTCGATCCTGGTCTGTCCCTGTCCTTCGCAAGCTTCGCATCTTCCGCCTTTCAAATTAAATGAAAATCGGCCTTTCTTAAAACCCATGGCTCTCGATTCCCTAAGAGACGAAAATACCTCTCTAATCGGATCAAAGAGGCCCGTATAAGTTGCGGGGTTACTTCTCGGTGTCCGACCGATAGGGGATTGATCGATTAAAATGACTTTGTCTGTTTCTTCCTTTCCCTCAAGTTTTCTAAATTTCCCGATCATTCCCCTATACCCCGGGTTTATATAATTAAATAGTGCAGGGTAAAGAGTTTCCACAAGTAGGGTAGACTTTCCGCTTCCCGAAACACCGGTGATTACAACAAGCTTACCCAAAGGAAACTCCACGTCAATATCTTTAAGGTTGTATTGGGAACATCCGTAAAGATTAATGGATTTTTCTTCCGTTAATAATTTTTGTGTTCTTGTAATGTTAATCTTCCTTTTACCGCATAAAAATTGTCCGGTTATGGATTTTTTGTCTTTCGCAATGTCGGAAGGTTTTCCCTGTGCAACTACCTTTCCTCCTCCGTCCCCTGCTCCGGGACCGAAATCAATGACGTGGTCGGCCTGATTTATCATTTCTCTGTCGTGTTCAACGACAATAACGGTATTTCCCAAATCCCTGAGCTTTTTAAGAGTATCTATCAGTTTTTGATTATCTTTTTGATGGAGACCGATGGTTGGTTCGTCCAAAACGTATAAAACTCCGGTTAAGCCTGATCCTATTTGCGAAGCCAATCTAATTCTTTGAGCCTCTCCCCCCGACAGGGTCCCCGCTTCCCTTCCCAAAGTAATATATTCAAGTCCGACCGAAGTTAGAAAATTTAGTCGTGTTAAAACTTCATTAATGATTAGTTTAGAGACTTCTTTCTCTCTTATGTTTAGATTAAGATTCTTAATCCATTTAACCGTCTCCAAAATAGATTTCCCTGTCACCTCACTAATTGATAATCCGTTTACAGTTACCCCTAATGATTCTTTTTTTAATCTTGCCCCACAGCAAAGTTCACAAACTGTCTCTCTCATATATTTTTCTATCTCGGCCTTTACATATTCAGAAGTTGATTCTTTGTATCTTCTTTCAAGATCAACGACAATCTTAGACTCTAGTGGATCCATTTGTTGTTCGGTTAATTGATTGATTGGGATTTTATGATTAATGCCGTTCTCTTCACAAAATTTTAAAAATGTTTTTGAGTACCAAGTTTCATGTTCAAAGAGAGATGAGAAAGGTATAATCCCACCTTCCATTATTGATAGCTCTCCTGCAAAAAGCACTTCTTTTTCTACCTTCAAAAGCTTTCCCAGCCCAGAACATTTGGGACAGGCGCCATGTGGAGAATTAAAGGAAAAACTTCTGGGCTCAATTTCTTGTATTTGAATATTGTCTTTAGGACAAGCAAATTTCTCTGAGAATAAAGTGTCTTGAAATTTTTTGGGAAATTCCGGGATTTCAAATGCGGAATCTAATATTTGGGCTAAAATAACCAGTCCCTCGGATAAATTGAGAGCTTGTTGAACTGCCTCTGTCAGGCGTGATTTTAATTCGGAACCTTTTCCGCTAATTCTATCTACAACTGCTTCTATCGTATGTTTATTTGTCTTTATTAGTACGAAATCTTCCGAAATATCTTTAATTATCCCATCAACCCTTACCTGTTTATATCCTTTGGCCTTCAGGTTATCAAAGAGAGAAGAAAATTCTCCTTTTCTGTCAGAAACAACAGGAGAGAGAATTAAAAACCAGCCTTTACTGTTTTTTTTGGTTTCTTTTGTAATTATCTCAATAGATTTAGAAACAATTTGATCCAGAGTTTGATGGGATATTTCCCTTCCGCAGATGGGACAATGGGGGTGACCGATTCTGGCAAATAAAAGCCTTAAATAATCGTAGATTTCGGTTACTGTTCCGACCGTCGAACGGGGGTTTCTGGATGTAGTTTTTTGATCAATTGATATTGCAGGAGAAAGGCCTTCAATATGATCACAGTCAGGTTTTTCCATAATGCCAAGAAACTGCCTTGCATATGTAGAAAGAGATTCAACATATCTTCTTTGGCCTTCTGCATATATAGTGTCAAAAGCCAGGGAACTTTTTCCGCTGCCGGATACTCCCGTAAGAACAACTAATTTGTTTTTGGGAATGTCCAGATCTATATTTTTAAGATTATGCTGTCTTGCTCCTCTTATTTTGATAAAGCCATCCATAACAAAATCCCGCCGGTTTCATCCGGTGGTACTTGGAGTATATCAAATCTCTTTAATTCTGTCTCTGATTTCGGCAGCCAATTCAAAGTTAAGATCTTGTGCGGAAAGAATCATTTCTTTCCGTAATCGTGCAATTAGTTGTTTTTTATCCATCGGTGTTAGTCCCTCTACTCCAAATGTTTTCTCTATCTCTTCTTCTATTTCTATTTTCTCAATAAGTCTTTCTCTAATTGGTTTTTGTATGCTTTTAGGAGTTATGTTATGGATTTTATTATATTTAATCTGATAAGCTCTCCGCCTAGCAACTTCGCTCAAGGCGCGACGCATGCTTCCTGTTACTTTGTCGGCATACATAATTACCTTTCCTTCAACGTGCCTTGCTGCGCGCCCCATTGTTTGAATGAGAGTGACATCGGACCTTAAAAACCCTTCCTTGTCCGCATCAAGTATGGCTACCAGAGATACTTCCGGGAGGTCCAAGCCTTCTCTTAAGAGGTTAATGCCTACAAGAACGTCATATTTGCCTTTTCTTAAATTGTCCAAAATATCTCCCCTATCTAAAGTTTTAACATCCGAATGAAGATAATGAACTTTTAGACCCTTTTTTTCTAAGAATGCAGATAGATCTTCTGCTGTTTTTTTTGTTAAAGTTGATACTAAGGTTCTTTGGTGTTTGGCAACCTGTTTTTTAATCTCAGAGATTACATCGGCTACTTGGTTGCCTATCGGCCTTATTTCTACAAGCGGGTCCGGAATTCCGGTGGGTCTTACAAGCTGCTCAACAACATTTTTACCGGATAAAGATAACTCCCACTCTGACGGGGTTGCGGAAAGAGCTATAAAATTAGGGATATTGCGCATGAATTCGTCAAATTTTAAAGGTCGATTGTCTATTGCCGAAGGAAGTCTAAATCCGTAGTCAATTAATGTCGACTTTCTGGAAAAATCCCCTGCATACATTCCTCTGACTTGGGGAAAAGTCATATGCGACTCATCTACAATAACCAGCCACTCTTTACCAAATGGCTCGTTAAAATAATCAAGTAATGAATATGGGGCTTCTCCGGGAGACCTGCCGTCAAAATATCTTGAGTAATTCTCAATTCCTTTAACGTACCCTAGCTCCTGAATCATTTCAAGGTCATAGGTTACTTTTTGCTTTATTCTCTGGGCTTCAAGAAGTTTACCTTGCTTTTTAAAGAAGTTGTATCTTTGAGCCATATCTTTTTCTATCTGCGAAATAATATCTTTATTCTTGGTAGGATCGGTCATGAAATGCTTGGCAGGATATAAAATAAAATTGCCTACGGGTTTTGGAAGTTTTTCTCCACTTACGGGGTTTATTATTTCAACATTTTTTATTTTACCTTTCGAAAGTTCAATTCTAACTGCTTCATCCTGATAGGCAGGATATATATCAACAGTGTCTCCCCTTATTCTAAATGTTCCTCTATGAAATCCGAATTCGCTTCTTTCATACTGCAAATCAAGTAGTCTATCTATTATCTGGTTTCTTGTAATTTTCATCCCTTCAGAGAACTCAAAAACAAAATGTCCGTATTCTCTCGGGGAGCCTATGTTGTAGATGCAGGAAACGGAGGCAACAACAATTGTATCTTTCTTGGTTAATAGATTTGTGGTTGCTGCTAACCTTAGTTTATCTATGAGTTCATTGATATCTGAATCCTTTTCAATATATGTATCAGTTGAGGGTATATAGCTTTCGGGTTGAAAATAGTCGTAATATGAAACAAAATAAGAGACTGCATTTTCGGGAAATAAATCTCTCATTTCCTGATACAGTTGTCCCGCAAGCGTTTTATTATGGGAAATAATTAGTGTAGGTCTTTGCAATTTCTCAATTACGTTTGCAACGGTAAATGTTTTTCCGGAACCCGTAACTCCTAGTAGTGTTTGATATCTTTCTCCACGCAAAACATTATCTGTCAATTTATTTATAGCGTTTCGTTGATCGTTAATTGGCTTGAATTTAGATTTAAGTTTAAACATGAATATATTGTATCAGATTGACCTATTGACAACTTCGGTAAACATTCGTATAAATAAGTATGGCACTTGTAGTCTACAAAAGACAAGCACAAATTTTAGATTTTATTAAACAGCATATTCAGTCAAAGGGCTCTGCTCCAACACTGCGAGAAATTGCTGATTCTATCGGCGTATCATCTCTTGCAACAGTGCACGAACATCTTCAATCATTAGTTACAAAAGGCCTTATTATAAGAAAGGGCGGAAAAGTAAGAAGCATAGAACTTAAAGATATTGAGATTAATTTCAATCCACAAGGAATAAGTGTACCGATACTGGGCTACATTGCAGCGGGAGCTCCGATTGAACCATATACCGATCCTAACGCTACCATCTCTATTCCTCCCAATTTTTATTCCCAGAAAAAAAGAGTATATGTTCTTCAGGTCAGGGGAGAAAGCATGATTGAAGAACAAATCAGAGACGGAGATTATGTGGTAGTTGAACAGGAAGAAACTGCTAATAACGGAGATATTGTTGTTGCCCTTCTTGATAACGGCATGGCAACTTTAAAAAGATTCTTTAGGGAGGCAACTAGAGTAAGGCTGGAACCTGCAAATGCCAAGATGTCCCCTATTTTTGTAAAGAATGTCAGGATTCAGGGAAAAGTTGTGGGCCTTGTCAGAAGGTATACTAATTAATTCGTCTCCAAATTTGAATAACTGAGCTTAAAGGATTAAAATATTGGGCTTAATTAGTATTTTGCGTTGGTAAAACCAATTTTTATGCCCTTCTCAAATTAGAAAAGAGATATAGGCGTTTAAATAAGGTCGTACACCCCTGGGGTGTACAAGTAAAATTTTGTACCACCTCGCGGGTGGTATGTCTAACTTCTCAAAAGGTATACTAATTGACTTCAATATAATATAGAATTTATACATGTCTGAAATTTTTAAGACTTTGGTTGATATTTTTCTTCACTTGGATAAAAACTTGGCGATGGTTATATCGCAATATGGTGTGGCTACATACGGGCTATTGTTCTTAATTATTTTTATGGAAACGGGATTCGTGGTTACTCCTTTTCTTCCCGGAGATTCACTTTTATTTGCAGCAGGAGCTTTGGCTGTAACAACCTCGCTAAATATTTGGGTAATATATTTCCTTTTGCTAATTGCTGCAATTTTAGGAGACACTGTTAATTACTGGATAGGACACTTTATCGGTCCTAAGATATTTGAGGGTGAACATAAATTTATCAAAAAAGACTATCTGCTCAAAACTCAGAAGTTTTATGAAAAATACGGTGGTGCTGCCATCTTTCTTGCCAGATTTGTTCCCATAGTCAGAACTTTCGCCCCATTTGTTGCTGGTATTGCTAAAATGACTTATAAACACTTTATTGCCTATAACTTTTTAGGAGGAATTGTTTGGGTAACCTTATTTACATGGTCCGGCTACTTTTTTGGAAATCTACCATTTGTTAAAGCCAATTTTCATTACGTAGTAGTAATAATAATCTTACTCTCTATAGCTCCAATTATTTACGAAATTTGTAAAAAACATTCACCATCCAAGGAATCCATTCGGCCACCTCGGAGGTGATTATGTTATCAAAGATTCGAAAGTAGACTTCTTTCGGTCATGGCGTTTGGTTTTTGTATGCCCAGAATGTCCAGTACTGTTGGAGCTATGTCTGCTAAAATTCCCGATTGAAGAGTTTGAGCTCTTCCCAAAAGCTCTTTAGAAATTGCAATAAACGGTACAGGATTGCCGTTATGTTCGGTGCCTATTTGTCCGGTTTGAGGATCAATCATTTCTTCGGCGTTGCCGTGATCGGCGGAAATCAAAAGTGTTCCGTCAAGCGTAAGAATCGTGTTTGCAATTTTCCCCAAGCATTCATCTAAAATGGTGCAGGCTTTTACGGTCGGGCCGATACTGCCGGTGTGGGCCACCATATCGGGATTGGCAAAATTGACAAGAATGAATGAATATTCTACCGGCTGCTTTAATTTTGAAAGAAATGCCTCCGTTATCTCATATGCGGACATTTCCGGTTTAAGATCGTAGGTGGCGATTTTTTGAGAAGGTATAATAATTCTTTCCTCACCAATAAAAGGCTCTTCCTTTAAGCCGTTAAAATAGTAGGTGACAAATCTTTCTTTTTCCGATTCCGCAATTCTTAACTGTTTAAGACCTGCGTCAGAAATTACTTTTCCCAAAGGAAGATCCACATGCTCGGGAAGAAAGGCGGCATGGGTTCCCGCTTCAAGAAGGGATTTGCTGTACTCGGTCATGGTCACAAAATATAAATTTTTTAATTTAGGTCCCCTTTCAAAAACGTTTTCCCTTTTTTTAACTCTTTCAGCAAGGTGGGTTTTTTCGTATTTTTCCAAGTAGGGATCAAAATCCAAAAATATGCTTTGGTTGGAAAAATCATCCACCACAAATGAAGCGGTAAGTTGTCGTGGCCGATCAATTCTGAAATTAAAAAAAATAATGGCATCGTTTTCTTTGATGGTGGTCAGAGGAATGCCATTTGCATCGGTAATTACTGAAGGCTCTATAAATTCATCTGTCTTCCCTTCTTTATACGACATATCTATTGCTTCTTCCGGGGTTTTTACCAATTGACCTTGTCCCTTTGTTAATGCAAGGTACGCCTTTTCGGTTCTTTCCCAACGCCTGTCTCTATCCATAGCCCAATATCTGCCCATAATCGACGCGATTTGTCCTACTTTTTCTCTTTGTATATCCTCCCTTACTTTTTTAATGTATTCTGAGGCCGATGTCGGAGGAGAATCCCTTCCGTCAGTGAATAAATGAAGGAAAACATTATTTAAAAGGTCTGATTTTCCAGTAAGCTCAAGGAGTGCGGTCAAATGTTCCATATCGGAATGAATTCCCGAAGCTCCGATTAAACCCATAATGTGAAGATTGGATTTATTTTTTCTGACGTGATCAATAGCGCCTAAGAGCGACGGATTTTGAAAGAAAGTTCTGTTGGCAATTGACATATTTATTCTTTTTAAGTCCTGATACACAATCCTCCCTGCTCCTATGTTTAGGTGTCCCGTCTCGGTATTGCCGGCTTCACTTCTGGGAAGGCCTACCGCCTCTCCTGATGATGTCAGCTGCGTATGAGGGTAGGAAACCCAGAATCGGTTCATATTTATCGTATTTGCCTGGGAAATGGCATTACCCGGTCCGGGGGCCGCAATTCCCCACCCGTCCAAAATTACCAGACAAACAAATTTGCTATTAGCGAGTTTCATTTTCTATTGAAGATAACCTATTGTATTTAGCTACTCTTTCTCCTCTTGCGGGAGCTCCGAATTTGACGTAATCTGCCCCCACGCCTACGGCAAAATCGGCAATAAAAGAATCATTGGTTTCACCGGATCTGTGGGAAACAACAACTTTCCAGTTGGCTTCTCTTGCCATTTTAATGACCGAAAGCGTTTCCGAAATCGTTCCGACCTGATTGGGTTTAACCAAAACGGCATTGCAGGCTTTTTCGCTTATTGCCTTCTGTAATCTATTCGGGTTTGTAGCTATGAGATCATCTCCAACAATTGTAATCTGATCTCCCAGTTCTTGGGTCAGTTTATTCCAACTTCCCCAACCGTCTTCATAAAAAGGGTCTTCCAAAATGGCCAAATGATATTGGTTATTAAGTGTTTTGTAATATTCAAGTAAATAATCATCATCCAACGGGGAAGATTTATCCTTTATCTGATAAGTTCCGTCTTTATAAAAAGAGTTTGAGGCCACATCGAGACCCAGAAAAACGTCCCTCCCCATCGAATAATTTGTCTCTTTAACGGATTCTATAAAAAGCTCCAGTGCGTCGGCGTTTGTAAAAAGATTAGGAGCAAAACCCCCTTCATCACCGACAGAATGAATAGCCCCTTTCCTTTTAAGATTGTTGCCTATTGCATGATAAATTTCAACACCGGCCTGAAGACCTTGTGAGTAAGTTTTTGAAGAAGCGGGGATTATAAAAAACTCCTGAAAATCAAGATTTCCCGCTCCGTGTTTTCCCCCGTTGATCATGTTAAAAAGAGGGGTCGGAATTCTGATGGCGGTTTTAACTCCGATTTTTTTGGCCAGTTCGTTTATCCATGAATATAGCGTAAGCTTACTGTCGCTTGCTCCCAGTTTTACAACAACTTCCGATAACGCAAGAATTGAATTTGCACCGAATTTACTTTTGTTTTCGGTTCCGTCTAAATTGATGAGTTTTTTATCTATGCTAAAAGGGTCAAGAACGTCCGTTCCGATTAGTTGAGGTCCCAATATTTTATTTACGGTTTCCACTGCCTTAAGTACCCCGAATCCGCCAAATCTTTCATTATCATTATCCCTCAGTTCTATGGCCTCATGAACACCCGTAGATGCTCCTGACGGAACGGAAGATACGCCTACATAACCGCTTTCGGTTTGAGCCACAACTTCAACGGTCGGTATTGCCCTCGAATCCAATATTTCTCTGGCCCAGACTTTGGTAATTTTACTCATTTTAAATATCGACGCGAATAAATTGATTTACCCGAATGTCACGAATTCGTATCATTCGTGTGTAATTCGTATATTGGTGTCGCGTTCTGTATTTATAATAACATTTTTAACCCTATAAATTGCATCGGGATTGGCTGAAATTGACGTTATACCCATCCTTACAAGCTTTTCTACAAAATCTTCATATTCGGAAGGTGCCTGTCCGCATATTGAGACTGAGATGTTGTACTTTCCGCAAATTTTGATAACCCGTTCTATGGCCCAGGCAATTGCGGGTGATCTTTCATCAAAGGCCTGAGCAACTTCGGAATTATCCCTATCCGTTCCTTCTACAAGCATCGTTAGGTCATTTGAGCCGATGGAAACGCCGTCAAGACCCACCTTAATAAAATCCTCCATGAGTATGACGTTTACGGGAAGCTCGACCATCATCCAGAATTTAAACGACGACTTTTCAAAAAGTCCTGCGGATGTAACCAGATTTCGAACTTTTTTAAGTTCGTTTGGATTTCTGACATACGGAATCATGATGTGAAGATTCTCGTATTTTTCCCTCACTTTTTTAATAGCGGAGAGTTCAAGGTTAAAAACATCCGGGTTTGAAACGTATCTGAAAGCACCCCTAAATCCCATTAAGGGATTGGGTTCTTTTGGTTCCCAATATTGTCCTCCTTTAAGAGAACGGTATTCATTGGTTTTGAAATCCGTAGCTCTATAAATAACAGGTCTCGGGTAAAACGCCTTGGCAAAAGTTTCTATTTGCTTTGCCAGTTTTTCGACAAAATCATCCTGCTTTTTAAGCTTTATTACCTCCTTGGGGTGAATTCCTATGCCTCCGATCATAAACTCCGCCCTTAGAAGACCCACTCCGTCGACAGGAAGTTTTGCTATCTTTTGGGCATTTTCGGGTTCTGCTAAATTAACATATAACTTGGTTGCTGTCTTTATTTTTAAAAGAGAGAGGGACTCGGGAACTTCAGATTTTTTAGACTCTTTTTTTATTGAGCCGAAATAAACTTCTCCGATTTCTCCGTCAACGGTCACAATTACCCCTTCTTTTAGTTTTGCGGTTGCGTCTTTAGTTCCTACGACACACGGAATCCCCAACTCTCTGGAAACAATTGCGGCATGCGAGGTAAGTCCTCCTTCGTCGGTAATAATTGCCGAAGCTTTCTTCATTGCGGGAACATAGTCGGGTGAAGTCATTTTGGCGACTAAAACATCTCCTTCTTTTATTTTTGAAATCTCTTTTGCTTTTCTGACAACTTTAACCTCTCCTGACCCTATTCCGGGAGAAGCGGGAGCACCAACTAAAACAGGGATAAGCCCTGTCATTTTATCTCCGTTTTTTTCTTTCTTGATTGCTCCCAAGGTGGTAACGGGCCTTGTTTGAACGATAAAGAGTTTCGCTTTTTCTTTGGCCCACTCTATATCTTGAGGAAAATAGTAATGTTTTTGCAGTTTATCAGCATATTTTGCCAGTTTAACAATTTCTTCATCAGATATTTTTTGTTTATCCCGAGTCTTACGAGGGACCTCCCGTTCCTTTGTTTCCGTTCCCTCTTTTATTAATTGAACGCTTTGGTCGGAAATTTCCTTCGAAAGAATCGAAAAAGTTTCTTTTTGTACAATGTACCTGTCGGGAGTAACCGAACCCTGAACAATCATCTCTCCCAGTCCCCAAACCGATTCGATAACAATTTTATCCTTATCGTTATTAACAGGGTCAATTGAAAAAATAACTCCGGAAACTTCCGACTGGACCATTTTCTGGACAATAACCGATATTTTTACTTTTTCGTGGGGTATTTTATTTTCTACTCTGTAAAAAATAGAACGGGCCGTAAATAAAGACGCCCAGCACCTTTTGACGGCTTCCAAAAGGTTTGCTTCTCCTTTAACATTTAAAATTGTATCCCCCATTCCGGCGAAAGAAGTTTTGGGCATATCCTCCGCTGTAGCCGAAGTTCTGACGGCAACAAGAGCGTAACTCATTAAACCGGAAAGCTTTTTATAAAAAGAAATCGTTTCTTTAATAAGTTCGGGAGGAATTTCACTATTTTTAATAATAGTTCTAATACTTTTGGCAACGTCGGTTAGTTTGTCCGAATCCGAAACGTCAAGGTCTTTTAATAATGCGAATATTTTTGAATAGATTGCATTTTCCTTCAAAAAAAGATCATATGCATGAATTGTTAAGGCAAATCCGTTAGGGACGGGAAAACCTGCGGAGATCATTTCTCCCAAATTTGCTCCTTTTCCACCGACTAAAGAAGTATCGTCTTTACGGATTTTTGAAAGCGGTATGGCTAATTCCCGGACAGAACTCATACATTAATAGTAACATAACACCTAATGTTAACAATATACACCCCAGGGGTGTATGATATAAAGTATGGCTTCGAGAAAGTATCCTTTTGTCACTGATTATTACTATCATATTTTTAATCGTGGTGTTAATCACGAATTAATATTTAAAAACAAAATTGATAACATCCGATTCATGAATCTTTTTAAATTTTATAATTCAGTTGAATATCCAATAAGATTTTCAAAGTTCATGCTTTTAAGTTTTGATCAAAGAAAAGAAATTTGGGGTCGATTAAACAAATCTCAAAAATATTTAGATATTATTTCGTATTCTTTAATGCCGAATCACTTTCACTTATTGATAAAGCAAAACATTGATAGGGGGATTACGATATTTTTATCAAATCTTCAAAATGGCTACACGAAGTACTTCAATACTAAATATTCTAGAGATGGACATTTGTTTCAAGGTCCGTTCAAAGCCGTTAAAATTGATTCTGAAGAACAACTTTTACACGTTTCCCGATACATCCATCTCAATCCATATTCTTCAGGTATCTTAAATAATATTACCGACCTGGATAACTACGAATGGGCTTCTTTCCCTGAATATATTTCAAATTTACCATTTGAAATATGTAATAAAGAGATTGTTTTGTCCTGTTTTAATAATAAAAAGAAATACAAGAATTTTGTTTATGATAATGCGGACTATCAAAAAAACTTTGAGGAAATTAAACATCTAGTAGTCGAATAGCACTCTTGTACACCCCTGGGGTGTATTAATTATCCAGAATTTTTAGAAAGAAGATTTTTAAGTTCAATAATCCATGGCTCCGGTCCAGGGTCAACCCCTTCGATTATGGAAAGGTAAAAACCTAACCATGCGCAGAAGTGTGGAATTTCCAAAACTTGAGTCAATTTAGTCTTACCCTGAAGTAGGTAGCTTTGATAACTGAGTCCTTGTTTATCAAATATTTCTTTGGTTATTTTGTATATTAATTTAATTCTGGGGTAGTCAAATTCGCTTTCAAAAAAAAGATATTTAAAGTTATCTTTAATAAAGTCTGGCTTTTGTGTGGCTTCAAGAAGTACATGATTAACTTCCGGAAAATCAAAAAACAAAGTAAAAGTTCTGCCTATCTCGCAGATTGCATTTCTTCCAGCATTTAAAGGACCTAAAAGTGATTTGGATGAAAAAAGTACGGGGACCTTTTTCTCAAAGTCTTTAGAGATACTTTCCATATTCCAAGATTTTCTAATTTCAGTAAGTTCAGTAAGGGAATTTAACAACTCTTCTTTAGAAAAATTTAGAATACCCGCCTTAATTAAAGATCCGAAGAGAGCTCCGAAGGAAAGACCTAAACCGCTTTTGGGATATCCAGAGGGATTTGTATCTCCATTATTTACAACCACTCCTTTTATTACTCCAGAATTTATAATTTCTGCAAGTTTTCCTCCGGTTGTTATTCCTATTACCTTAGCTCCGACCTTCTTTGCTGACTCATACGCAGAGAGCGTTTCTTCTGTGTTTCCGGAATAGCTGTTTAAAACAACTAAAGTGTTTTGATTTACCAACGAAGGAAGTCCGTAATCGTTAAAAACTACAAAAGGTTTGTTAAAACTATCAGAAATTAAACTTTCAATAATCTTTCCCGCATTGGAGCTTCCCCCCATACCACTAATAACCACAGAATCAAAATCAACTTTCTCAATATTGCTAGCCATTGCCTGATCAAAAGCGGTTTTTATCTGCTCAGGAAACATTTCCAGCGCTTTTTCTATCCCTAGTGAATCAAGATTATTTCCCATATTATGATCTAATTATAGCCAATACTTCGTCTCTTTTTTCTTCCATTAGTTCTTTTGATCTTGCTTCTAAGTTTAATCTTAAAAGAGGTTCGGTATTGGAAGGTCGCACATTAAACCAATAATCAGGATATTCTATTGTTATGCCGTCAAGAAAAGATTGTTGACCATCTGAATATTTTTGTTTTATTTCTTCAAGTTTTGCTTTAACATCAGGAACTTTAGTATTTATTTCGCCTGAATGAAAATATTTCTTATATGGAGTTATCACTTCCGATAGTGGCTTATTTTGTTCCGAAAGATATTCTAAAAATTTCAAAGTTAATACAATTGGTGCTTCAAATGTACCATACTTAAATTTATAAAAATAATGCCCTGATGATTCTCCGCCAAAAACCGCATTTTCTTTAAGCATTTGCTCTTTTATTAACGAATGCCCTACCCTAGTGACAGAAGCCTTTCCGCCAGCTTCTTCAATCATATCTTTGGTAATACGTCCGGGACGAATATCGTAGCAAACCGTTGCTCCGGGGTTTTCCTTGAGTGCAATTTGAGCCATAATACCTCTTAAGATTTCTTGTCTAACAATTTCTCCCTTTTCATCAATAAAGAAGTATCTGTCTCCGTCTCCATCCGGACCGATTCCCAGATCGGCTTTATTACCAATCACTGCTCTTTGTAATAGTTGTAAATTTTCTTCTGCTAAAGGATCCGGTTGATGTACAGGGAAAGTTCCATCAAGTTTTTCGTTTAATATTGTTAAATTACATTTCAAATCTTTAAACATGGCTTTAATATCCAAAACTGCCATTGCATTGGCGGTATCTACCACAATTTTAAAAGGCTTAATTTTCGAAATCTCTATCTTTAACTCTGAAATTTGTGTTTTAACTTCATCTTCTATAACACCCTCTTTTTTTGTAACCGTTCCTTTTCTGTCGTAACTAGGAAAATTATTAGCAAGAACCATATCTCTCATTTCATATATCCCCTGTTCACCACTAACGGGAACACCTCCTGCCCTAATCATCTTAAAACCGTTGTATTCTTTGGGATTGTGAGAAGCAGAAACCTGCATGCCGCCAATATAGCTATAGTAAGCAACAGAAAAATAGAATGTGGGGGTTGTAACCAAACCTACATCGACAACATCAAGCCCTGAATCCGTTAAACCCCTTATTGTTTGTTCTTTTAAAGAAGGTGTTGAAACGCGCATATCGCAGCCGACGACTATTTCAATCTTTTCTATTCCTTTATTTTCTCGTCTGATTATCTCTGCATATGCTCTGGAAATCTTATATGCCAGCTCTTCGTTTAATTGTGTTGGGTATATTCCTCGAATATCATAGGCCTTAAATATTGTTGTATCTATGTTCATGTGTCTTTACATTCTAGAGATTTAATAAGCATCAGGTCAAGTTCCGAAATCAAATCAGCTTTGGAAGTTTTTACTTTAATATCAATTTCTGCCAGCTTATTTATTATTTCTTTTAAAGTTTCCACTGAATACTTCTGTGCTTGTCTTTTGAGTTTTCCTATTTGCCACGGTTGATAAGTTAATGTGTCTTCCGAAACTTTCATCCAATATAAATCTCTGAAGCGCTTTGCAAGAACTGAGAAAACAAATTCTATCGGTTCGGTTTTGATTATTTCATGTAAAAGTTTGACTGAAATGTTATCTAAAAAGTTCCATATAATTTTAGGCAGTTTAAACTCTTCAATTTTCGTGTCCTTGGGGAGTTCTTTTAAGAATAACTGTGAAACATTTCCTTCGTTATAAATAACCAGTGTTCCGGGAGCTTTTACGATATTCCTTATATCGCTTTTTGATATTGAATTGTATTTTCTGACGATTGTTAAGCATTCTTTATTAAAAAGTGATGGAGTTTGAGAAATTAAATCGTTTACAATTTCCCAATTTCTTTTTTTTGCTACTTCAATAAATTTAGTTAATCTCTCATATAACTTTGTTGTGTAGTCTCCATGCAAAACTATTATTTTCATAATAAAATTATTTTAACCTTTTGATTAAATTATTTACTTTTGTGTAAAAATTTCCTTTTCCTCGTCTTATATGAGGAATTAAAGCTCCCGAGAAATTTTTAGGAATGTGAGCTACTTCATGAAGAAGAACTTTGTTTTTTTCCCTATTCGAAAGTCGGTCGTATTTTTCCGAAATTACTTCTAAAATATAAGCCGGTTTCACTTTTAAAGCTTTCTGCCAAATTCTGGAAAGTCCCCAGATTCTTGCATAGGCCCGGGTTTTTGCATTAACCGACCTGTAAGTAAAAATTCTTGAAATTTTAACCCAATCTACATCCGCTTCTTTAATAGTTGTATTTAGTTGCTGCTTTAGCTTTTTATCTTCCTGCCAGATAATGTCCACCTAAGTATAATACTACAGTTTAAACACTTCAGCACCCTCTTTTACTTCTTTTTCAACCCTTAGACCGACAACCTCGCCCTTTTTTGCAGATTCCTTCTTCTCGTGCTCTATCTGAATCGAATCCACGTTTTGTTCAAATAAATCTTCTCCTCCTCTTACAAACTTTATTTTATCTCCCAAAGAAAGTTCCGCAGCCAGTTCAACAATCGCCACCTGCAGTTTGTCATAATAATGAGTCACTTTTCCTATTTTAAACATTAATCTCACCACCCTTCATTGCGTGTGTTAAGGCTATCGCCAACGCATCCGCCGCATTATCAAAATGCGTTTTTTTATGTGCTTTGCTTTTTACCTGATTTCCCAATATTCTTCTGATTGCCTGCTGAACTACTTTTTTCTTTGCCCGACCGTCCCCCGTAATCATTTTTTTAATTGTACCGGGGGCATAGCTGACAACTTGGATTTTACTCCGGGAGGCCGCAAGAAGCATTACTCCTTGTGCCTGCCCCACGGCAATTACTGTTTTAGCGTTTGTCGCAAAAAATATTTTTTCAAAAACAAAAACATCGGGAGTAAACTTTTTTAAAATCGATTGAGTTTCTTTAAAAATCTTATTTAATCTGTCTTCCGTTTTTGCTTCCTTATCCGTTTCTATAAGTCCCCATTCTTTCACCGTAAAACTTTTTGCTTCTGCCTCTATTAGTCCGTAACCTGTAGTGGCCGTTCCCGGATCAATGCCCAATATTCTCATTAACTTAAGTATAGCCTAGAGGTTGATGAAGTAAAGGATTTTTGCTTTAGTTTTAAGATCGGTTATCCAAGTATTATATTCCACCGATAACTTTTGCTGGAAAAGCTGGTTTTTTACTTCACCCACTACCTTTTCATAAACAGGATTTTGACCAAATAAGGTTTTATTTTTTGTAAAATAGTCTTTAGCTTCAGCATCGGTTACCGTAATTTTCGGAGAAATAATTTTCTCTTTCAAAAGTTGCATTTTAACCTGATCGGCAAGATCCTTTCTGGTCATGCCCCTCATGTTAAGCGCATCGTTCAAAGAAATTCCTTGAGCGGATACCGTCTTATCTATATTTGCAATTTCTGTATCGACGTCAGATTGGTTAACAACTACTTTATTTTTGCCCGCTTCCTGCATGACCAGGGAATTTTCAATCAAAACGTCTAAAACCTGTTTTCCTCCCTGTTTTTCAAGTTCGTGAACTAACGTAAACCTGTAAACAGGCTTCCCGTTTATCCAGGCCGCAAAAACCAGGGATCTGGAAAAATAACCGCCGGCCGAAATCAATACCGTCACCAAAAAAACAATCACTCTCTTTTTGGTAAAAATCTTCTTCAGGGGAATAAATATCTTACTTATTTTTTTCTTCATATTTCTTTGTAACACGTTTTAGGGCCCTTGTATAGATCTTTTCTATTTCGTGAGGATTTTTGGTACGGATATAAAATAGTTTGCCGTGTTTTACACCGGGCGTTCCTTTCTTAATCACTTTTATTTCATCAAGCGAGGGAAGTTTGATGGGAAAAATTCTTTCAATACCGATTTTCTGCTCTCCCGTTCTTCTGACAATAAAAGAGGGGTTCATCCCTTTTTTGATGGAAATTACGATCCCTTCAAAAACAGCCGATCTGTTTTTTCCGGATTCGACCACCTTCTGTGTAACTCTTACCCTGTCTCCAACTCCAAACTCTACATCTTTATGTTTAATATAAAGCGGCATAATAGGGTTATTCTACACATAATTACCGTCTTCTTCAAGAGTAGCTTCGATTTTCTTTGCCAAAGAGTTTGTCCAACTGACTTTAATGGGAAGTTTAATGGTCTTGTTTTCAATAATTAAAACTACCTGTTCATCTCCCGTATTTTGTATTAAAAGCTCTTTTAATTTCTTCAGTTTACCCGATGATGTATTTTTGGGAATCTGGATCGAAATCTCACTATCTTTAGTTTTTACAGCCTCAACAAGCAATGTGGGAGTATCGTTTCTGGAATCAACCTTGGCCGATACAAGAACAGCTTTTCCGTCTACCCAAACATTCTTTGATGATTTGTAGATTTTTGGGAAAACCACGAGTTCGATAGTCCCTGTCGTGTCCTCTATTTTTACAAAAGCCATCCCGGAGCCGTTTTTGGTAACGATGGCCCTTACTTCACGGACGACACCTGCAATCCTGATATTCTCGCCGGCTGTAATTTCGGAAGAAATTTCATTGATCTTATGAGTTGCCTTTAAATCAAGTTGTCCGATAATTTCACTCACCGCCTTACTCGAAAGGGAAAAGCCTAAAAGCAGTCTTTCTGATTGTTCAATTTCTTCATCTGAAAATTCCGAAATCTCGTCTTTTACACGCAATATTTCTTTGGAAATATTTTCTTTATCTTTTTCAACCACAAATAAGTTCTGTTGCCCTTTTAAACTTTTAGGTTTTGCCGCCTTGGATCTGATTTCTTCCATCTTAGAAAAAAGAGTGGCCCGATTGCCAAAATCCGAAAACGTTCCGACTTTAATTAAGCTTTCAAGAACTTTTTTATTTACCTTTCTTGCGTCAACCCGTGTCAAAAAATTAGGGAATGAAGTAAAAACACCGTCCTTTCTGGCAAACAGTATTGCCTCAATTGCAGCCTTACCGACATTTTTTATAGCCCCTAATCCAAATCTTATCGAGCCGTCGGATATTGTAAAGCCTAAATCAGACTCATTAATATCAGGCGGAAGAACAGTAATTTTCATTCTTCGGCACTCGCTTACCGCCAGCGTTATTTTATCCGTATCTCCTTCTTCGGCACTAAAAAGAGCAGCCATATACTCAACCGGATAATTAGCCTTCATGTAAGCTGTCTGATACGCTACAATTCCGTAGGATGCGGCATGAGCTTTGTTAAAACCGTATGACTGAAATGGTTCAAATAATTTCCACAAAGTTTCGGCAAATTCTTCGGTTTGCCCGTTATTCTTAATGCCTGATACGAATTTCTGTTTCTGGGCAGCCATTTCTTCAGGAATTTTTTTACCAACAGCCTTTCTGAATTTATCCGCTTCCTCCCAAGAATACCCCGCCAGATCAAGCGCACAGAAAAGTAAATCATCCTGATAAACTATAAGGCCAAAAGAAGCTTCTAAGAATTTTTCCATACGCGGGTCAAGGTATTTAACAAGCTTGGGATTATGTTTTCTTTTAATATATTCGGGAATCTGTGAAATCGGTCCGGGTCTATATAAAGCAACCATTGCCATCAGATCCTCGACACGAGTCGGTTTTAATTCTTTAAGGTATTTTGTCATTCCTCCTCCGCCAAGTTGAAAAACCCCCATGGTCTCACCGCGGGTAAGCATGGCAAAAGTTTTTTTGTCATCAAACGGAATAGTTCTGATATCAATTTTCTTTCCGGTGAGTTTTTCGACAAGAGAAACAGCAGAACCTAAAATAGAAAGATTCCTAATTCCCAGAATATCAAATTTAATTAAGCCAACATCTTCGCAGGCATGCATTTCGTACTGGGTAATGATTTTTTCTCCGGATGGTTCCTTTTGAACAGGAGTAAAATCGGTTAACTTTCCGGGGGCAACGACCACACCCGCAGCGTGAACGGAAATATGCCGGGTATTTCCCTCGACCTGCTTAGCCAAATCTATAATTATTTTTGTTTCGCGATCGGAATAGTAAAAGTTTTTCAAATCAGGGGTTTCGTTTAAGGCTTTTTCGATTGTCATGGGAAAACCCTGGGACCCGATCGGTATCAGTTTTGAAATTCTGTCTCCTATGGCATACGGATAACCCAAGACCCGGGCGATATCCCGGACGGAACCCCTAGCAAGCATCCTTCCGAAAGTGCAAATTTGGGCTACGCTTTCTTTACCGTATTTTTCGGAGATATAGGAAATTATTTCTTCACGCCTGTCATCCGCTACATCCAAATCAATATCCGGAGGAGACGGTCTAAAGGGGTTTAAAAACCGCTCGAAAGGAAGGTAATAAGTTAAGGGGTTAACGGTGGTAATTCCCAAAACAAACGATACCAAACTTCCCGCAGCGGAACCTCTGGTATTTGTAATTATTCCCTTTTCATTCGCCCAATTGACCATATCCATAACAATCAAAAAATATGGAGCGTACCCTTTATCGCAAATGATTGTTAATTCGTGTTCTAATCTTTCTATCGTTTCTTTAGGAGGTTTGGAAAATTTCTCAATGAGTTTTAATTTGGCAAGTTCTTTTAGATATTCATCGGAAGTTTTTCCCGCAGGAAGTTCAAACTTAGGAAAAAACCATTTACCTAAAGAAATTTCTAGATTGCATTTATTGGCAATTTTAACCGTATTGTCCGAACATTCAGGCAGGTCTTTAAACAAAAGACTCATTTCATCTGCGTTTTTAATATAAAAATCGGGCGTATCTATATAACGCATACGGTTAACATCACTGATTGTTTTTCCTGTAGCAATACAAACTAAAGCATCCTGGGCTTTGGCATCGTCTTTATTTACATAGTGTGCATCATTTGTAGCAACAAGAGGAATTCCAAGGTCTCTACTTAATTTGATTACCCCTTTTTCTACTTTTTTAGAATTATCCGAGACAGTAATTAGAGATCTTTTAATTTCCGCATTTGTCGATTCCAACACCCATTCATCAAAACCGTGCCTTTGGATTTCCAAGTAATAATCTCTACCGAAAACCTCTAAAAACCACTCGGCAGTTCTTTTGGCTAATTTGTAGTCTTCCTGAATAAATGCTTGTCCGATTTCGCCTAAGGGGCAGGCGGAAGTACAAATCAAACCTTTGGAATGATCCCGTAGAGTATCTCTATCAAATCTGGGTTTATAATAATAGCCGTCTATATGAGCATGGGAAGTCAGTTTCATTAAGTTTTGATAACCCTCCATATCCTTCGCCAAAAGAATAAGATGATAATTTTGTCTATCCTTGTCGCTCATCTTGCCTGCGGTCATATAGGCTTCGATACCTATGATTGGTTTGATGGCTTGTTTCTTGGCTTCTTTAAAAAAATCAATGACACCGTACATCGCGCCGTGATCGGTAACGGCCAAAGCATCCATCCCCTTATGCTTCACATCGGAAAGAAGCGAAGAGGTGTTAGATAATCCGTCAAGAAGAGAATATTCCGTATGAACATGAAGATGCACAAACTTATTCATAACGTAAGTTATTTCTGTCTACCTTATTGACAAATAATCTGCCAACATTACCAATTCTTTCACCGCTTGTACCGGATTTTTTTACTTCTCCCATTTTATTCTCTGCATCATTAAAAGCCTGAGTAGGTCCGTAGGCTCTATGAAAAGTGGCAATACAATAACTAAGACTAAATTTTATCCCTGGATAAATTTCTTGCATTACCTGTTGTGTATTACTAAGGTGGCCATCTATTTGATCAATTACACCCGTTATCTGTTCACTCAATACGATACCCGGCAAGTATAATGTAAACTCATCTGCCTGTTTTCCATTACGAAAACACCTTCCGCCTTCTTCTCTTGCTGTTGCCGTCAGGGAACCTGCAACCGCACGTAAATAATCATTTCCGCCCTCAAGTTTACCGTATTTATGGTTTACATTATGCAACCCGTCAAGATCCAAAACAATAAAGGTGCCTTTCAGACAAACCCCATTTCCATAGTCTTTTATCCACCGCGTTTGCAAACTCGTGATCATATCGTGTAACAGATATTCGTTTTCTAACTTTGTTACAAGGTCTATGTTAATTCGTTTTTTTAAGTAACGATTTTCCTTATTTGCTTCTATTGCACCTAATGCATTTTTTTTCCACCCTCCTGACTTACCTAAAGATTCTCTAATTACCTGTTCGGCTAATTTATTTTCCATATTTCAAAATCTCCATAACTTTTTGAACATTCCCCCTGCCTTTTAATTTCTTTTGTACTTGACCTATTAAAAATCCCAAGACTTGACCTTTGCCGTTTTTATAATCTTCATAGGCTTTTTTGTTTTCTTCAACTACGTTTCTTACCGCTCTTTCTGTTTCGCTATTTGTTGCGTATTCCACTTTACCCAATTTTGCAATCTTTGCAATATCAAATTTTTTATTAATGATTAAATCGGCAATTGCCTTTGGGCTAAAAGTCTTTATTTCTTTTACTGCTCTTTCGAAATAGTCTGCTTTCTCTGTATCTCCGATTAGTATTTCTATATAATCATTGGGTAATTTGTATTCAATTTCAAATCTCTTCCGTTTTTGTTTCGGCAGTTCTGGTATTAAATCACTTAATATCTTAATATCTTTATCACTTATTCTCATGGGCGGAATGTCCGGTTCCGGAAAGTATCGGTAGTCTTTGGCCTCTTCTTTTGTTCTTTGCGAATAAGTTTTTCCGGTTTCTTCATTATAACCCCTTGTTTCTTGAATAACTTTCTCGCCTTTAGAAAGAAGGTCTTTCTGCCTTTCAATTTCTGATTTAATAGCATTCCCTAAAAATCTGAATGAATTAATGTTTTTAATTTCTACTTTATAGTCCGGCAAATCCACCTCATGGGAGTCAAAGCCCACCCCCGAGGTGGGACTAAGCGAAATGTTTGCCTCCAACCTCATTGATCCTTTTTCCATATCGGCATTGGAAATCCCCAAATATCTGGCCGTCAGTTGAACATCTTTCAGAAAAGAGGTTACCGACTGGGCATCGTGGAAATTGGGTTCGGTTACAAGTTCCATTAGGGCAACTCCAGACCTATTAAAATCAATCAGGGTTTTACCTTCCTGATGAACAAGTTTGGCGGTATCTTCTTCAAGATGGACTCTTCTTATCAGTTTATCCTCGCTCATGCTGCAAAGGGGTAAGTCAAACTGGGTTATTTGATAACCCTTGGAAAGATCGGGGTAAAAATAATGTTTACGGTCAAATTTGGAAAATGTGTTAATCCGACAGCGAAAGGCAAGTCCGAACTTAATTACCGAGTCTACCCCTTCCAGGTTGGCAAAAGGCAAAGCTCCGGGTAAACCCAAACAAATAGGACATATTTGCGTATTGGGCTTTTTTAAGAAATGATCAGGAGAACATCCGCAAAACATTTTTGACTTTGTCGAAAGTTCAATATGTACTTCCAGACCGATGACCGGTATTAAATTAACCATTTATAAATTTATCTCCAAAATGCCTTGAAACAAAATAGATTGAAATTGTAATCGACGCAATTATAAACAGAAAAAATTTCACTCCTAAAATTTCAACAATACTTCCCGAGAATAAAACCGGAAAAACCGAGGCAACCGTCACCAAAAACCAGAAATTTCCGAACACTCTTCCTCTTAAATCCTTGGGAGTTTTTTCCTGTAAAAAAGTCTGTGAAGGAATAATTATTCCAAAAAAAGTAAGACCTAGCAGTAGAATTGAAATGAAGGCAAATATAGATTTCAATACATATGACAATAACGGAATAATAAAAGTAAAAACCAGAATAATAATTCCTATGCCCAAAAGAGAATAGTCAATTACTCTTTTCTTTCTCCAGTTTTTTGCCATAAGTTTAGGTAAAATCATAGCCCCCAATATTGCTCCGATTCCGGCAGGCACCAGAATAAAAATACCCGCAGAATTAAGAGGAATTGAAAGAAGGTTTTGGGCAATAATAGGAACTTCAACAACCATGACTTGAAGCGCAACCTGAAAACCAATAAGAAGAAGAACGGGAGTCAGTACTTTTCTTTCACTTTTGATAAAATTGTAACCGCCAAAAACATGTGAGAAGAATTTACCTACCGCTTCCTCGAATTCGTTAGGCACTTTTGCCAGCGGCGCAAGTTTAGGAAGAAACGTGCTACTGACAAAAGCTATAAAAAGAAAGAAAGAACAAATGAAAAGAGTATTATTAAACCCCAAAAAGTGATTTAAAAATCCTGCGACAGCAAAACCTAAGATTAAAGATCCTTGCTGAGTTAAGAAAAAAAGACTGTTGCCCTGAGTCAGTTTATCTTTAGATAAAAGTGAGGGAAGAGAAGCTGCTTCCGCCGGTACATAAAATTGATTTAATAGCGAATAAACAAATACGACTTCATATAGAATAAAAATATTGGTATTTGGAAAAATTGCGTACAAGAAAATAGTCAGAGCTTGAAATAAATTTGTTACAAAAAGCATCTTTCTTTTATCAGTTAAATCAACAATTGCGGACGCGAAAGGTCCAATAAGTATTGCCGGAAGAGCAAAGGCAACCCATAAAAGAGATGTGGAAATTGCGGAACCCGTTGTTTCAAAAAGTTTAATCAAAAAAACAAAATTCATGATGTTTATCGATAACTGAGAAAGAATTTGAGATGTCCAAAGAAATCTAAATTTCCTATTAATTAAAACCGACTTGAATTGATTAATCATATTTTTGCAACCTGCGGCTTATATCCTGTTTCTTTTTCAAACATTTCTCCTAAAGCAAAAAGAGTATATTCCGAAAATCTCGGCCCTAGGAGTTGAAATCCCAACGGTAAATTATTTTTACTAAAGCCGTAGGGAATAGCCATAGAGGGTGTTCCTGCAAGGTTGGCGGTAGCGGCAAAAATATCGGTTAAATACATTTTCAGAGGGTCGTTGGTCTTTTCTCCGATTTTGAAAGGAGGAGTTGGAGCAACCGGAGCGATCAGACTGTCCACTTTATCAAAAATAGTATCGACTTCATTTCTGATTTTTGTTCTGACTTTCATTGCTTTAAGATAATAGGCGTCATAATACCCCGAGGATAAAACATAAGACCCCAACATAATCCTTCTTTTTGCTTCTTCCCCAAAAAAAGTTCTTTTCTCCCCATATCTTATTCCATCAAATCTTGCCAAGTTCGAAGACACTTCGGCCGTTTGGATAATATAGTAAACGGAAATTGCATATTTAGTTGAAGGCATTTCAACTTTCTTAATTTCGATCCCCAGTTTTTCAAATACTTTTATAGCCTTATGGATATTTTCTTTAACTTCCGGATCAAGCCCCTCTTCCAAGAATTCTTTGGCAATGCCTATTTTCAATTTTGGTTTTACCTGTTTTTGCCAATTAATATTTTTAACCGTAGAATCAAATCCGTCTTCGCCCTTCATGACATCAAAGAGGCGTCTGACGTCATCCACAGAACGCCCCATCGGACCTACTGTGTCTAAAGACGAGGCCATGGCAATCACCCCATATCGGGAAATGGCCCCGTAGGTTGGTTTTAAACTGACCAAATAATTAAAATTGGCAGGCAGTCTGATTGATCCGCAAGTATCGGTCCCGGTTGAAGTAAGTGTCATATTTGCGGACAGGGCTGCCGCCGAACCGCTGGAAGAGCCTCCGGCAACATAATTGTTATCCCAGGGATTTTTGGTTTTCCCGAAATCGGAATTTTCTCCTGAAGATCCATGGGCCCAAGCGTCACAATTTACTTTACCCAACATAATTGTTCCGGCTTTCTCCAATCTATCGACGACGGTCGCCGAATACGGTGGGATATAACTTTCCAGAACTTTTGATCCGGCCGTAGTTCGGACACCTTTTGTCAAAAAGATATCTTTATAGGCAACTGTTACTCCCAAAAGTGGAAAATCACTTAATATCTTTATATCTTTATATCTTAATATCTTGTCTACTTCTTTTGCCTTTTTGTATGCCTCTTCCCCGGTGATTGTCAGAAAAATATTTAAATCTTTATTATCTTTAGTAATTCTTTCCAGATATGAATCAACAAGCTCAACCGCGGAAAACTTTTTTTTGATAAGTCCTTCCTGTGTTTCATTAATGCTTAAGGGTAAATCCGTCATTCTTCTTTATTCAAAATTTTATCTACGGCAAAATAACCATCATTTGTAAAGCTCGGGGGTTTAACTTCATCCTGTCTAAAAACATTTTCAAGACCCGTAGTTTGACTAGTGGGCCCCAAATTTAAAGTATCAACTTCGGAAAGTTGACTGACGTAATCAATGATTTTGGAAAGTTGTTCTTGAAATTTTATTATTTCCTTCGGGGATAACGTCAGTTTTGCCAATTTGGCAACATGCAAAACATCATCCTTTGATAGGCTTCCCATTAACCCATATCATATAGTGCTTTAATTCTTTCTTCAACGGGTGGATGGGTATTAAAAAGATTGGAAAACCAGCCCACCGATCCCTGTCCCCGTTTTCCTTTAAACGGATTCATAATATAAAGGTGAGCCGTTGCCTTATTGGCCGCCTCCAACGGTTCGGCGTCTTTTGAAATTATCAGAAGAGCCGAAATTAACCCTTGGGGTTGTTTTGTTAAAGAAACACTTCCGGCATCGGCCATAAACTCGCGTCGTCTGGAAATTGCCAGTTGAATAAGCTGGGCAACAATCGGAGAAAGAATTGCAAAAACTATTCCCAAGACCAAAATTACCGCTCCCATCTGGTCGTTGTCACCTTTACTTCTTCTCCCTCCAT
>ERZ1292625.799-Hain-H41-01um-R1-799-length-42917-cov-7_pt2 | contig 38562 bp, 52 predicted proteins | sample MGYA00564400_ERZ1292625 | MGnify/ENA primary metagenome ERZ1292625 (study PRJEB36523, sample SAMEA6512639) | groundwater metagenome | collected 2019-01-08 | study: AquaDiva: Metagenomics assemblies of 32 groundwater samples
CAACTAAGCAGCCTGGAGGGTGCACCACAGACGATTGGTGGTGGCTTCTATTGCTACAACAACCAACTAAGCAGCCTGGAGGGTGCACCACAGACGATTGGTGGTGGCTTCTATTGCTCCGACAACAATCTAAGCAGCCTGGAGGGTGTACCACAAGAGAACCAGGATATGTTCCTATCTTTCTATGCTAAGGGATTTATCTTTGCTGACGGTATATTAACCAAGCTAGTATCGGAGAGTAAGCGTAATGGTGTGGTTATCTATAAGACGAAGAAGCTCAGTATAGATAAGCTGCTTTATGTAGTTAAGGATAAGGGAGTTTATGCACATGGGGATACTATTAGGAAGGCGTTGGGAGACTTGAAGTTCAAAGGTATGTCACGAGATATTACCCAGTTTAACAATATGCCAGAGGATACCATTAAAACCCCGGATGAATGGGCATTGATATATCGGGCTATAACAGGAGCGTGTAGCGCTGGGGTCGAAATGTTCGTGCAAGCGCAGGGTAGGATAAAAGCTAAATATAAACTCAGTGAGATTATTGATATTACTAATGGGGCTTATGGGTACACGAGATTTAGAGAAGTGGTGGAAGGTGGTGCATAATAGTGGGGTTTAACAAGAAAAAAGAAGAGGGAGTCATGAAAAATATTACGACACCAAAATTTGATAATATGAGAAAGCTCTTGGAAAAAGAATCGCGGGGCATGAAGTCGATAGTTGTGCGCATGGAGATTCTGGAAGATGAGTTATCAGAGGCTTACGAGGCATCAAAGGAGTGGGAATCATGCAATATATTAGCGTAGATTATAGTCGCACACATGACATGAGGTGGTTGACTGAAAGAAAGCAGGTGTTGCTTTATCTGGCGGCTATAACATCTCATAAGCCTACAAAATCGTTTATCTTTAATAAGATTGTGGAACTGGAGAAAAGAGATGCATAATGAGGGAATATTAGTAGTTTGTAAAGCGTTTGGACGTTGTATTAAAAAGGGTTCAACAATTTATTATGGCTTTAAGGTGGAGGAATAGAATGCAGAACTTAAAAGATAGAATCAAAAAATGGATTAGATTTCTTGAAGGTCAGGTGCTTAAAAGCGACTTTGTAACTTCAATGATTATTATCTTAATGTATACAATGGCATTGGTGATAGCATTCTTGATGTGTTTTTATACTGGTTCCCTTATAATAATGATGATGGGTTTATAAAGATTAGGGGTATGTTATGACAAAAGAAAGCAAGTTTATACCAATTATTATGACTGTGAACGGCATAACGCTAACACAGGGGCAGTGCGATACAATAAGGGTTGCGCTTATGGCCTTTTCTATAGACCTGGATGCAAATGGTTTGGGAGATAATGAGGGTAGCAAAGAAATGGTTAAGCGTTATAAGGCTGCCATTAGGGCAATCACTGATATATTATAGAAATACCAACCTCAAGGACGGTGTTTAGGAGAAAATATAATGACGCAAGAACAAGAAGATGAGCAAGAATATTATCAATGGCAACTAGAAACAAGTTGGGCGAATCAACGGCGGAAATTCGATATACATAATCAGGAGGTGGTGGAATGCAAGAAGAAATAACAATAGGAGAGGTGCTGCATAATATTCAAGTAGCTTTATCGGTTCCTAAGGCTCGATATAATTCTTTTGGGAAATATAACTATCGGAATGCAGAAGATATAGTTGATGCAGTTAAGAAGCTGCTCCCGAAAGGATTTACATTATTATTATCAGATGAAATAATTATGCTTGGGAATCGTTATTATGTAAGAGCTACCGCCACTTTGCAAAGTTCAGTAAGAACTGTTACCCTGGGAAATGGCATTAGGATAGAGAGTGAAAAGGCCGAGGGATGGGCGCGCGAATCAGATGAAAAGAAGGGCATGGATGCTTCACAAATTACAGGCGCGGCCTCTTCGTATGCTCGCAAGTATGCATTGAATGGATTATTTGCCATTGATGATGGTGTTGATGCAGATTCACAGAATAATAACCAACCGGCAAATATATCCAGGAATATAACACCAGAACAAAGATTAGAAACAGCCAAGAAGAAAGCCGCAGTTATTATTGCGGAATATAAAACCTGTAAAGATTTGGTTGCATTAGCTAGTATTCAGGAGAGGTATCATAGCGAATTAAAGAGATTTAGCGAGGCATACGAAGAAATATTTAATGAGGTTAATACGGTTGGTTTACAAGTAATAGCGAGTTTTGACCAATGATAGGGAGTTTTGACCAATGGTAGGATGTAAAGATAAAGATGGAGAAAATTGCGATTTTAAGGGCTATTATCATATAGCTAAATTAGCAGCAGAACTTACGCAAGAATTTAAGGAAGACAATGCAAAGCTGCGGGAGGCTTTGAAACATATAGGCTTTCTGGAGGCTAGAACTATAGTCGGCGAAACCAATGATGATAAACTGAGCTATATATATACTATAGTGGCAGAAGCGTTGGGATATAAAAGAGGTTCTGGAGGCGAAACATGATAGAATTCAAAGACCCATTCGGCAACGAAACTATCATAACCATATTGCCTGTTCCATTTAATATGACGGTACAATTGGCGGTAAATTCGAAATATAAATATGTAGCTGTGTATGATATACATACAGCTAAGAAGATGTTAACGGAGTTAACAAGCGCAATAGCAATTTTGGAGAGAAAGGATGATAAAGAAATATGATATAGTAGCTATTGTTGGCACTTACCAGAAGGACGGTGAAGCCAAGAGCAAATTTAAGAATGTCGGTGCCATGATGGAGAAGGATGGGAAGCCGTTCTTGCTATTAGACCGCACATTTAATCCTGCTGGGGTTCCCTTCCAGGAGGGTAGAGATACGATTCTGTTGTCTCTTTATACTCCTAAAGAAAAAGACGGCGATTATAACCAAGGTTTGCAGCAATCCAGCGTGAAAGCTAGTAATCATTCTGATTTGGATGATGAAATACCGTTTTAAATGGAGAAGGAAGATGATAATATACATGCTTGTGATTTATTGGTTAGGAAAAGATGTGGCGGTTATTGGAGAGTCTTTTGAGAATAAGGCGCAATGTGAATATTATGCGAATTATAAGAATCAATTTAACAAGCCTAAGAACGTTAGGGAGTTTAAATGTGTAGAGTTTATAGAGGTTAAAACAACTAAGTAGAGCATAACAACACAGCGAAACTAGCGGCAGAAGTTGCGCAAGGATTTAAGGAAGAGAACGCCAAACTCAAAGCAATAGTAAAGGAACTGCGGGAGGCTTTGGAGGAAAGTGAAAGAGTAAGGATGGCGGCGCAAAAGAGAATTGATGCATTATGCAAGTTATGTGGCGACCAAGAACAAGCCTTACTAAGGGCAGAACAGATAAAAAAGGAGGGGGAATAATGGGCGCACCTAAAGGAAATCAATTTTGGAAAGCAAGAAGTAAGCATGGCCGTGATAAGATTATAGCATCCGCTGAATTGCTTAAAGAGGCATGTGAAGAATACTTCCAGTGGGTAGAGGATAATCCACTTAATGAGGAAAGATTATTTGCATATAAAGGAGATGTAACTAAAGAGAATGTGAATAAGATGCGCGCGATGACTATAGCCGGGATATCTATCTTTCTTGATATATCTGTGGACACGTGGGAGAACTGGCGTAACGATAATGATAAAGATTTTGTCGGGGTCATCCGATGGGCTGAAAATATCATTAGAGAACAGAAGTTTACTGGAGCCGCCGCGGATTTGTTAAATGCTAATATTATATCGAGAGATTTAGGATTAATAGATAGGCAAGAACTGGAGAATAAAGGAGCGCCTCAAATTGTGATGACTAAGAATTATAGTGCACCTAAATAATGAGAGATAATCAATGTTACAAATGGGAGGCCTCTTTGTAACCATTATGCATTATAATAGTAAAAAAATGCTATCACCCCACGGGACGAACACCACATAATTATGACAAGTAGGAAAAAAGTGTAACAATGGAATCAACAATCTCTAATACACCTAGGCTAATTTGTGACATTAAACCTGAATCTCCATCCCAAACAAACATTCGTATTAGAAACGGAAGCTACAGAAATACTATATGGAGGGGCGGCTGGGGGAGGAAAAAGTCATTTACTCCGTGTGATAGCAATTCTATTGTGCCTCTACATTCCCAATATCCAAGTATATTTATTCCGCCGTTTACGTCCCGATTTGTTGGCGAATCATTTAGATGGTGAGAGTGGTTTTAGGAACCTGCTATCCGAATTTACCAATATATCGGTGTTAGAAGATGAAATAAAATTTCCTAACGGAGCAAAGATACATCTCTGTCATTGTCAACACGAGAAAGATAGATACAAATATCAAGGAGCGGAAATACATGTGTTACTTATTGATGAGCTTACTCACTTTACAGATATTATTTATAGGTTTCTTCGTAATAGGGTACGTATGCCACCTGCTATTCCCGAAATTATCAAGCAGATATTCGGAGCGGACTTTACTTTACCTAAGATTATTTGCGGTAGTAATCCTGGCAACGTGGGCCACACTTTTGTTAAACAAACTTTTGTTGACATGTTGAGTCCGTTTGAAGTGAAACGTATGCCGCCAGAGGAAGGCGGGATGTTAAGGCAATATATCCCCGCCCTACTAGAAGATAATCCCTCTCTTATGGAATGTGATCCAGGATACGAACAAAGACTCGAAGGATTAGGCTCTCCTGATTTAGTTAAGGCAATGCGATATGGCTTGTGGGATATTACGGCGGGTGCTGCATTAGAGAAGTTACGCCGCGATAAACATATGCTTCGTGATTTTGAGGTTCCGCAAGCGTGGACTAAGTTTATGGTAATCGACTGGGGTAGCTCTAAACCTTTTGCAGTTGGATGGTATTGTGTAGTTGAAGAGAATCTTACCCTAAAAGCTAAAGATGAATGGCCAGAGCGCCTTATCCCAAGAGGGGCGTTAATATTATATCGAGAGTATTACGGATGGAATGGTAAAGCCAATGAAGGATGCAGGCTAGAAAGTGGTGTTGTAGCCAAGCAGATATTAGATATCGAAGAAGATGCGGGAGAGGAAATGGATTATCGTGTGGGCGATAGTGCCATGTGGGCAGAACATGATGGACCTAGCGTACAAGAAAAGATGTATAACGCTACTGGTGGAAGGTTCTTAATGGAGCAATCCAAGAAAGGGCGCGCGGGTAATTTTGAGGAAATACGCGCACGTATCGTGGGTGATGAAGATGGCCCAATGTTTTATGCTACGGTGGGGTGTAAGCATTTTTGGCGTACGGTTCCCGATTTACAGTTGGATGAACGTCATCCAGAGAAGGGGCCCGATACTGAGCAGGAAGCCCATTCCTACGACCATGCGCAGTATAGTTGTGCATCAAGTCCCTACATAACAAATAAACGTGATAGGCTAGAAGCGGCCATTAAGGAAGCTAAACGGCAGGTGAGGAAGAATTCATGATACATATTGATGATAAAACTCCTATTAAATTGAGACAATTCTTTATTGATGTAAGGAATATGGAGAGGGCTGCCGTAGATTATAGGCATGGGCATCAATTTGATGGAGGATATATTTCCTTTTCGAAAGAAGATATGTGCGACATAGAATTATTACAGTCTTTCTTAATTGGTTTCCAGCAAAGAGAGGGTGGTTTTCTTCATCGGGAATTTGATGGTGTGAATGTGCGCATTACCATAACGGATGGTATTAAATTCACAAAGGATTATTGTATAATCAAAACGAACGATGAAGGTAAAGTGGAGGTTATCAAGACTCCTGGGGTTTATATTTTAACTGGCGATATAGATGTTAAATACTGGATAGAAAGGGTGAGTGCAGAATAAGGCAATTGACAATTCAGTTATTTTAAATATATGATATGTATATACTCAAAGCTCCCCTCCCCAAGAGGGAGGATATGTTTTCCGCCCTATTAGGAAATAGCTTTGAATTAAGATTCGTAACTTTCTGGTGGTTCGGAAAGGATTGCATGACAATTTATGTTTGGCATACTGGCCACCAGATTAACGAGCATATAAGCCATGCGCTACATGCTGGCATTCCCCAAAATATTCTTAAGCATACTGAGTGGGCTGATAACTATATTGGCTCTACTAATAAGCATGTTGCTGTTGGCTACGGGATACTTCGTGGGACTGGCGATATATTCCATCACAACGCCCATCATGGAATTGATTATTACGAAGTGGATAGAGGATATATAAATCCAAATCACTTTGATGGACATTACCGTATTTCAAAGAATGGAATGCAAGCCAAGTACGTTGAGAAAGATTTACCATCCGACAGGCTAGATAAATTAAAATTCAAACGTGAGAATTGGTTTAATCCCAAGGGTAAGATAATTGTTTGTCCGCCTAGTGATTATATTGAAAATTACTATAGAATGCCTCATAAGTCATGGGAATATACATTCAAACGATTCCCACTTAATGTTGAGGATAGTAATGTATATAAAATTAGAAATAAGTCAGATACCACTCCATTGGAATATGATTTAAAGGATGCTAAATGCGTTCTTACATTCAATAGCAATGTTGCGGTGGATGCCACTATAAAAGGGATTCCTGTTCTTGCTGGGTGGCCTAGTATAGTTGATGGCTGGAGTCCAATTAGTAGACAAGATATTCTACAAGATAAATTGCAGCCGCCCACTGATGAGCAAATCAATAAACTCCTTCGCTTTATAAGTTATAACCAATTCACGTTAGAAGAAATAAGGAATGGTACGGCGTGGAGGTTATTACATGAATAACATCTACATAGGTTGGGATGCTCGTGAAGATGTTGCTTATCAAGTATGTAAGCATACGATAGAACGGCACAGCAAGAACTTTGCGCATAATATTATTCCCCTGAAGCATAAGGAATTGCGTAAGCAAGGCGTTTTTTACCGTCCTTGGATGACGCATGCTATTGACGGGAACCGTTATGATATGTTTGATTTAAAACCATTTAGTACGGAATTTTCACATACACGCTTTCTAGTGCCGCATTTGAATAATTATAAAGGTTGGGCGTTATTCATGGATTGTGACATGATATTTACCAGCAATCCTAAGAAACTATTTGATTTGTGCGATGATAAATATGCATGCATGGTAGTTAAGCATAATCAAAAACCCATTGAAACTACCAAGATGGATGATGAGCCGCAGGCTAAATATTATAGAAAGAATTGGTCAAGTTTTGTATTGTGGAATTGTGGTCATCCTAAAAATAAGAAGCTCACAACACGTAAGATTAATAGTGACTCTGGTGCTAATTTACATGCTTTTGATTGGCTGGATGATAGAGATATAGGATCATTACCAGCAAGTTATAACTGGATTGAGGGTCTATCACCTAATATATCATCCTATCAGTCGGCTAAACCCGACGTGATACATTACACTCTTGGAGGGCCATGGTTTCCAGAATATCAAGACGTGTCCTATGCGCAGTTATGGACGGAGGAGTATGAATATTGGCAGCGTAGTTGTGATAATGAATTTACTAATATACCGAGTACTAAGTATGAATAAAGATTATATAGCCTCAGAATATCGCCGTTTACATGCTACTAATAAATTCAGTGGAGCATGCTTGGAGCGGCATATTCCTGAAATAAAGAATCTTATAGAGCAATACGATTGCAAAAACATATTGGATTATGGATGTGGCAAAGCTACATGTCACAAGAAAGCTAAATTACCTAATGTAACGTTATACGATCCATATCATGAACCATATTCTAAGAAGCCGGAAGGTACTTTTGATATGGTAATATGTACGGATGTTTTAGAGCATGTGCCAGAAGATGAAGTGGGACAAACATTGGTTGATCTAATGAATTATACTAATAAAGTATTATTCTTGGCTATATCAACAGTTCCGGCCAAGAAAACATTTGCGAATAGTCAAAATGTACATCTTACAGTTAAGCCAAAGGAATGGTGGGAGGCAATGTTGAGTACAGCCAAGGATATTAAAATAGTGAGACATTACACATGAAACAAGTACATGGTATATGGTTCCCGGAGGATGACGCCCATTTCGGTAAGGGAATGATTGATGAGGCGGGAAACTATCAGAAGGACATCTTCGATGCCGCCATGTCTTATGTGAGAAAGCCTAAAATATTCTATGATATAGGGGCGCACGTGGGATTGTGGTCATTGATGGCTATAAAATCAGGATTCAGGACAATTCATGCTTATGAGCCTAATCCAGAAACATTTGAATGCCTAAGAAAGAATTTGGCTAACAAAGACGGGGGCTATAAGGCGAATCTTAATAAATGTGGTGTAAGTGAATATACCAGATTAATGCACCTCGTTAAGGAAAATGAAGGAAATAGCGGGGCGGTAAAACTTACGAATGATGACAACGGGCTTATGGTTCCAGTGGTAAATATTAATTATCATTGTAATTTCGGTACTATATTAAATAGGTCACATGAAGCTCTAATTAAAATAGACACTGAGGGCATGGAAGTCGATTGTATTCGCGGGATGGATAAAATTATCCTTACATTAAAGCCTGTAATTTGTGTGGAGCAGCGTACCAATCATGATGCGTTAAAACTACTACAAGGTATGGGCATGGAAATCGTTCAACAGGTTAGAAAGGATTATATATTAACATGGAAATAGCAGCAGAAGCAAAGAAGATGACCTTTGATTCGGATTTAACAGAAGGCACTTTATTCGAGGCTCTTGGACGCCTTAGAAAAACAGACAATATATTATTAATTTGCTCCCTAATGGATTATCCTGGAGCCAAGGATATTATAAAGCAACATCCAGAGTTTCGCCTAAGAGTGCTATCAATTCCGCATCTACCAAAGAATGATGCTTATAGTTGGGTATTAATTGACCTAAATGATTTACAAGCAATTTATAGTCCAGGAGCTTAACATGGGAATAACTGTTGATTTGCATCCAAAGCGCTATCTTGATTTTCTTAGTATAACGCAGGCGGAATTTTCTAGTTTTATGAGGGTTAATGAGCGCACAGTAAGAAGGTGGGTAAAGGAACCAAGTAAGATGCCTTTAGCAGCTAAATACACATTAATGGCGTGGGCTAAATTACATAGCTTAGGAAGGGCTTGGATGCCAGGTTCAATAGATTTATTAACTGGGGAGAAATTATAATGGGAAAACCAATAGTATTACTTTCGGGTGGCTTTGACCCTTACCATGATGGACACGCCAAGATGTTTGCCAAGGCGGCTGAGATTGGAGAAATATGTGTTATTCTCAATAGCGATGATTGGCTTGTAAAGAAGAAGGGCAATTACTTCATGACTCTTTTGGAGCGTGCGGATGTGCTTAATACCGTGAAAGGGGTGGAGTGGATATGGCACTCAGAATCATTATTTGATGTTAGTAAGGATATAGAGAATATTTATAATCATATAGGTTTTAAAAGTAGATTTTTAATATTTGGGAAGGGCGGCGACAGGACTGCGGCAAACACACCAGAGCAGGAGGTATGTGAGAAGCTTGGTATCCCTGTGATATTTGGACTTGGTGGCAATAATAAGCAATCTAGCAGTAAATTATTAAACAGATGGTTTGAAGAAGAGGCTGATGTAAGTGAAGTTTATAGTCTTAGCGCTTCTACTGTTGAATCAATCAATGCATGGGGAGGATCTAAGAATGCAATGGCCTAAGCAACGTGGATGGGGATGGTATGCTACTTTAATCAGGACGCCTTGGTTTTGTCTAAAGTTATTAAGATTTAAACCTTATGGTGCATTATCAATGCAGCGTCATGCTTATAGAACCGAGGTATGGTGGTTCATTAGAGGGCGTGGCGGCTTTAAGAGTGGAGACGCTACGGGATGGATGCTCCCGCGCAGTATATGGAAAATCCAGAAAGATGTTTGGCATAAGTTTAATGCGCAGTATCAGCCAATTTATGTGATAGAGCTACAATACGGCAGAAAAGTAACCGAAAATGATATTGAGAGGAAATAATGACGGAAGAATCAAAAGTATTAAAATACTTAACCATAACAACATTCCCGAACAAAGACTGGCATGATTATTTGCATGTTGGCACAATGACGTATCTACAGTATTTTCCAGTGGAAATACCATTGCTGATAAAGCTTACCAAAGACGATCTACAGGACGTAGTGAATGAGGGCCTTAACAATCTTATTAGTCAGACTAATGGATTAAAAGAAGGGCGTAAAGTTCACATAACAACCGAGACGCTCCCAGAAGAAGTAGATTTCTATACCCGCCATAAAGATTATAAGAACGATGGAGACTACCGCACTAATTACATTGACTTCTCGCATAAAATATTCGCCCTATATCAGGCTTATTCCTTCGCTAAGCAGGAGGGTATTGATTATATCATATGGTTTGATGCCGATATTCTAACCAAATCAGAGGTGGCCATCGAAGATATAGAGAAATGGCACAACGGAGCGGATATAGCTTATCTAGGTCGCAAGGATTGGGATCATTCAGAATGTGGCGTGGTTATTTATAAGACTGAAACTGCGGGTAGGTTTATTGAGCGTTTTCATGAAATGTATGTAAAAGATGAGGTGCTTACCTATCCACAACATCACGATAGTTATATATTTGACAGATTGCGAGAGGAGTTCACAGGCCTGGAATACCATAATATTTCAGAAGATGTGGAAGGACGCGATGTCTTTAATATTTCTATATTGGGTGAAAAGTTACAGCATTTCAAGGGGCCGACTGCAAAGAAAGAGTTGATGCGGAAAGTGCAAAAAGTACGCAATGGGGAAACTATCGATGCTAACAATCCTATTGATGTTAATAATATTATTATCAAGACGAAGAATTGCGTAGATAAGGACAAAATACGAGACAATATCTCAAAAAATATTAGGTTTATTCGTAATTGGTATAATGCTTGCAAGGCAAGTGACGAGACTATTGTTATTTGTAGTGCCGGCCCTTCTTTAGACGCGGTGAAAGTGAAGGAATATTATGATAATGGTTACAAAATAGTCGCGGTTAAACATGCATTAAAGCCACTACATGCCGCTGGAATTATACCATGGGCAGTTATTTTACTCGATCCCCGTGAGCATGTAGGAAATTTTATTGATGATATACATCCCAATTCCTTGGTATTTGTAGCGTCAATGGTTGATCCGTCGGTGACAGAGAGATTATTGACGCGAAAAGCAAAAATCATTGGCTATCATGTGGCAGTTGGCGCTCATGAAGAAGATTTTTTAAGTAATGGCGATTGCCTAATTGTTGGCGGCTCAGCCACTTCCACGCGCGGTATATCAGTGTTGGAAGGCCTTGGATTCCGGAACATGGAGTTGTTCGGGTATGATTGCTCTTATTACGAGAAGCCAGATTTGCAGGAAAAGAAAGATAATGGTACATTGAAGTACGAGGAAGTTACGCTTGAAGTAGAAACATATGGCTCCAAGAAAATAAAGCGCACTTTCTGGACTGAGGGACAATTTCTTGCGCAATTACAAGAATTCCGGAATTATTACTTCTTACGAGAAGGTTTAAATCTCAATATACATGGGGATGGTATGATCCCATGGGTATGGAGAAATAAACTTTATCACAAGAAATATCTGAAAGAAATGGAAAAAGAGTCTAACGAAAAAGCATTTCATTTAAATGATTATATACAAAGGTTGAATTTCAATGCGTAATAAGCAAAAGAGCAAGGAAGAAAAGAAGATCAAGACAAGAAAACTTGATCCTCTTAACCTTGCTCCTCATTTTGAATTTAAAGAACTAAAATCCCTGGGAATGCGGGGATATAAGTTATATAAGGAAGATGATCAAAGCCGTGCTAATTGGCTTTCTATGCATTCTGAATATCTTGAGATATATCATCAAAAAGATAATTATGATAATAATTTTTCCAGCGATTATAACGGCTCTGACGCTAGAGTGCCGTTACTTACGGAATCTTGTTTGGGATTCCAGGCGCGCGCGTATAAGGCAATCTTTCCACAAAGATCCTTTATCGCCACTACCTCTATGGAGGATATCACCCCAGAAGAACAGCAACGCGCGGAACGTCTTGCCAAATGGATGAATTATCTTCTGAACTTCCAGCATCGTAGGTACAAGCGTGATAAGAAAAGAATGTTACTTGCTGCGGCATTAATGGGTAGTGATTTTAGTAAATCATATCCTGATCCTTTCACAGGCCTTCCAAAAGTAGAGCGCGTGAGAGCGCAAGACTTCATAGTATGCTATGGGACCGGTCCAAGGGAATTGGAGGATGTCCGGCGAAAAACACATCGCATTACTATGGATATGAATAAAGCTAAGAAGCTCTATAGAGATGGTTTTTTTTATGCATTACCAGTCCCAACTGATGTGAAATATGAAGGCAATAATGATCTTCAGGATATTGAAGACGAAGCAGAGGGAATGATTGATACTTCTAATAATGACAAATCTGCCGTGGTTCTGGAGCAGCACACTTGGTATGATTTAGATGGAGACGGAATAGAAGAACCTATCATTGTCTGGATATGTGAAAATAGCCAGAAGGTTTTAAGAGTTGCCGCGCGATATAAAATAGATGATGAGCAAAAGAAGCCTATAGAATATTTTACGCATTATTCATTTATTGATAATACTGATGGATTTTATGGTTTTGGATATGGACATCTAATAGCTAAATTAAACCAAGCCCTCAATCAAATGTTGCGCAATTCTCTAGATGCTGGAGATTTGGCAAATGCTGGTAATATGGGCGGATTCATATCCGATAATGTTGGCATTAAGGGTGGGGAAATAGAAGCGCCCATTGGTAAGTTTAGAAAGGTTCCACGCACGGCAGATGACTTAAGCAAAGCTATTTATCAGATGAAATTTCCTGGGCCTAACGCCGCGTATGTTGGATTGATTGAGTTCATGCAATCCACGATACAGAGGCTCTCAAATACCACTGAAGCTGTTAGTGGGGACGTTTCTAAAGTTTACCAGCCCATGACTATATTAACAATGCTAGAGCAAAGTTTACAAATGCCTAGCTCTATCATGGAGAATCTTGCCCTTGCTATGGAGAGTGAGCTTGAGAAGATATTGAATATCGCGCGCGATAATGCTGACGCTATTCAAACATTCACCCATGAAGATGAAAGAGTGAGTATTACAAAAGAAGACTTCCAGGGAGCCACGAGAGTGTATCCTATTATGGATCCGCGCTCCGTTACTAAACAACAGAAGATGGCAAAAGCCCAGAGTGTATATCAATTGGCAGCACAGAACCCATTGATAGCTAACGATGTGAATTCTATGTATACGGTTACCAAGCAAGTATTAGAATCGATGGAAGTGCAGGATATTGAGCTTATTCTAAAAGAGCCTCAAAATCAAAAGCCAGAGAGGATAGATGACCAATATGAAGAAAATATGTTCTTCCTGCTTCCTCCGAATGAAAAGCCATTGTTTGATGTGTTTGCGGATCAAGACCATCAAACGCATATCAAAATCATTAACGAGCTACTAAAAGGTTTCGAAAAACAACAGATGGCTACTGGGAAATTAGATATTTCTCCAGAAGGCTTACAAGCAATTATGCTTCATAAGCAAAAACACGTTGCTTTCTTATATGGTCAAATGCATGGAGTATTCAATGGACAGGGACAGCTGGGAACTATGGAAGCGCCGCCCGGAGACGAGGCATTTCTTGCAGCACTTGCAGAGCAACTTCAATTGGGCGGAGAGTCTGCTGGTATGCCCAGTGGAGAAGGTGGAGCGGTACCGGGGACAGGCGGAGGTTTTGAAGGAAGCGGAGAGATACCTGGTGAAGGGGTACTTGAAAGAATTCCAGTAGATGCAAGAAATACTAACATACAGCAGTAATTTTACCCACGTTTGACAGAATCTCCACGTCATATAATATAATTATATGAACACAGGAATGATGACAAATATAATGGGTGCAATGGGTCGTGGCGGTGATTCTGTCATGGCGCATTTGTCGCAGGGTGATGTTGTAATCCCGCGCGAAATTGTTCTGCAGAACCCAGAATTCCTTACTAAGTTTAAGAAGGCCATGCAGGATAATCAAGCAGATTATCGTGGTCATATTGCTGGCTCCGGGTATGAAAACTACAATCCTGAGACTGGCGCTCCTGAATTCTTCTTTGGTGGCATAAAGAATTTCTTCAGGAACCCAGGTAAACAACTATCGCAATTATCAAGCAATCCCCTCGGAGTTCTAACTAATTCAATTCGGACTGGAACTATTTTTGGTGAGCCTATTGTAAGAGCGGCTCAGTCTTATGGTATACTCCCGCAGCAAGACGGTAGTTTTGGTGCCACTCCCGCTCCAGCAGCACCAACTCCTGATTTAGGTGGCGTAGATAAGCCGTTCGTTCCAACTCGTGGGGATGAGCCGACAAAACCATTTGATTTATTTTCCCGTGATGTTGGAGGGCAGAGTTTTGGCTCTTTAGATCCCACCCAACAAAGAAGTTATCTTGCGACACAAGGTACACAAGGGGGTGGGTTGGGTGATGAAGATAAGAATTATTATTTAGGATTATTGAAACGCAATCTTATTGATGAGTCTGGCCAACTTGGGAATATGAACGAGGCCTTATTACCAATTGAACGCAACTATTTGTCACGCTTAGGATTACCTACCGACAATACGACTGACTTTTTCCAGGCCTTACAAAGTTAAGGCCGCCACTATTAATGACGGCCTCGCAGGTGGTTCCTTGCAGGGAAGTCTAAAACATTAATAGAGGAAAAGCAATGACTAATGTGCCATTCACACCGCTTTTTGCGCGTGTGTTGTTAAAACGTGAGAAAGTAGACAAGATAGGCTCGATAATTCTACCCGATACATCAGCAAATAAATATAACCCAGAAGAGGGAGTTTTAGTTGCAATAGGCCACACCGCCGATGAAGTCCTTAATGATTTAGTAGGAAAAAAGGTGATGTTTGCCAAATATTCCGGGGCTTGGTTAAAAATCCAAGATGCTGAATATTTCATGTGCCAAGACGAAGATTTGCTGGGGGTAGTATATGAGTAATACCCATAGTCCAGAAGCGCAAAAAGCTATAGCAGCCGCTGAGAATAAATTATCTGATGCACTCGATATTGCAAGGGGGCAAATAGCAACTCAAAAAGAATCTAAAGATATTATAGTAGAAACATCCCCTCCAAAAGAGAGTCATGATGTTGAGGTTGTTATTGAAGCTCCGGCTAAATCCGAGAAAGAGCCACGACGTTCTGAATTCGTGCAAACTGATGATCCAAAAATTATAGAAAGAATCAATGATTTGTATGGGCAAGCAAAGAAATCTGACGCCCGCAATCAGGCGATGCTTGAACATAATAAATTGCTTGAGGAAAAACTTGCGGAATATGCAACAAAAGTAGCTAATATTGAGCGAACTACTCAAGATAATGTAGTTAGTAAGATTGAATCAGATTTAAAGGTTCAATTGCGTATTGCCAGAGAAGAAAATGATTTTGATGCAATAGATGTTATTGAAGATAAATTAACTGACATTCGCATAGAAAAGAAATTAGCTAGTAAAACACCTCCTCCTGAGAACGTACCAAAATCACCCCCTATTCAGCCAGAGTTTGATAAATCTCTCGTAAAGAATGCTGCTTATATAGAGATATTAGCCAATGAGAAGGATGCTACCGGCAAGCCAGTGAGGGGATATCTATATGATAGTCATCCAGATAATGAAAAAGCTGTAGAATTATTTAATAGTATTCCAAGGGAATTTGCTGCTGCAGGTAAGCAAGTAGACATTCGCACTCTTATGGAAGTCTTGGATGAACGCCTGCGTGGTCGCAAGTCTCAAAATAGACAAGCGGTTTTGGGAGGTGATGATAGTGATGCACCAGCACGCAATGTGGTGAAATTATCCCAGTTAGAGATAGATACAGCCCGTAAGATGAATATTACCCCTGAAGCATATGCACGGCAGAAACGCTTATTAATGACCTAGATTTGCAAGGAGCAAAAAAAATGAGTACAATGAAAGAAAGACTAAAGAATGCTGAGCAAGAAGTTGTTGAACAACAATTGGTCGAGAACAAAATTGCAAAAGCAAAAGTAAAAAAAGCAGATAAGACGCCGGTTGAAAAGAAAAAAGGCCAGAAAGTAGATTGGAAACCTTCCAGTAGGCTTCCTAAATTGAATCCTCCGAAAGGATTCGTGGCTAAATGGGCGCATAATGTCCCAGAGCGGATACGTCAATTGCAAGATGAACATTGGCAAGTTGCCAACAGAATTGAGCATAATATGGACGTTCCTATGGGAGATTATTATAAAAAGGTCAATGATAGGCCTATTCTCCCATCGCAATCTACTATTACTCAGAACGAGATGATAGCAATGCTTATTCCTGAAGAATATGCAGATGCTAGAAAAGAATATTATCGTCAAGAGACGGAAAAGCAGACAAGAGCCAAATTAAGGCCAGAGAGTAGCGGCAGTCCTTTAATTGAGGCCGCCCAAGTTAAATCAACAATAGAAATAAATTAGGAGAATAAACATGGTTGCTACAGCACAGACTATAAGAGGTTTTGTTGGTGCGCGCTCCCTTAACGGTGGTAATCCAGTGTTGGTAACTAAAGAGGTAACCGCCTCTGCTGGTACGCAATACTTTATAGGTGATCCTGTAACATTAAAAACTACTGGTAAAGTAGATACAGTTTCAGCGGCATCTACCAATATTTTTGGGATAGTGATGGGAATTTTCAAGTCAAATTCTGCCGGACAACCCGCGCCACTAACATTTAATTTGCCAAGTACGGGACTATTTCTGGCATCCAGCCAAGCGGGATTTGTTTCTGTTTGCACGGATCCGTATCAGACCTATTTAGCTACAATCGATGTTACTGCATCTGCAGCTCTAATAGGATCCAACGCATTTGTAAGTGCCGGAACTCCTGTTACCGCAGCTGGACGTAGTGGATATTCGCTGAAGAAGGCGACAACCACTTCTGCCGATGGGCAATTCCAGATTGTGGGTCTTGCGCCTACCGATTTAATTAACGGTTATGCGAGTGAGTATGGTGACGCAAATGGCAAGGGCGTTGTGGAAGTAAAGATCAATGCAGCGGCGTTCGGCGTTAACAATGCTGGTATATAAGGAGTAATTAACTATGGCGCAAGTAATGACAACTGGCAATTTTGCCGAACTATTGTGGCCTGGTATCAAAGAAATTTATGGTACTAACTATGATATGCACGACACTAAATATACAGAATTCATGGAGGTAATGACCAGTAAACAGGCATTTGAGAAAGTGCAAGGTTTGACTGGGTTCCCTCTGGCTGCTGTTAAGGAGCAGGGGCAAGAAGCTGTATTCTCTCAAATGTTCCAAGGATTCCAGCAAGAATTCTTACACCTCACCTATTCAATAGGTGCGGTAGTAACTAGGGAAATGGTTGAAGATGATTTATATAATCAGATCAATCAGATTCCTACACTTCTTGCTACCTCCATGAGGCAGACAGAGGAAATAGTTGCGACTAATATCCTTAATAACGCCTTCTCTACTACGGGGCCAGATGGTGTTGCGCTTATTAGTGCATCACATCCACTTGTAGGAAGTGGCTCAACAGGTAGCAACACCCCTTCGACAGCGGCTGATCTAACTCAGACATCCCTGGAACAGGGGTTAATTGACGTTATGGATTTCCGTGACGATCAAGGTTTAAGGCTCAATACACAGGTAGAAAAGATTGTAACAGGTAGAGGATTATATTTTACCGTTCGCAAGATTCTTGAAACTCAGTATGAAACTCAGACCGGAAATAATGATGTTAATATTATTTCCAATATGGGAATTAAACCTGTGACCACTAACTTTATAACAGATCAGGACGCTTGGTTCTTAATGACTAACAACCCTAGCAAGCTGAAGTTCTTCCGTAGGCGCGCTTCTGAAATTCAGAAAGACAATGATTTTGCTACTGATAATCTCAAGATTAAAACATCTACAAGGTTCAGTACTGGATTTGATGATTGGCGATGCACATATGGAACTGCTGGAGCTTGATTAAGTTATTGAAATAATTATATAATTTAGGGAGGGTAAAATCCTCCCTTCTAAATAAGGAATAGAAAAATGACAGCAGGTTCTACAACTTTTCCTATACTTTCTATAGGTGGTCCTGATCCAGGAACTGGGCCAACATTAAATACACAAACCGGCGTTCCTTTCATTAAAACTGTAACGGTTTCGGCGGGCGGCAGAAATAGAACATTTACACTGCCTGATAATGCTTTTTTGCATTCTTCTAATGGCTTCGTGACTGTTAAAGTTAGTGGGATAGCTCAAGGAGCTAAGCTTCAAATAGGGGATGGCACTACAGATGGTCTATATGGCACAGCTAACGCCGTATCTGCTGTAGGAGTCTACGCCTTTACTTTGACAGAATCAGCCGTGAGCGCCAAAACTGTTGTAGTTAAAGTAACTGCATCGGTAGCTGGTTCGGCGGCAGACCTTGCAGATGTTAACATTAACGTTACCTTAATAGGCGGAATTATAAGGGATTAGGTATGTCTACCACATTAACACCACATGTCTTTATGAATGCCCAATCTTCAGCGGGTACATATGGATTATATCCTGTTGATCCTAGATATAGTGAAGAAAGATTGCGCTCTATTTCTGGCACTAGGGCAGATTTAGGAGACCAAATTATGGTACTTCTGGAAACGGTTGTGCCTCAATTTGGGCAGAATGGAGATGCTATTACTAGTATTGTAGTAACGGCGACAGCGACGGTATTTACAAGTGCTAATGGCACTTACAATAGTTGCATCTTACAGGGGCCATTTACTAGGGTAAAATTACAGAAAGTAGGGGCTGGTGGAGTGGCAACATTTGTAGGTATATTATAGGTATGATAAATGCGGAATGGATGGAAAAAGGGTGAATTCTTAATTGTTGATATGGAAAGCGGTATGACCCGCTACTCCGGCCAGGTTAAGAAAGATTATTCAGGGCAGATGGTAACTAAAAGATATGCGGATAATGAACAACCTCAGGATTTTATAAGACCATCGGATGATCCAAGGCCTATTCCTTTTGCTAATCCAGGGCTCCAGGATTTTGATGTACAGAATTGTGTTCCTGCTGATGTAGGCAACACCTCCGTTCCAACTCCATTTGGTCCTGCTTCACATTTATTTACGGTTTGTTAATGACAGCACAAAATCGCACACAATTGAAGGCATTATTTGAAACTGGTGATACAGTAACGCAGGGTTCATTTGAAAATCTGATTGATAGCTTCTTGGATCTGGTAGAAGTATCATCACAGACAATTGCAAGTCCTGTTGTATTTAGTAATACAGTTACTTTTAGCTCTGCGGCCTCCTTTACTACTCCCATCGGCGTGGCCAGTGGTGGCACTGGTTTAATTAATGTATCTGCATATGCTTTAATTGTAGGTAATAATACGAGTACTCCTGCATTAATATCTCCTTCTTCAACTAGTGGAGTTCCGTTAATTAGTCAGGGTGTCTCAGCTAATCCCATTTACGGCACTGCTGTAGTAGCAGGTGGTGGTACTGGAAAAACATCATTTACTTCAAATTCTGTTATATGCGGAGGAACTACTTCTACGGGAGTTGTACAAAGTGTGGATGTGTCGGCTATACCAGCAGATTACGTACTCACTTATGTAAGCGCTGCTGCTTTGCCAATATGGGCACCTAATGCTGCGATAGGAGGTATTGTTGCTATTGCTAATGGGGGAACAGCCTCGGCTACGGCGGTTTCTGCATTCTCAGCTTTAAAGCAGGATGCCACTACATCTACCACAGGAGTAGTTGAGCTAGCTACTAATGCAGAAGTAACAACCGGCACTGATACTAGTAGAGTTTCTCCTATCTCGTCAATGATTTATCATAAAGGCATAGGAAAATCATGGGTAAACTTCACAGGAACTGGAACTGTAACAATTAATGATAGCCTGAATGTTTCTAGTATTACGGATAATGGCACTGGGGATTATACTATTAATTTTTCACCAACATTCAGTTCAGCAAACTATTCTGCTACATGTATGGGGCTGGCAACTCCTGCAGATATAACAACGAGGTCTTCAGTTGGGATAAAGAATACCGGTGGAATGGCTGCTGGATCTCTAAGAATTATAACCGGTGAAAGTGATGTCAATGTCCAACATGATTTAGATCGTGTGTGTGTGGCAGTTCTAGGAGCCTATTAAATGATAATAATATTTAAGAATTTAGATAATACTTGTGGAATTATTCACCCCGCACCCGAAGCTCTCGAAGTTATGTCTATAGAGGATATTGCTCTTAAGGATGTGCCTAGTGGCTTATCTTATCGGATATGCGCCCTAGAGGATATCCCCACTGATAGATATTTCCGCGAAGCATGGGCTGATGATGGAGGAGTAGTAAATATTCTCATGAGTAGGGCTAAAGATGTGCATATGAATAATGTTAGAAATGCTCGTGATAAAAAATTTATTGAAATGGGTTTTCCTTATAAACTTGATAGTGACTTAGAAGAAGCAATTATTCCCATAGAAACGCGCACGATACTCCAGACTTTAAGAAACATTCCGCAGACATTAGATTTCTCTGGAGTTTCTTCACCAGAAGAGTTAAGAGGGATATGGCCAAGAGAATTGAGGTAGTGCGCTATATGAGACTGCATTAATGACTTATTCCGTTTAATCCTTGTAAAGGATGGAAATCAAAGCCCCCGCGATTAGCCCGGTAAATATTGATATTAGTATCGCAAAACCTTTCCAAGTAAAATCAAAGAGTCCAAAATATAAGCCAGGAATAGTGCAGGCTAGAATAAATAACATATCGCCGAATTTGAATTCGTTTTTATTGAACATAGTATATTCCCCAAAAATATAAGTTAATTGCATTGAATATTATATCCGTCATTGTAACAAACCCTTCCTGTTGAATCGGTTACAATGCCAGTAGTCGTATCATAATTAGTATATACATGAGTATCCTCATTATATATATTAACATTAGGACGATAGTCCTTAGGATGCTTTGATATATTACTATATATGTTTTGAGATTGGTTTGAAGGCTGCACATTCCAAGGCATTTCTGCAAATGCAGTTATAGGAAGTAAAATAATAAGAAGTATGATTTTCATAAATTCCCCAAAAATTTATATTAAAAATATATATAAAGAATAAATATACTATGTCAAATAGAAATAATTATGTCACTTAAGTTTGGGGCTTAAGTGACAATATTTTATATCAAAATCCTTGTAATAAGTCAAGTTTGATAGATGAAACTTATTAGTTTATAATCAGAGAAAACACGTAAGGATTTCGGCATGGGTTCATTATTAGCAGACACCAGAAAATCATATATTCAGTTATTTAATGAGGTGCGCCGTAAGTTAGGCGTAAACGAAATAACTACACTTGGTCAAGATACGCTAGGTATGGCGATGATTGATTATATGAATGATGTTATAGCCGAAATAAGTGATTTTGGCGATTGGCAGGAAATGTATCGTGAGGAGGCCTTTGCGTTTGTAACGGCAAATTCAAGCACTTCAGACTGGGTTTTTAATACAAGCGTTGCAACAAAGAATATTCATGAGATTCAATTTGGCAATCAAATTGCCCCTCTTTGGCTTGTAACCTTAGACAATATACGTAGACTGAACAGGGTTAAATCGTATGGAGTGCCTACTCAATTTGCATTTGTAGGGGTGGACAATGCTACAACTGGTAATCCTAGGGTTAGGGTATTTCCTACACCTACTACGGCACAAGCCAGTGCCAATTTTAATGTAGCATATTATAAGAAACCAGTCCTTATAACTACAGCAGATACGTCTTCTATACCTGAATTTCCCTCACGAATGATAGCACAGGGCTTACTTGCATATACTTTAAGAGATGAAGAAAGGGGTGCGCAGAGCCAAGAATGGCAAGATGAATATGCTATATTTAAGAAGTTCGTGGGAGAAACGTATAATCGTTATAACGGAGATACTGGTAGCGACACTTTCTTTGTGCCACCTCGTGGAAGTAGGAGGCGATAATGCAAATTGTAAAATATAAACCTGCGCGCTTTGGTCTTGGCACTGAATCTTCACAATATCTCCAGCCCTTAGATTTTTCTCCTGATATTCGCGATAGGTTTTATAGTTTACTGGGAGATTTAGAAAAGCGCCCAGGTATGATACAGCTAGGAGCGCAGATTACTTCTGCGTCCGGGGTGGCTGTGAGTGCGCAAATTAGTAATTTGCATGAATATATTGATTCAAGTGGAAATAGTACATTATTTTCAAGTGGTATTACCGATACGGGCAGCGTTCGGAATGGGCAGATATGGAAATTTAATGTTTCCGCTAGTGCTTGGGATAATTTGGGGCTTACTAAAGATCCGGATAAAAAGATATATAGTGTCCAAATGAACGATAAGCTTATATTTTGCAACGGCTCTGATAGAAACTTTTATATAGATAAGCCATCTACCGGAATCAGCGCAGGTTATACACAACAACTATATTCTACTATCACAAAGGGTACTACAGGTGGCGGCACATCTCCAGTACTATTCTTTGATAATGACATCACAAATTGGAGGACCCAAAGTAATGTAGCCGTGAATGACCTTGTTATGGTTTATATTAATTCTGTTCTTTGTGGTGGTATAATTACGAGTGTAGGCACAAGTAGTTTGGATATTACTAATATTGGAGTATCTGGCAATGGAATAGGACAGGCGGCTTCTAATCTTGCATCAGGCGTGCCATATAGAATAGTTGATTTGGTGGAATTGAATATTATTCCTTCTGCTGCGCCGGGTGGCACTGTATATGATAATGTTGCAATTGGTGGAGCCTCAACAAGTGCACTAGCTATTTCTGTGACTGCATTTAATTTTGCGAGTTCTGATATACGTATTGGAGATTATATATACAATACCACAAGGGCGGCGGTTGCTCTTGTGAATTCTGTAAGTGCAAATATAGCAGTGACAAGTGTGGCTGGACAAACGGCTGGAGATAGTATTGTTTTTCTTAAGGATGCTATGCCCATAGCCTCTTATCCACATGTACATTATGGTCGATTGCATCTTATCGATGCCCGCGATCCTACAAAAATTAGAGTAGGAGGGCTAAACGATCCTGAAGATTTTACTACATTCAGTAAAACATTGACAAGTATTACAATTGACTATGGTTCAAGGCAGCCTAGAGGTGATATTTTACTTAGTATGGATACTTTCCAGAGGTATCTAGTGGTTGGTGGGCAGCAGACGGTATATGTAACGGATGGTACTAATCCCATTTCCGATGTGACTGCAGATGTTATTGATCTTGATCCAGTGGGATTATTTCCACAAGGAGTGGTTAGTCCACAGGGTCTTAAAAGTATTGGCAATGAAATGTTATATCTGGCTCACGATGGGCTACGCTCTTTCCTTGCTGCCTTTGATTCCAAAAATACCACAACCTTAAATAAATCTGAACCAATTAAAAGCCAGCTTGCCGTGCAAATATCCACATTAATTAGTAATGGTGGTTTGTTGCAGCTTATTCATTACAAAAAACGTAACTGGGTAATCATGAAAATAGGCAGTAGTATGTATAATTATAATTATACAGCTACCTATCAGTTTGGGAAATTTGAGAATTTTGGTACTATTACTAGATTTACTGGAACGTTCGCAAATCAAAGTGCTTTTTTAGTAAGGCGTAATGATGATTTAATTACTGGTAGTCCTGATGGCAAGGTCTTTATTTTTGATAATGGTGCTACCATGGATGGTACGCAGATTATTACTACCAAATATGTTTCTCCATGGCACACCTTGCAAGAAGGTCAGACTGATTTGATATTAATTAATAAAGATGGACGTTATGTCAAACCCATCTTTGAAACCTATGGAGAAGTAGAGTATAATATTTCTGTTGTGGGTGATTATGATATATTGGCCACAGATTCTATTGTAGTGACCGCACAAGGGGCTTTTGTTGTGGGTAGTTCTCAGATAGGAAATTCTATTATAGGGAATTCGACTATTACAGATCCAAAAATGCCGTTGCGGTGGAGGGGGGAGCAATTCCAGATGACAATAGAAACAAGCTCTGAATCTGGAAACGACATAATAAATAGTTATACAATATACGGCAACGTATTTGGGAGGAAATAATGTTACAATTTTTACCAATGATAGCAATGGGCTTACAGGGAATGAGCGCCCTATCTGGAATGGCCAACACTGCGCGTGGGTATCAGCAGACTCAAGCGGAAAGAGCGCAGCTCCAGGCCATGGCAAATCAGGAAAGATTGCTAAAGGCATATTTGGATCCCAACGATCCCATTATGAAAAATATGTCTGCGGCTGAGTCCAGAATGATTAATGAAGATCAACAGCAAGGGTTGTCTAATCTGCTTGCGGCCAACAGGAAGGCTCAGCTTATGGGTAGGCAAGCCTTCTTTAATCCAGAGCGCCAGGATGAGGCAGTGAGCCAGTGGTTAAATAAGGGCGTAGCTAACAATGCTAATATAGCGCGCTCTAATGCCCTACAACGTATTATGCAAGCGGTAACTGGGTATGGCGGAAGCGCATCAGGATACGGCGGAATGATCCCGAACCAACAGCAAGCGCAGGCTATGGACAGAAGTAGAGGCGCTAAGCTATTTGATATGGGCGCAAGAGCGCTTGGGGGCGGTGGTTCGTTGTCTAATATATTCCGTAGCTTAGGGGGCGGCGGTGGTATGGCTGGCGTGCCAGACGGGACAGATATAGGTAGAGCAATGCCTTGGTTATATGGAGCAGGATAATGACGAGCACGATTTCAGAAGACGCATTGCGTGGGCAACAGAGTCGTATAATGGCGGCAATGAGGGCGGCACAGCCTAGACCCGGACGGGATCTAAGGAATATTGCACAAGCGGCGACTATGGATAGTAGTCGCCAGGGAAACTATTTCGATATAATGAACCAGCTAGAATCTTCGCAAGCCCAAACAAACGTCAATGCCGAAAAAGGTATTTATGATCAAATGAAAGAGATGGCTGGGCGCGGCGATGCTGATGCAATGGCTGTTAATAAAGCCGTTGATGATATTGCGGGCGGCGATCCAGCGATAGCTACTATGTTATCTGAGAGTCTACACAAAGACTCGCAGCCTATTAATAGGCTTAATGCCACATCAATGGTTATGAAGCATGCTAATAATTTGGGTATTACTCCTCTTAGTGTTCAGAAAGAAAGAGCGAGTCTGCAGAAGGTTAAATCTGATATGGCAAAAGCGGCTGCCGGAGGAGATGATCCGGCAGCCGTAAGGGAATATAGTTATTTTAAAGGCCTGCCAGAGCCAGAACAAAAGAAATATCTTGGTCTAAAACGTTCTAGTCCTGATGAAGCATTTGAAAAAGAAAAAAGTAGGGCTATGGGAAAGGCTGAAGGGGGCGCGGAGGCGGAATTGTTGGATTTAGAAGCTACTATGCCAGAAATAGAGACTACAGTTGCCGATTTGAGAGAAATAGGCAAGAATATGACATATACTAAGGCAGGTAAGATATATGATGCTTATAACAGGCAGCTAGATCGTGAACCTAGAGCGGCTGCGGTTGCAAGAGAGAAATATATTAATACCGTGAGAGATCAAGTATTTCCTTTATTGCGTCAAACTTTTGGAGCGCAATTTACTAAAGCAGAGGGAGACGCATTGCTTATTACCATGGGGGATCCAGATAAATCGCCTCCTGAAAGAGAGGCCGCTCTTGATGCGTTCATAGCTCAAAAGAAGCGGAATATTAGATCGGCGCGCAGACGAGTTAACAAGCCGGTAGAAGATATCCCTACTGGTGGTAAGGTTAATACTGGTGTTATAGATTATAAGGAGTTCTTTTAAGTGATTGTAAGAATGCCTGATGGAGCGCAAGTAAATTTTCCAGATGATATGCCAAGAGAGCAGATCAAAGGATTAATTGCGTCCAAATATCCAGAGGTATCCAAAACTGCCGCGCCAAATGCGCCAACCGCGCCACTCCCAGAACCTAGCAGCCCAGTCAATGACATGATGGCCGGTATTATAAAAAGCCTTGCAGGGCGCACAGGAAGAATTGCTACAGGTATAGCGGCCTCGCCACTAGATTTGCCCGTAATAGTAGGTCAGTCTGCTTATGATGCAACAAGAGGAGTGCAACAAGCTTTAGGTTCTTCAGTGGCTCCAGAATATAAGATACCATTACCAAGTGAGGGGGCTAAACAATTATATGACATAGCCACTGGTAATGTTGGCAATATCGGGGGAGAGGCCGGCCAGATAGATAGAGCTGCCGAGGCCATTGTTCCTTTAGTTGGGGCGGCGACAAAGATAGTTCCAGAATTAGCTAAACAGTTCGTGCCTCGCGCTAAGGGCGCAGTTAAGCAGCTTGCTCAAAGAGCACAAGAATTAAGTATACCTCTAAGAGTAGATCAAATAGCTCCATCGAGAGTAACCAATACTTTGCAAAAGATTAGTCAAGAAATACCTTTTAGTGGAGTAGACGCATCAGAGGCTGTGCAAGTAACGGCCTGGAATAAAGCGCTAGCTAAAACCCTGGGACAAGATGCAGACAATCTTTCGCCCGAAGTTATCCAGCAATTTAAAAAGGATGCCAGTGTGAAGTTCAAGAATGTGCTTAAGGATACTCCCATCAACATAGTATCAACGGATGTTGCAAAAATAAAGAATATTAAACAAGGCGCCTCCCAGAAATTGGGGGCAGATTCATTGTCTATTGTAGATAGTAATATTAAGCAGGCACTCAAGGATATAAAAGAGGGTGACATATCTGGCGAGAAGCTTGCTAACGTGCGCTCATATTTCTTAGAGAACGCCTCGACAGCGGAAGGTAACGCAAAGAAATTTATAGGGAAGATTGTAGATACTATAGATGATATAGCCGCAAGAAATATTCCTAAAGAGAAAGTACAGGAATTACAAACAGCTAGGAAGGAGTGGCGTAATTATAGAACTATAGAGCCACTTTTAGAAAAATCTACAGATGGAAATATCAATCCTACGGAATTGCTTAATAGAGTTAAAGCTAGTAAATATATTAAAGCCTCCCAAGCAAAACTAGGTCAAGATGAATTAGTTGACTTAGCAAGAATTGGGAAGCAATTTTTAGTTAAGAAAGGTGGCTCTGATACATTCCAGAAATATTTAGGAGCTGGTGGAATAGGAGCGCTTGGTACGGGACTTGTCACCAATCCGGCGCTTGCATTACAAGGCGCGGCGTTGGCGGGAGGGGGCATGGCAGCCAACAGAGGCTTGCAGTCATTAAATAGAGGCTTAGTAAATACAGCTTTAACAGAAAGAGCCTTCGATCCAAGAATGAGTAAATTACTAACTGCAATTGCGGCGTCATCATTAAACAAAATAGGAGAATAACATGGAAAAGAAATCTAAAGAACCAAAAGTAATAGCAAAAAAACCTCTGGCAAAGAAGATAGCTAAAGGATTAACTCCTGGGAAAGCAAAGCGCAGGGGAAAGAATTAATTTAATTAAGACTAATAAATGGAGAATATGACATGTCAGGATGGATACCAAGATCCCCTTCAATATATTTTAATGGACCGCCTAGCGTTCAAACTGGCACTACATATACTATATCGCCCGATGATTACGGCAAGATTGTTACATTTAGCAATGCCTCCGCCGTTACCGTGACACTGCCACAGCAAAGTACCGCCTCAACATTTGCAGGTTTCTTCTTCTATTATATCAATCTTGGTGCTGGATTGGTTACCTTTGTTAAAGAGGGCTCCGAAACATTGACAGGAAATACTACTGCAGTTCAATATGCAGGTGGTATTATAGAAAGGAATACCACTACAAATTGGCATAATTTTGGTGGCACTGCTACATTGCCATTATTTGGGTCGCATGTTGATATTAACATTACCACAAGCAATACTATTGTTATTACTGGATATGTAGGAACAGCTTCGACATTGGTTGGGGTTTATCAGAAATGTCGCGCGCTGACCACGGCAGGAACATTTGCAATTAAGAAGAATGGCACCACACTAACGGGGCTTGGTTCCATAGTACCTAGTACGGCAGGCTCATATACCACCGCGACAGGCACAGGAAGTGACAATGTGCTTGCTCGCGGCGATCAGATAACCATTGTAGCTGATGCAACTCTTGCCCTAGTTCTAGATTTAGGCCTATCACTTGATTTAACAGCGAGTTTCTAATGGCAGTTTTTCCAGTTCAGAATCAGTTAACTACGCTTGGAGGCCTTAAAGCTTGGTGGGATGTAAAGAGTCCTGGCTCTGTTACTAAGGCCTATATTGATTTAACTCCTACCGGCTCTGGTACGATAGGTACACAAACTATCACGGCGAGCGCAACAGTAGCTTTGATAGTTCCGATAGGGGCTATATTAAAAATTGGTGGAACGGATACCTATACAGTACGCAATGTTAGTACCACACAAATTACCACCGAAGAAGCACTAACCTCTACGTATGCTGGTGGTTCGGCCCTAGCACTTGATTATGTTAGCCAGCTAAATGACAATAGCGGTAATGGTAATCATCTTACGCAAAGTACAGATTCCAAGAAACTTGTATATATTCCAAGTTATTTAGGTTCACCTGCAGTGTGGGATGGTGGGTCGGGAGGCATGACGGTTCCTAGTGGAGTGCATCTTATACCCAATGCTGCAAATACTATGTTTGCCGTATCCATGGCGACTGTCATAGACAGCAATGACATGTCCCTCATAACCCTAGCAGAATCTGGTAGTGGTAGATATGTTCTCAGATATTCGTCCACCAATCAACAGATGCATTTTGTCAATAACACTTCCAATACAACTCCCGTTGTGGCAACTGGTGTTGTTAGGAGTACTAGAAATCTGTTTACAGCTTCATTTGATGGAAGTACGGGCATTACTATTGCCGTTAATAATGGGTCAGATTTTACCGCAGCAACAGGAGCGGCGGAAAATGGATGTACTGCGGGGGGGTTCCTAACAAATGGCCCTCTAAATGCCGCTTTCCTGAAAGGTTACATCTGGGAGATGGCGATATTTAATCGTTTATTAACAACATCTGAGCAAACTGTAGCAAAAAGATATTTCACAAATAAAAGAAGTACACAAACTCTGTATACAATAGATGCTGGCCTTACTAGCCCCAATTTGGCTTGTCACCAAGGCATAGCTTATGATGGTACATATTATTACACTACTGACAATGATGAAATTGTAAAATGGGATTCTAGTTTTGTTGAGGTTGATAGGAACGCAACTCCTATCGCTGGTGCAGGGTTAAATGGAGCTGGCATAAATCATTGTGGTGACTTGTGTGTTAAAGATGGTGAGTTGTTTATTCCTATGGAAATATACCCAAGTGGTCCATATGCGAACCAGTGGGTGGGTGTTTATAGCGCAACCACGCTTGATTATATTAGGAAATATGATATTTCCTCGCAAGCAACTGAGTGTTCTGGCATTGAATATAATTCCATTGATAATTATTTCTATGTGACATCTTTTGTAGATAGCACCAAGATTATGAAATTTGATACATCTTTCAACTATATCGGAGATTTAAAATTATCTTCTTATATTACTGGTATCCAGGGAATAGTTTTCCTTGGGGGATATATGTATTTATCTTCATTCGGTTCACTCGCAACAAATAATCTTGTTAGTAAATTTACCATGACTGGTGAATGTTTGGCGGATATCTATCTATGGACAGCAACTGCAACTGGTGAAATGGAGGGGCTAACCAATGATGGGACTCATTTAATATTTTTAATGAGCGACACTACTGCTAAAGCATATTTTCTAGATATAGTCTAATCTTCTATTATCAATAAAGGACAGTACGGTGGATGAGAAAATATATGACATCCTTGCGCGCATCATTGAAAAGGCGGCAATCAATCCGAAGAATATTCTGGATGATTTAAAAGGCGAGGATGGCAAAAATGGCGCGGGGATAAAAAGAATTAGAATTAATAAGAATTATGAACTTATCATTAAATTGGATGATGGGAATATTATTAACGCAGGTAAACTGCCTCAGGGTGAGAAGGGTGAATCTATAAAAGGCGATCCTGGTGAACCAGGGATTAGTATAAAAGGCGATCCTGGTGAACCAGGCGTGGCTGGTAAAGATGGCAAGTATGTTACGGAGATAAATATAAATGCTGATAGTAATCTTATATTTACTATGAGCGATGGAGAGCAAATCTTTGTCAAAATGCCAGAATCTAAAACTGGACCCGCTAGACGATGGGGTGGTGGAGGAACTACCAAGGTATATGTAGATACAGCAATTGCAGATGCAATTGCTGGCGTTGCTGTGGATTTTGTACCATATACAGGCGCTATTCAGTCCTTAGATATGGGCATATATAACATAACCGCCACTGGCCTAACTGGAGCTAATATCGCCCTTACAACTGGAGCCGCTATAGGACATATACCCAAATCGGATGGTTCGGGTAATCTTACTTGGACAGCGCCCACAGCGTTAACTAGAAATAACGATACGAATGTTACGCTAACCCTTGGAGGGTCGGCTACAACTGCGTTAGTAAATGCAGCTAGTATTACAGTAGGCTGGACTGGGACGTTAGCAGAGACACGCGGTGGCACTGGAACGGGAACCTATACTCTTGGTGATATATTATACTCTTCTGCCAGTAATATTCTAAGTAAATTATCCGGCAATATAACCACTACTAAGAAATTTTTAAATCAAACGGGAAATGGCACAATATCAGCATCCCCTGTTTGGAGCGCAATATCAGGTGCAGATATTACAGGTGCAGAGCTAACAAAAACTGATGACACAAATGTCACTTTGACACTTGGTGGCTCTCCAACAGCCGCATTATTAAATGCGGCTAGTCTTACACTTGGATGGGCGGGAACGCTTGCGGCTGCACGTCTTAATAGCAATGTTGTACAGGCCATAACAAATGATACAAATGTTACAGGAAGTATTTCAGCCCAGAACTTAACCTTAGGCTGGACAGGACAATTGGCGGTATCAAGAGGTGGGACTGGTGCCAGCTCATTTACGGCGGCTTCTATTCCATTCTCCAATGGAACGGTACTTACGCAAGATAATACAAATTTTTTCTATACCGACGGCACGGACACATTATCAATTGCAAATGTTGCTGTTACTGGGAAGTTTATTACCCAGGCATCTTTATATTCTAAATATGTTGCTGCATTGACTAGCCAAGCGGTAAATAAATACGCATTTCCTATTACAAAGGCTAATAACTGGGTAGCTTTCACTATTAAAGTAACATTACAATCGGTTGCCCCCCTATCATCTGGCGATGCATATGCTTATTGGGAAGGTAGGATGATTGAGTTTAACTCAAACATAGACCCCTCTATTGTAACATATTCCAAATTTGGTACGTCTAAAATCGCGGTTTATTACACAGCGTCCAGTGGGACGGCAGGCACTATTGATGTTTATGCTGATCCTCAAGACGGCTCCGCAGAGACTACTTTATCGAGCGTGACCGTTGAAATAATATCCAATACTGCTTTTACTATATCAGCCCCGACGATAACAACGCCAGGAAGCATTACGGAAAATACAGCTTATCAAACCACATATTATACTGATTTAGCTGGAACATACAATTATAGCGCAGGTAGTGCTACCGCGCCTTCTATATCATTCACTGGCGATACTAACACAGGCATTTATAGAATTGGCGCAGATAACATCGGCATTACCGCCGGAGGCGTAAAACAAGTTGACATTACTACGGCGGGAGCCACGTTCTCAGGAACACTAACTAATGCTGGAATAGCAACACTTGGAACTTCTACTAATAGATTGACGGTTGCAACCAGTACTGGGGCTGGCGAGAAAGGGCTTTGGATAAGTTATGGTATAACTATTGCTAACACAGTCACTATACAGGCCGAGCACCAAGGAACGGCATATAGAGATATTTTACTTAATCCTTATGGCGCCAATGTTGTAATTGGCAATAGAGCGTCGAGTGCTAAATTTCATGTTTATACATCGGCGGCAGGTGAGCCATTAGCATATTTTGAGTCAGGCGGCGATACTTCAATCCGTGTATATGGCCCTGGTGGTGAGTCATATATGGAATTCCAAAACAACGCCACAACCACATCTAATGCCTGGAAAATAGGCGTTAATGATAGTGTTAACTTTGAAATGAGTTACGGCACTGCGGGCACTGCAAACAGTTCCGTAACCACCATGTATGTAGATGCCAGCACCGGATTTACTAGATTTGGGGCACTCGCAGTAGCAAAAAGTTTAGTTGAGTTATATTCGAATAGCACCCCTACATTATCAATTACAAACAGTGGATATAAAGGAAGCAACAGGCTATCAAATGTCGATTTTTATAGCGGCGGTGACGCGGGTGAACGTACTACCCCGATAGCTCGGATCAGTGCGATAGAGACATATGCGACTACCGGTTCGTATACAGGCGAGTTAATCTTTTATACAGCCACTACTTCTGCTCTGGCAGAGGCTATGCGTATTACACATGGTGGCACTGTGGCTATAGGAACAGCTACTGCTGTTGCGCGCACTCAATTAACATTAGCTCCGGCCGCGTCAACTATATCTTATATGGTGTCAACTTCTGGCACCTTAACCAGCACTAGTGATGGCGCGTCAACCGGTGTACAATGTGGGTGGTTTAATACTAACACTTTCAATCCTTCAACAGGTGCGTCATTAGTATATCAAATTTATATAAGCGGTATCTTTAAGGCTCCAAGTGCCCAAACCATTACTGACTCCCATGGGATATATATTTACAATGACCCTTCTGCAAACGTTGGAACGCTAACAAATGTTTATGGAATCAGGATTGTGGCTGGCGGCAGTGCGGCGGGCACTGTTACAAATCATTACGCATTACATGTAACAAAACCTGCTGGCGGCACGAATAAATACACAGCTTATTTTGATGCAGGAGTGGGTATAGCCATTGTTAATGCTGGTGGTACACACGCGCTTCTTGTCACGGGTACGGCAGGCCTATCAACCGGCACAGCATGGACAAATACCTCGGATAAGCGTATCAAAAGGAATATAATTGATATTAAAGATGCTTTGCCGCTTATAGAAAAGTTACAACCAAGGAGATTCAGGTATATAGATGAGTATCTTAATATCCACAAGCTTGCTGATAAAGAATATTATGGCTTTATCGCAGACGAGGTTGAAAAGATTATCCCCTCGTGTATAATAAATAGTACCGAAAGCTTAGGTGAAATTCACAATCTTAAGCAACTAGATATTCACAACATAAACATCTTGCTTATAAAGGCGGTTCAGACGTTATCTGATAAAATTACTATACTAGAAAACTCAATAAATAGGTAATAAATGCAATTAAATATATTAAATAGAATCATACTACAAAATATTCTACCACAAAAGGGCACCCTTTCCGAGCAAATTATCTGCAAGGATATCATAGAAAAAATAAAACTTAGTCAGGGAGAGATTTTGCATGTTGGCCTTAAAGATATAGAGGGTACTAGGTTAGTATGGGATAAAGAAAAAGAAACTATTCTTGATATTAATTTCTCAAATGCCGAGATTAATACTCTTAAACAAATAGTTGTAGATATCGATAACAATAAAGGTGTTACTCCAGATATGGTAGACCTATGTATTGCTATTAAAGCTCTCGAAGCGAAAACAACTGAATAAGGCGGATGTATGGCTGATATAATAGAAGAAACCCGCGAACAGACGGTAACTACATTACCTGATGGAGGTATTTCCGTTATTATCACTACGGCAAGAGATAGAAAAATTACTATCGAGGAGACGCTTACATCCTCCCAAAAAGAAGAAAAGGTTGGGAAATTGATGCAATATGTTATCAATTGTGAGGATAAAATAAAACGGGTTACTCGGGAGCGTGATGATGCTGCCGCATTAATTTTAGCAATTAATGCGACTATGTGAATTTAAGACAATTACTGGGAAGTTACAAAACAATGAAAGATATAAAAGAAAGAGTTGCTATAGTAGAGCAAGTGGCGGCGAGTTCGCATAAACGAATTGATAGCCACGATAACGAGATTCTCTCTTTGCGCGAATCCAGGCACAAACATGCCAATGACATACAAAAACATACTGGCTTTATAGAATTGCACACCGATATTCTTAGTGGGATTACGGCTGCTGTAAAAGATTTAACCAAAAGTGTAGATAGCTTTAAAGTCATGGCCGCCACAGCAATGGTAATGGGTAGCGTGTTTATTACCTTTTGTGGGTTTGTGGGCGGTAAATTGCTGGGGTGGTGGGAATGGTAAAGATTAATTTCTCGAAACATTTCACATTAGATGAGGTTACAGAATCCAACACAGCGCGCGAGTTGGAGTTGGATAATACTTTACCATCTATATACTATATGAATGCGATTAATGTCGCCAATATGATTCTGGAGCCTATTAGGAAGCATTTTGGAAAGCCGTTTTCTCCGCTTTCCTGGTATCGGGGGGAGTCTTTAAATAAGGCAGTAGGCGGTTCTAAGAATAGCGACCATATGACAGCTTCTGCTGTAGATTTACGCATACCTGGCGTACCATTGATGGAATTGGCTGAGTATATTAAGAAAGAACTGGATTTTGACCAAATTATATTGGAATTACTAGGGTCGCCGGGCTGGGTGCATGTTTCTTACCGTAAGGATGGTAATCGCAGGCAGGTATTAACAAAGGTGCCTTCTGGCTATGTCAGTGGCTTAAAAGATAGCAAGGTATCTGCATGACGGCAAAATTAGTAAAACTAAGCGTTCATAAGAATAATAGAATGCAGCGCGAAGCAAAGCAATTTCGCAAGGAGGCTGTGGAGAATTTTAAAATAGGCATAAATGCAAGAAATGTATCGGGTTATTCTTTTGTATCTTGGAATGAGGAGGGTATTTTAACTACCGCTTATTCTTTAAGAAATAACTCTCCATTTGCCGCCCACACAATCCCAGACCTTTGTAAGATGGCGCTAATGCGAAGACTTTTGGAGAAATAGGTTATGTTTGGTGTGGATGATTTAATAAATACTGGATTGAAAATTATTGAACGTGTAATCCCTGAACCTGGGGCTAAGGCAGAGGCGCAGCGCAAACTACTTGAGCTGCAGCAGAATGGTGAAATAAAATTAGAAGAATTTGACGTTAAACGCGAGGAAATAGCAAAAGATGATAGGGATAGCGCACGTAATAGGCAAATTCAAACTAAGGATGATGTGCCGACAATTCTGGCTGGTATTACCATCATTGGTTTTTTTGCTACTGTGGGGTATGTTCTGTCTGGGAAAATCAATCTGACAGGAGAGCAAGGTATTTTGGTTGGTACAATCGTTGGTTATGTGAGCGCTAAAGCTGACCAGGTGCTAAGTTATTATTTCGGTAGCTCCAGCAGCTCTAAAGCCAAGGATGCTACTATTCATGGGATGATGATGAAGTAAATATCATGCGCGGTACTTCTACCATAACAGGGTCAATTTCTTTATTTTCCATAATATTACCTTTCCATTACTATTTTCTCTAATTCAATATTCTTTGGTTTAATGTTCCAGAGTTGCCATATTCTTGTTGACTGTGCAATTACGTATAAGGAAGAAGTACATAACGCGATATAAAAGAATGGATTGATATTGCCATGCACCTTATCCGCTCCGGCGTTTATCGCTCCTATACTCCCGCATACGTTTAATGCAGAACCTAGAAGCATTATTCCTGGGTGTATCATCTCTTTATTTATTGGCATTAAAATTCCTCTTGGTAGAATTTATCTAGAGCCTCCTCTAATTTCTTAATGGAGGTTTCCATACCCTCCCCCTTAAGATTATTGTCTGACAACCCGATAGCCCATTCACCTTTATAATTTATAAAGGTGCTAATACTGTACTTGCCTATAATTATCTTACTAAGACTTGGCATTAAAAAGCACCTTATATATTACATAGAACAAGAGCATCACGCCCTCTTCTTATTTCCTTTGTTAAACACCACCTCTTTGAACCTTGTATGTCCATATGCCTGTTTGGTTATACCGATGATATCAATAAGGGTATATTTAGCTTTCAATTTACCCTGCGCTTGTACGAACATTTCGACACCGGCACTACACGCTCCTGTTATAGCCCGATATATCAACGCCCATTCATCCTAGTGCCGCATGAACTATCACATAGCCACGCTATTTTTTCTCCTCTGCGAATCCTTTCCTAAGCTTTTCCAGCAGCTCCTCAAAGAATTTTTTCCATTCAGGCTTTATCCTACGATTAAACTGAACGTAACCATTACGTTTTTCATACCTTTTGGTAGATTTTGTTTGATATGGCGGTGTTTTCATTTCATTCTCTGGGATTGATACTTTCCTTATGACTGATTCATTCAGTTATGATGATACGTTCATGCCCTCTGATTCATTCCATCGATATAATACTTTCATTTCTTCTGATTGATGCCTTCATTTCTTATGATTCGTTCCAGATATATGATGCTTTCTAGTTTTTTGACTCATTCCGCAATTATGATGCTTTCTAGTTTTTTGACTCATTCCGCAATTGTGATACCGTTAATAACAGTGATTCATTCATTTCAACGATACTTTCGTACGCCTTGATTCATTCATAATTTATCATACTTTCGGCGGTATTGATTCTGGTGCAATATAATCCTTATGATTTAAATGCGCTATTACAAAAGGTTTGGGAGCCGGCTTCCCGTGGTGCTTCTCATACCAAACCTGCTGGAAATGGGATAGGAATAATTTTACAGTCTTACGGGTTGCCATTGCGTGAATGTGAGCAGGAGGAAGTTTTCCGGCTATATAACATTTATACGCGTCAGTATCTTTACTAAATTTTTTAGATTCCAGGGTTCGTTTCGCGAATTCAGCAAAGCCCCCGGATTCATTCTTGTCCATATATTGCCCTTTAAATTGGATATAATAGTGGCCATAAAAGGCCTTTTCGTTTCCCGACACTTTTACAAACGACTCGCCAATTTTCCACACCAAAACTTTCAGTCTTGCATTCCATGGACGTTTCTGTCCCTTTTCCCAGGGTGCATCTAATCGTCCCGCCGCTATCCCGGCGTAACTCCAAATTTTACCGGCAGTATCTGCAATATTTATATCAATATGAGCAAGTAACCCGGCAGAAATAATGGGACCAACGCCTACAATCGATGTTAACCACGACCCCATTTCATGTGTTTCGACATATGCTGCCAAGGCGCGTTTGACCTGATTCTCTAGTGTTTGCGAATTACTCGCTAACCAAGAAAGAATTTCATGAGGTTCAGGTTCAACAATACCATCTGCGATATCCTCTTTAAGTGACCCTCTAACTTGATTATTAGCGCGTATTCTATCATTCTGCAGTGTATAATAAGCGTCTACTAAATATCTTACTTCACTATCTGATAGAGTTGCGGCAGCCTTCTTCAAATCTTTAGTTAATTTTAATATAGGCTCTAAATCGGTCATTTTATTATTCCTTTTGATTATAATTCATTTGTTCTAACACTTTCACAGGTTATGATTCATTCGCTTTTAATGATACTTTCATTTCCGCTGATTCATTCTTTACCTCTGATACTTTCATAATCATTGATTCCCCTTGTTATACACGCTATCTATATAGATAGCAAGGGTTATTATGATACTCCATCTACAAATTTATCATAACCATAAGCCCCCTCGGTCTCCTTAAGTATCTCACTAAGACTATATTTTTTCTTAAGCCCTCCCTTTGATTCCATAAACATTTTAATGCCAGTCTGGCATGAGCCTGTTATAGCGCGATACACAAGCGCCCATTCTTGTGGAGTTTTGACGATATCAAGCGGCATATTCTTAAATTGGTCAATATCTTTTGACACTAATTTAAAAGCTAAATCTGCAAAGGCTTCTTTAATTGTACTCCCATGAGCAGAATTACCTTTATCATCATTTACTACGAATAATATTTCCCCATTATCGGTTTTTACTCTTTTGGTGCCTTTCCTAGTTGATATAACTCGCGCAAAGATGTTGTCTGTGAAATCTACCTCGACCCAATTACCACTCTCTACAATATACCAGCAATTAGGTTTTATTTTCTTGCCATCAACAATATCGACCTTTCCTCCTATAGGAATATAGTTACCGTTCTTTGTAATATATTCCGAAGCCATTAGAAGATTGCCTATATCACCTTTCACTGCGGCGCGATAACCTACAGCAGCACACGCACTGTAGTCGCCAGACGATGCTGCTGTGCTGGAGTGGCCAGACGATGCTGCTGTGCTGGAGTGGCCAGACGATGCTGCTGTGCTGGAGTTGCCAGACGATGCTGCTTTACTGGAGTTGCCAGACGATGCTGCTGTGCTGGAGTGGCCAGACGATGCTGCTTTACTGGAGTTGCCAGACGATGCTGCTTTACTGTAGTCGCCAGACGATGCTGCTTTACTGGAGTTGCCAGACGATGCTGCTGTGCTGTAGTCGCCAGACGATGCTGCTGTGCTGGAG
>ERZ1292625.956-Hain-H41-01um-R1-956-length-38534-cov-17_pt1 | contig 38534 bp, 62 predicted proteins | sample MGYA00564400_ERZ1292625 | MGnify/ENA primary metagenome ERZ1292625 (study PRJEB36523, sample SAMEA6512639) | groundwater metagenome | collected 2019-01-08 | study: AquaDiva: Metagenomics assemblies of 32 groundwater samples
AGAAATCAACATAAGGGGCCTCTTCTGAGCTATTGCTCTTCTGAGCTATTGCTCTTCTGAGCTATTGCTCTTCTGAGCTATTGCTCTCCTGTGTATCAGTGGTGTCTGTGCTGGGGAATGTATCAGTGATGGTAGATAGGCCGGATGTATCAGTGGTGGGGCCTACACTAATCGGGGGCACCACACTCTCGATAAGGTTGGCTACCCCCTCCCTCTCAGGCTCAACTGATCGAAGGTCTTGACCTTGACCTGCTTGTGTATGCGTATATATGGTGTCAAGTAAGGCACTGGCAGACTGTGCCAAGGCAGGAGGTACTAGGTTAACCTGTACCGCCACTTGCTGCTGGACTGGACTATACCTGCTATCCCTACGCTCAGCTATCCATGTACTGTATACCCATTGCTGTTTGGCACGTGCGAGCGATAAGAAGTCTTGTGACTCATCAATACGTTCAATTGCTGTAGTCAGTAAGTTGTCGACATAATCCTTGCGTATGTCTGCATACTCATCACCTAAAGCTGTTAACCACATACGCAAGGTAGGCTTGCCGATCTCTGTTTTGTCTGCGACCTCATCCAGTGTTGCTCCGTTGGAGATCATTTGTTTGGCTATGGATAACGCTGTTTGTTTTGTTTGTAGATCGTGCACAGGCTGACCCTTATGCTTTATATCGCCCTAACGGGACGATGAGAAGGAATAAAAACAAATTCAATATATCACGATTATTCAAATAATTTATACCTTTCACATTATCTCATTGATTCTATTTATATCTTACTTCTATTTAATGCTTGACAAGCTGTAACTGCATTGGGATAACGCTTCATCTCTTATTGCTTTGATTTCATTGCATTTATTCTTCGTTGTTCCCAGTCGTGTACAACGCTATTCCCTTATCAGTTTATCTTATGTCGCCATAGAAAACATTTGGTTTAAATATTTTGGGTGGGCTGTATATTTACTTCATGGCTGGCGCTGGGCTGGCTGATAACTGAAGGGGTTTAAAATGTCTAAACTGATTAATGCTTATCGCAAGCTGCCAACGTCTAAAAACCGTGCTCGTCTGCAAGACTATTTGAACAAGCACACGATGGCAATCTGCATGGCAGATGCCGACGAGATGTCATTCTTACGGGCTAACGAGTTTTCTATTTAGTCCCTCAATCCCTGCCAGCGATGGCAGTGGTGGATGGATTACCGACCAGACCGGATGCCTGGATTAACTGAAGGGGTAAATAAAATGAAATATTATTTCAGTGATGAACCTCAATTTGTTTCCGTTGTTGATCGTAAGTGGACTGCGGATTATATCCGCTCACTACGTAATATTAACAATGGAAACCGCCAACGCTATACCGTAAAACGCACTAACGCTGGATTTAGCATTAGGCTTAATTATCCTAATTCGCCAACAGCCATTATTGCCGTTCTGTAATGCGAAATCCATGATCCCCTTAATCCTTACCATAATCATTACCGGCCTGATCCTAGGCCATGCAATAGCCCGTAAGCTGGGCGTTTAACTTAACTTTGTAAGGGTAAATTATCATGGCAAAAATATCAGCGCACGGGGCGATTATCGGCACCGTTTACTTCACCACATCGGCCAAGCGTTATATGTCGGACGGTGTAATCCTAGTTAATAAAGGCTTCGGATGGAAACTTGGTCCAAAAATCAAGCCTGGAGTTACACCACAGCAAGCATTTGAAAATCAAAAGCGAGTTTCTGAGGAATATGCAGCTAAAAATCCAGCCCTTATTGCTTATCGATCCAAATTACATGCCTTAGCTGGTATGGACAAGCGCTGGAAGTTACATGCATCCATTGAGTTAATGCCCAATGATTACGATGGTGTGTGGAGCGAAACCTGCGACGGGTATGGCGACAATGTCCACGCTGATATAGAAGAAGTGGCCGATTTGTGCCGCGCCTATGAACGAGCTTTTGAAGCCAAAAAAGAGGCAAAAGAAGCTATAACAGCTTAACAGCTTTAACGCCTTACCAGTTATGGCGTTAACACGGTTAAACCGCGCTAGGGCGAATCCTAGTCTAATTTGAAAGGGCTTTAAAATGAAACAGACTATCAACAAATCAGACTTTATAGACCAATTCCGCGTGATGGATAGGCTTGAAAACTTCAGTTATGAGGCGCGTGGCTTGCTGTTCGACTATTTCGAGGAAATAGAAGAGGGCGCTGGCGAAGAAATGGAAATGGATGTAATCGCCGTATGCTGTGAATATTATGAGGATTCAGCCGACAGCATCGCCTCAAATTACATGGATGCTGAGGATTATGCTGAGTTTAAAGAGCTATCAAAAAATGAACAAATTGACGGTATCCGCGAATACCTGGAAGAAAACACGCAAATTGTTGGTGAAACATCTATTGGCTTTGTGTATCAGGCATTCTGAGCTATTGCTCTCTAGGGTTTAACAGCTTTAGTGCCTAGCAAATGGGCACTAACACGGTTAAACGCTTACCAATGGCGAATCATTGGGTAAATTGAAAGGACTTTAAAATGAAAGTATCACTTAGCGTTAATCTGTTAAAAGCCGCGCTCACAGTAGCGCCTAAAAAAGACAATCGTTCATATTTAAACGGCGTCTGTTTAGACTTTGTTACTGATTCTGAAATGGTCTACTGCGCTACGGATGGGTCTATTCTGTACGCTGGGAAAACGCCTATTGAATACCTAGACGATCCACAAAAAGGCGGTTTTCAAATAATCGTACCTTATGACGCGGTTTCGCTGGCTTTAAAAAATCATTCAAAAGCCTATACAGCGATTTTCCTCGAATCATTGCCCGATGGGCGTTATTCACTTGGCGATGTTATTTTTGGCTCGCTTGACGGTAAATTCCCGGACTATGAACGAGTTATTCCTCAAACAGTATCGGGCGAAGCTGGGCAATATAACCCTGAAAATGTGGCGAAAGCCTATAAAGCTATTTCACTGGCTTGCGGCCTTACTGAAAAAATCGAATTCCTGCAAAGCGGAAAGAATGATTGTGCCATTGTTAAATCACGTTCAAGCGATCATGTATGCGTGGTTATGCCGTGGCGCACCCATGAAACAATCGACTATACCGGCTGGCATAAGCCTAAAGCCATTGTCGAGACCGCGCTAGTTGCGGCTTAACTAACATGGCGCGGGCTTGCATAGCCGCGCCACAATTGGAAAGGCACAAATTGAAACCATCTGAACTGGCTATTAAAGCCGCCAAACATCGGCACCAATGGGGTAAATTCGCTGCTAGGCGATTCTGTGAGCGTCGAGGCGTGCTTGCCCTGTATTTTCTGGCCTGCCGCTTGGACATTTTAAACCGAATTCAAAGAGGTTAATCATGGAATGCTTCTCTAACTTCGATACATTAGTAATCGCTTATCTACTCTTAGGCTTCGCCGCTGGGATTATCTGCGGGGCCGTGTGGGTGGATTCTATCCACAAAAGCCGCAATAATTCAAACCCGTGCTAACTGAGGGGATAATATCAGTAGCAGCCAGCCATAAACACCCTTTCTATCCAGTGTTTCAAGTTTAGGGGCTGGCACCTTTAGTCTGTTTTGTGTAGCAGAGGCAAATATTGGCTTACGTTGCAGCGGACTGTAAATCCGTATTCGGCTAGACCGGGTGATGGTTCGATTCCATCCTGCTACACAAAATAGATTTAATTATCAGTTTTGCGTAAATTGATAATTAGCTGTTTGTACTTGGTTTTAATGGCTTTAATTTCGTCAATCGTATATTTGTAGGTTTCGTTATTGTTTTCTAGGTCAATGACCGCCTGTTCGCCATATTTTACGATTAAGCCTACACGATAGGCCGCGATATTACCGCTAAGAGCTAGGTTGCAATGTCGATTGCATTGTTTATTTACGTTAATTTCGGAGAATCTAAGATGACCAGCAGCTCCGCGTGTTCGATAGTGTCCAGCACAATACTGAATATCTGATTTTTGAGTGCCACAGCTAATACATGGGAGGTCTTTATCCCGTTCACGGATAAAAGCATTGAAAGCGGCCTGAGCTTCCTTGAGCCAGTCACCACGGGACTTTAGACGTTCTTTGTCTGATCGTCTAACAGTGGCCTTCCTGGTGCGTTCTAGGGCTATGTTTGACCGTTTCACTAGCTCGATACTGCAAGAAACTGAGCAAACTTTCTGTGTTGTCCGAAATTGGACAAATAATTGTTGGCAAACTTTACACTTTTTCTCTTTACCCATGAAAGGATTATAAACCATGAGAATCACACAGAAAAAACAAGTTTTGAACCAGCTTAAAGGCGGTAAACCGATTACCACTCTAGCAGCCTATGATAATTGGGGGATTACCCGCCTACCTGATCGCATTCGCGACTTACGCTTGGATGGGCACAAAATACAATCAAAAATGATTGAAGTTCGGAACCGCTTTGGCGATTCTTGCCGCGTGGCTCAATACACGATGGCTAAATCATGAGCGAACATTACATTGGCCGAAACGGGGTGGTCGAGCAAGTTAGGTATTACCGCCGCCAACCAGAATATCTGAAGCATTTTCCTTGGGGCTTTGAGGTCAAACAGCAGAAAACCAAGCATATAGTGATCGAAACGCTGATTTATTCGTCGGTTGCTGTTTTGATCGTTTCGATCTTTGTCGCGGTCTATTTTTAAGGGGTGGATCATGGATTGGCTACTTGTAATCGGTATCGGAGCATTATTCGGGGGCTTCTACGGAATTGGAGTTGCCCTAGTAGTTTATATCTGTTTCTGGCTTGTATTGGTGATGCTGGCAGGGATGTTTAATTAGTCCTTGCATTGTGTTTAAAGATTTGCTATAAATTAGGTGTCGATGTGGCAGTCGATGGCGTGATAGCGCAAACAACCCCATGTAGATTTTGCGGGGCTGTGTGGTCAAAGAATGCTATCACATTCCAAGATTGCCCAGCCAAGGGCCAGCCCCGCAAAGTGTTCATGGGGTTTTTCTTTGGCCGCGACCAGCGCGAAACTCAAGCGTTAAAGTGAAGAATGAGCAGCCGGGGGGATAGGACGTAGTGAAAAGGCGTCCACAGGCAAACATCCTGCTAACAACCTCGACCCAATTGGACTAGGCCAACGGTTACAAGTCGCATCCGAATACGGCACCTAGAAGTAAGCCCTTAAAGTCTTGTCTTTAAAGACTAGGGGTTGAAATTAAGCGACGAATGAAATTCGGCGGTATGTTTGCTTTGGACTTGGGGAACATAATGATTAAGTGCAAAAAGTGCGGTTCAGCAATCAAGTTTAAACAGTTTTCTAATGGCAAGTTTTGCCCGACTAATTTAGACGGAACGGATCATTGGGATGTATGCAAATCAATCACGCGAAAGAATAGCCCGATAACAATGACAGTTATTAAAGCGAAACCATCAAGCAGATCAACCTATGTGGGCACGCGCCCACCTTGGGAGTATTCGGAATATATAGAATGTCTAGATTGAATCACTTTGGGTAAGTATTGAATAAAGAAAGGATGAGTATGAAAATAATCGAAACAATTTGCGCTGCCGATGTTATCCCTAAAAAGCCAAAAGAATGGATTTATCAGCGCCCTAAATTCGGATTACCTTTTTGGGATAGCTATTTACATATGAATTGCAAAGTTATTAAAACTCAGTCATACGAATCAAACCCGTTTAAAGTCAAACCATGAAAGATAACGTTGATTATTTGCCTATCTGGAAAGAAGGTGCTACTGCTTTTGAACGGTTTAGCGAGTTGGCTATGATCGCTCGAAACCATCCTGAAAGATTCGCTAAGATATTCGTTATCTATGCGGAAGAAAAAGACAAGACAACAAAGCTAAGATCAGCCAGCAACAACCTTACTACCCATGAATGTCTTGGCTTATTGTTTGAGGCTCAATTTCGTTTGCTTGAAGATGAGGAATAAAGAAAGGTTTGAATGAATGAGTTACACCTATTCGCGGGTGCTGGTGGAGGAATTCTTGCGGGACAATTGCTCGGACACAGAACAGTCTGCGCCGTTGAAATCGACCCTTATGCAAGATCAGTACTTGTGGCACGACAAAACGATGGACATTTCCCGCCTTTCCCGATATGGGATGATGTTTGCACCTTTGACGGAACGCCTTGGGCTGGCCGTGTTGACGTGGTTTGTGGGGGTTTCCCTTGCCAGGACATCAGCGCAGCCGGAAAGGGAGCAGGAATTACCGGAGAGCGCAGCGGATTGTGGAAAGAATTCGCACGGATTATTGGCGAAGTACGACCCCGTTTCGTGTTCGTGGAAAACAGCCCAATGCTCACTATTCGAGGACTTGGCGTTGTCCTTGGAGACTTGGCCGCGATGGGGTTCAATGCGGAATGGGGCGTGCTATCAGCGTCCGATGTTGGCGCAAACCACAGGCGAGAACGAATCTGGGTTTTTGCTTGGCACTCCGACAGCATCAATGACCGAGAGATCGGAGGAATTTGTAAAGGGGAGGAATCCATCGCCAGCGGAATTTGTGAAGCAATGGCCGACACCTCGAATCTGTACAGCAATGTCAGCACCGTTTACAGAGAACACGGCAAAAGCAAAGTTTCCGAATTTAGAAACGGTAGTAGCTCAGAGATACGAAACACCGACAACCGGGATGTGGAAAGACAATGGGAAAGCACCAGCAGAGATAGAGAGAAATTCAGCGACATTAGCAATGCAAGCTGGTGGAGCGTTGAACCCAACGTGGGTCGAGTGGCTAATGGGGTGGCCTTTAGGGTGGACAGACTTAAAGCCATTGGAAACGGACAAGTCCCTTTGTGCGCAGCAACAGCCTTTAAATTATTAATGGAGCGAATCTATGTTCAGTGAGTTTTGGATGCTGTTTCCCAAGAAGCACGGCAAGAAATACGCCGAGAAATGTTTCAATAAGTTATCTAACGATAATAAGCAAGCCGCTATTTTAGGTTTAGAGAAATATCTAAAATACTGGGAAATGCGCGGCACTGATTCTGAGTTTATTATGATGCCTAGCACCTATTTAAACCAAGCCAGATGGGAGGATGAGCTAGACCTCGAACCATCTAAACCTAAGATACCCGAACCTGCTTGGTGGTCTAGTGAGGCAACGATTATTGCTAAGGGTAAAGAATTAGGTATTCACCCGCTACCAGGACAAGACTTGTTTCAGCTTAAAGGCAGGATTGTTGAGCGTCTAAAACAGTCAGCATGAAAGGAAAGAAATGCCAGAAGAATACGAAACCAGAATTTTGTCTCTAATCGTCAAACCAAAGAAAGAGCCTATCTTTAGCGAAATGGCTACGACTATTTCTATCGTTGATGAATCTGGCGGGGAGTTTATCGAACTCTCTCAGCCTGGCCGTTCTGATCTAGGAAAGATTGCTATTGAATTTTCTGAATGGCCGGAAATTAAAAAAGCTGTTGACCGGATGATTGAAGAATCTCGCCAAAATGATACGTCCAACATTTAATGAGGCCGCAAGATGGCTGAATCAATGTCTTACAGAGCAATATAGGGCCGCATGTTTGGAGCATTGGCGGGTTCTGTATGGTGATGGCTACGTTAAAGCAGTCGAAGCTCAAGTGAATAAGTTAAGTCATAAGTAATTTTAATGGGTAGATAGTTATTAAAATTACTGAATTTACTGGATGATTTATTTCTGGCCTAATCTTAATTGCGGGGGCGAAGCGAAAGGTGAATGAAATGGATATTTATGATGTAACGGTGAAAGCAAATGTTTATATCCTCGCAAACAGCGCAGATGATGCGGAAGCGATGGTGAAAAAAGAACTTGAAGGAATTGATTCTTTTCTTCCTGCACGGACAACTGATTTTTCTTTCGCTGCATACCGTACTCCATGCCAGGAAGAATGGCTGAAAAAGAGGGCTATCAATCATGATGTCTAACGAAAAGGTGAGCCGCGCCCATGAAGAAACTTGACGAAACAACCGCGCTTGATGGCGTCGGCTCGACCGTAGGGTTAGAGCGCGCTTTTTATGAGTGGCTTACAGAGCCTCAGCCCCACGGTGTAACCACTCACGAATGGAACTCAACAAGGCTAAAAATAGCTTTTTTAGCTGGCGCTAAAGCAGAGCGTGAGGCGTGTTTCGGGGCGCTTGAGATAGTGATGCTTATGGCAAAAAACGGGAACTACAGCGGCCAAGAGGAAGCGGTGCAGGAATGTATGTTTGCGATACAGGAGCGCTCTAACGCCATTGTGAGCAGCGGCTCACAGAACGATAACGGGAGCGCGGCTTGATGGCCGTCTGCTCGACATAAAGGTTAGACATGACACCCGAAGAGGCAAAGCAAAAAGCGTCAGAATGGCAACTTGAAGCTGGCGGTGAATTGCTGCCAAAAATGACAGCGAACGAATTAGCTGGGATGGTGAACGAGGCAATCCTGGAATCTTCAGCACATGCCGAATTATTGGAGATACATAAAATAGGAATGTGCATAGCCTGCTGCGAACCTGTATTCGACACCGACACCATGACTGTGCGCATGGTGAAGGAAATGGCACACAGGATTAATAAGATGTCGGCTAACGCTGAGCTAACTCGGTTGCCCGCTTGCGGGCAATCCGGTGAGCCGAAGGCGAACGAAAGTTGAGCGCCGGGTTGGGCGCAGGAGGTAACTATGAGCACAGGCCAGGAAATACAAATGAAGCTAGCTCAAGCCTTGCCGCACTTGAAGGCAGCAGGGAAAGCGCTTGCTGAAACAATGACAGAGAGCGCGATGCTGCGGCTGATTGGGAAAGAAGTGTGCGCTCGAAGGGCAAGTAAACTGCGCAAGCGTGGTGAACTGGTGCGCTGGTCTGGAATGACTTGCACAGGTAAAAGCCGGTATCTCTGGATGCACAGACTGAAGCTGATGCCCAACGTGAAGGTGAGCAGCGGCGCGCAAGAGCCTGACAAGAGCGCCGCTGGTAGCCCGTCTGCTCGACCGTAGGGTTGGGCATCTTGGAGACTATGGAGGAAGACATGCAAGAGTTTGACCACTACCGAATTGAGATTACCGGCGAGGAGGCCAAGGCCATCGTGGAGGAGCACATGGCGAAGCTTTTGGCTGAGAGAGGATACGCGCTTGACTATTCGGAGGCGGAGGGGGCATTCCCCGATTCGATTTGGCGCGGATTAAAGATGCCCAACTATCAAAGCTCACCGGCTGCCGAAGGCAGTCCGCGTGGAGCGTAGTGTTAGATTCTCGGGAGGTGTGATGAAAATCGAAGGCGACAAAGTTATTTTTTCTACAGGCAAGGCCCGCTCCGCTAATTGCGGAATTATTGGTTTGTCTCCAGAAATGGGCGTTTCCGAAGGATATGACGGTGGATTTTATAGTGGCCCAGACGGTGAAGAGTGGCGCGACGAAGAAGAAAAGCTCACCAAGGAGGAATTGGTTGAGCTTGCAGACTACATGATTGAGCAGTGGCTAAAGTTTCGTTTATTACAGGAATCTAACGCGAAAATAACCGGCTCCGCTTGCGGAGTCCGGGTTGATTGACGGGTTATGCCGGTTTTAACCAAGGGCGAAACGATGAACGTACATTTTTCAAGCGCAACAGACTTGCACGCCACGCCACAAGAGTTTTTCGACAAACTCAATGCGGAGTTTGGCTTTACGCTGGATGTTTGCGCCACGAGCGAAAACGCGAAGTGTGAGTGCTACTACACAAAGCAGGATGACGGGCTTAAACAAGCGTGGCGCGGGAACGTCTGGATGAACCCGCCATACGGGCGCGAGATTGGGCGCTGGATGGAGAAGGCCAACGAAGCTGCGAAAGCAGGCGCAACGGTGGTTTGCTTGGTTCCTGCGCGCACAGACACGAAGTGGTGGCACGAAAGCGCCATCCAGCACGAGGTGCGATTTATCAGGGGGCGACTCAAGTTTGGGGACGCGAAGAATAGCGCACCATTCCCCAGCGCCGTCATTGTGATGCGGAGCGGGGTGGGGCATAACGGATTAGCTTAAGGGGCGCGCGTAAATGACCGTTGAGGAAACAAGCCACGCTTTCGGCGCGTCCCTTTTGAAGCGACTGTTAGGCTTCTTTGGGCGGAAACTGTGTAGGCACGAATTTGATCTGGACGACTTGCGGCTCACTGGTATCCCTGAACCGGAGATGCCGACGGGAACTACCTACAAAGAGATGTGCGAGTATTTTTACAACAGGTACGAGCATGAATCAGTAACAAAGCGCGTGGCGTGGCCTTGCTGCAAATGCGGCGAGACATTTTACGCGCACTGTGGGCTTGATATTTACAAACACGGCACTCCAAAACGGAGAGTGCCTAACAAGTAATGGCCGATCCGTGCAAGGTACTGAGGAATAAATGACATACATAAAAATCAAACGCAGCAAGGAAACACTGGCGCGCATGAAAGCTGGGAAGGATGCGGCTAGGATGGAGCGTCCAGCACCAGATTACCCGCGCCAAATGCCAGAATTGAGACGGCGCATTGTCATCACGGATTTTGATTTTGGCGAGCGCATCCACACGCTAGACCTGTATCGCACGAATAGAATTGATATGTACCGCGTCCACGTTGACGGTCAGCCGTGGAAGGCGCGAATGGGCTGGTCGCGCATTTTGGCCGGGCTTAGGAAAAGTTTACCGAGGGTTGGGAATTATGACTAAAAAAGAAGCCTTACGAATTGATAATCTGATCGCAGAAAACATCGGGTTACAAGATGAAATTAATAAGCACATGCGCGTTTATGGCGAATTATTATCTGAGGTTGTTTGCTTGCGATCAAGGATAGAAACTATAAGCGAGATAATTTCGTGGCCGATAGGGCATGAATATGAGCAATAGAAATTATTGATGGGTTCCACGTGAAACCATTAATACAATCTGTTTTACCGAATGATATTTTTCTGGCCTAATCTAATTTCACAAACACGAAAGGTAAATGATGATTAGCAATCAAAAAATGTGGGCAAAAGCCGAAGAAGAAGTGAGCTTTGACCTCCAGCACTACATGAGCTTGCATGATGCTAAAGAGCGGTTGTTTGAATTGTGCGAAATTGCTCTATTCCCTAACGATGATCTTCAAACCAGGAAAATGAGCAAAGAGCAGCGATACGATCTAATGGCAAAAAAGGTGCTTGAATGGTTTGATTATGAAGTCGATAAACGTGCCGGGGAGATGTTACATGGCTAATGATTACTACATCGAACAAGATGACCGCGACCTGGAAGATGCGGCGGCTTACGAAGCGCAGTTGCATCGTGAGGCCGATTGTCTGCAAGCGTTTACCGAGTGCGTCTTGAAGGGTGTTGACTTCAACACGCTAAAGACTATTCAGCGCGAAATGGGTATTGATAAGCGTGATGCCGATACGATCATCACACAATGCTTGAAAATCAAGTTTTCTAAGATGAAGGAGTTAATGCAATGAGCAGATTTGCAACAGACACGGGTGGCGGTGATTTCGTACAAGCTCCAGCAGGAAGCCATTTGGCCCGGTGTATTAAGCTAACTGATTTGGGTACGCAAACGGGTGAATTCGAGGGAAAAGTAAACCATCGAAACCAAGTTTTAGCCACCTGGGAATTACCCAATGAATTGATGGAAGATGGGCAACCTTTCCTGGTATCTAAGTTTTACACCAACTCTCTCGGAGATAAAGCCACGCTGAGGCACCATTTAGTCACTTGGCGGGGCCGTGACTTCACGGTTGAGGAGTTGGCAAGGTTCGATCTGCAATCCATCCTGGGCGCACCCTGTATGCTCTCAGTGGTGCATTCGGAAAAGGGCAAAGCTAAGGTTGATGCGGTAATGAAACTTCCAAAAGGAATGGAGTGCCCACCACAAATTAACCCAAGTGAGGCTTTCTGGCTGGATGAATTCTCACAAGAGAAGTTCGAGAAAGTAAGCAAAGGTATTGCGGCGATTATTATGAAGTCGCCAGAGTATCAAGAAGCGGTTGGCTTGAAACAGCCAGAAGAATCTAAGCCTAGTGGTGGCGGGGATTTTGACGATTTTTCATCGGATATTCCATTCATTCTGTCTGAGATTTACTTCCCGATGCCTAGCAAAACATCTCAAGATCGTGCAAAGCGGGGTATGTGATGGGCGGGCTATCTATTACTAGTTTTGCAAGTGAGAGCGGCCACTGGTACAAAGATGACGGGGCTCCAGCTTATTCAATTATAGGCAAGAATGGAAAAGAGCGCCCTGTAACGCTAAGAGATGCTAGAACAGAAAATCTCGTTCCTTCTGTCACCACTATCACGCGCCTAGCTGCTAGTCCTGGACTGGATATTTGGAAACAGCAGCAGGTTTTAATGGCTGCCTTGACACTTCCTCGTATTGAGGGGGAATTAGAGGCCGACTTTATCGCAAGGGTAATGCGTGACTCTAAAGAGACTGGCAGTAAAGCGGCTGAGCGTGGCACATTGATTCACGGGGTGCTTGAACAGGCTTATTCTCGCAAATCGTTTGATGATGCCTATTCTGTTTATGTTGTTGGCGTGATGTTATCTGTGGGTAATTTGTACGGCGATGAACCGTGGTGTGCAGAAAAATCTTTTTCTAAAGATGGTTATGGCGGCAAGTGCGATCTTCATTCGCCGTGTGTAGTAATAGACTTTAAGACCAAGGAGTTTACTAAAGATAATCTTCCAAAGGCTTACGAAGAACAGGTTATCCAATTAGCCGCTTATAGGCATGGTCTAGGCTATCCGTCAGCCAAATGCGCTAATGTGTTTGTGTCGGTATCCGAGCCAGGGTTGGTGCATATTATCGAGCACTCGGAAGAAGATTTGGTTAAGGGTTTGAAGATGTTTAATTGTTTGAAGGATTATTTTTATCTGAAAACAGGTCTGTGAAATAGTTAACTACTTGGAGAACATAATGAGCAAACCAGAAGTTATTAAGATTGATGATGTTGAGTATGTGCGCTCTGATCGTGTAGAGCCTGATGCGGAAATAAAGATTGTTGTGCTTGATCGCGGTTTTGTTTACGTTGGCGCGGTGACTATCGAGGGTGATTTCGTAAAGATCAAAAAGGCTCACAACATCCGTGTATGGGGTACGTCAAAAGGCTTAGGCGAACTTGTATCAGGCCCAACTAGCAGCACAAAGCTGGATAAGGTCGGAACAGTAAACGCACCATTGCGCGCACTAATTTCTGTCATCGACACAGAGGCTGGGAAATGGAAACTACTTTAACGCTTGATGGCGATGGCGATGGCTATGGCTATGGCTATGGCTCTGGCGATGGCTATGGCTATGGCGATGGCTATGGCGATGGCTATGGCGATGGCTCTGGCGATGGCTATGGCTATGGCTATGGCGATGGCGATGGCGATGGCTATGGCTATGGCTCTGGCGATGGCTATGGCGATGGCTATGGCTATGGCTAATGATTTGCAATGCTCTAGAGATAAGGGTTGAGACTGGTGGGTTTAGGATTGCGTGGTAAGGAAAGCGAACGGAGGATGGGATGCTGCGTTGTGGCAGATGATACCCCACCGGCCAAGCCAACTTAAACATTCGGTCAGTTGCAAACGGAGTTCAAGCCCCGTTATCTCGGCTTGAAAGAATTGATGGGTGGCGTGTGCATCTCCCTTAACTGGTGGCCCGGTAATCGGGGAACATCGGCATCAATGTAACAAGGCTAGATGTTTAAGCCTCGGCTGCAAGTCGTTGCAGTACATTTTATGGCCGACGAAATACAGGTGAAACAGTGAGGCACATGGCAGCCGGGAAAGACCGGCACCAAAACGAAGGGCGACTGCTAATTCTGATCCTTAGCGGGATTGAATATTGTCGAAGCGGAAAGCCGGGGGATTCGCGGTCAACCCGGTAGCAAGAGATAGCAAACAGTCGCCCCCCGTTTTGTTTTGCGGCACTCAAGTTTCCCTAGCTTTCTGTCTAGGGGCTTTTTTAAAGGATGGGGTTAAATGACGCTAGGCCAGGAAATAGCAAAACTGTTGATTGAATCCGGTACGGCTTATACGGTGGCAATGTTAGCCAAACATTTCAATCGTTCACATAACGCTGTCACTTCTTCTCTAACCACAGTGAGAAGGAATTGCATGCTGAACGAGGTTAGGAAATCGTCACCCAATGGCACACCACAATTTTGGTACTCGTCTTTAGTTAGTGCCGGGTGCGGATTGTTGGCGATGGCTAAGCCACATATTACTTGCAAGCCTTATTTTATTAACGATCCTTTTCACCATAAATATGACTGATGACGAAATTGGCACAGCATTTACCAAGGCAACTGGCTGGACAAGAAGCTTTAATTCGGTCGCATTTAAAATGTTTTGCTTGGGGGCAGAAATGGAGCGCGAGGCGTGTGCAAAGGTGTGCGAATCTAGGGGGGCAACGCTGGCAAATAGCGATCTTCTAGCCGAGTTAATCAGGATGCGCTCTAACAACGATTAGGCGAAAGAAGCATGATTGATAAAGTTTGCCCCACTTGCGGAAGGAAAACCAAGCGATCGCTGGAACAGAATCGAATGTACTGGTTATTGCTTTCTGAAATCGAATCAATAGTAGAGCCTAGCGGAGTTAGCTATTCTGCCGATACATGGCACGAATATTTTAAACGTCGATATTTAGGCGCGAAAGATATTGAGTTGCCCAATGGAAAAGTGGTTAGTAGATCGCGCAGCACGGCAGATTTAAACGTGTCTGAAATGACCGACTACCTAACTAAAGTAGAAGTTTTTGCGGCAGAACATAATGTGTTTCAAGGAGAGTGAATTGATAAACACAATGACATTTGAAATAGATAATGCGACTGTTCAGATAGTCAATGAACAAGTTTTGCTCTGGCGTGGGTTACCTGATACAGACGCAGACATAGAAATCTCATTAGACGATCTATTACAGATATGTGCTTATGCGATGGAACAACGGCAAAATGAGCAAACTAGATAAGGCCATAGATGGGCTAATATTTAGCCATTATTTAGACAATGCCGCTTCACGGCATTTATAATAAATACCAGCAACTTCTACTAACTTAATCGTCGTCGCCCCAAACGTATTATCACTTAGTTGGGTTAGTGTCGGGCAGTTTGCTATCACTAACGGGGATTGTGTTGGTAAGGGCGGCGTTAATGAGCTGCATCCCTGAATCAGTATTAACACAGCTAGAATAGATAAGTTTTTCATGGACTTCTTTCTCCAAATTTTGCCGAATCGTAATATTCTTTACATCAATCTTGGCGATCTCTTTAGCCGCCGCTGCAAGAGCTTCATCACGCGCTGTCTTTGATTCCTGAGCAGCCAAGGCATAAGCTCCCTCAGTTACCATTACACCATGTGTATAAGCGCCAAACAAAGCACTTAGAAACGCAACCGCCAGCCCTAACAGTACCCAAGGATTCATTAGCAGACTCATGATTGCTTCACCAACCTTCCAACGATCCCTAAGACCAACAGAGAGATCGTGATAGACGATACCAAGCTAAGTGGGATGGTCTGCTGCATCGTGTAAGGCAGGGCCATGTAAGCGCCCTGGATGGATGCGGCTAGGGTCATGCAGTTAACAGAAAACCATCTCCACGATCTTTTCCAATCGTCAACTAACGTCGGTTTTTTTAGCTTCATACTCGTTGCACTCCGTAGCCGTTCCGGCCTTTTTTTCATTCGCGGGAAAATAGCATTCTTCAATAACTCTGGCATGTTTACCGCCTACCAATACAGCCAACTCATACAGCCTGCATGACTTACAAAGAACTTGTTTCATAGAGAATATGTTCTCCGGCCTGAGCCTGGCGCTACGTCTTGCAGATGTGCCCAACCATTTGTCGCGCCCGGCGTTTCACGAAACAATCCGAATTCTTCAAGCGTTCCATCGGTTATCCAGCCATCCAGAATGTTTGCCGGATCGTAAACATCTACAGCGTGCGCTTTCTTGTGTTGGCTTCGCGGTGCGCCAGTGGTAGATGTGCTGAGCCTGAATCCACCATCGCCCGCCCCACCACGGCTACCGGATATTTGAGTTCCAGTGTCGGGGTCAATCGGGGCGGAATATGCCCCTTCTTGCTCGGCACGCTTGAGCAATTCATTCACTTTTCTGAGTAAGTTGGTAGCGTTGTTCTTCATCTCAAGCGTAGCTTCGGGGTTGCTCATCTTCACCCCAAAATAGTCAAGTAGAGAAATCATCCTCGCGCCTCACAATCTTTATCAGCTTCCTGCTTTCTAGTCCCGGCTACTGCTTCAAGGCGAGTAGTGCGACGATCAAGAATATAAATCTCTCCGCGCAAGTCTTTGTCTATCGCCGTCAAGCCGATTCCAAGCTGGGTCAGCTTCTCATCAAGCATCTGGCGGAAAGAATCGAAGCTCACTTTAAATTCATCAACCTTCGTGTGCAACGACACAAAGATAAATGTGATTAGCCCACACACGACAAGGAAAAGCCCGCCTGCAAATATCGCCATCAGTGTTTCAAAAGTCATTTAATTATCCCTTATTCTTGTTGTTGTTCTTTGTTCATGGCGGCAGGAATTGTGCCACCCAATGCACCCATCCTGGCTTTTTGTGCTTTCATTAAAAACTCGGCCATGCGTTCTTTTGGAATAGATTTTAATACAATCTCGAATTTTTTAGGGTCAGCAAGTGTATTAGCCATAATTTTGTTAATTTCTGGATTCACATCTTGACCTATATGCTTTAAAAAGAAATTAGCAACTGTGATCGGTCGAGACAGTAAATTAGGAATTTTTAATTCACCTTTTGCAGCTAAATTAGTTGCGCCAGGAAGGTTTACTTCGCTAGATATACGTTTCACTTCCAGCGATCTCTCCAAGTCTTTGGCTACACGATTAGCAATAAATTCCTCAGAAGGCGTTAACACATCGCCAAGCTTTTTGTATCTAGCGAATCCAGTCCCAGCTTTTATGGTTTTAGCTGCATCATCAACGGCGCGAAGATATTGGCCTGGGCTTTCCGTCCCGGTTTGAGTAAGTAGTTTTTCTTTCAATACTTTACCAACGTCCATTCTATTAAGCGGGCCTGAAAGTTCTTTGTATAAATCCATTGCTTTCTTGTACATAGGCTCTGCCGTACCAATAGAGTCATCAAGAGATTCTTTTGTCTTGGCTAATACAGAAACATCATATTCATTTTGTCCGGTAGGAGATTTCTTTGCCATCATTGCTTTAATTTCTTGAGAAAGCGAAGAAAGCGATTGGGGGTTATCATCGGCCTCTCTCAACACCATGCCTTTAACAGACGTTTCTTTAATGAGCTTGTCTGCTATTTTCTTCAATGGAATTGAAATCGCATCTTGATTCCCGTTTGTTACCAGAGTGTCGTCAATAATTTTCTGGACGGCTGATGTGTCAACTTTGGCTTTTGATCGCTTAACTTGCTCCCACAATGGGTCTGTTTTGTCTTTTCTGAATTGCACCGCCATTTTATATTTCGCGTCTGTTCCGGCGATTGTATCCAATGCCTTTTCATGGGCCACAGTACGCTGTGTATTAAGTGTTTGTAATGGCCCGGTCGTGCCTGGTGCTTTGGCGAGTTCGGACTGAAGTTTCACAACCTCACCGCCAAAACGCTGCGTATCAGCAACATTACCTCGACTTGCAATATTCCCTTGTGCAATTGCTTCAGAAGTTGTAACCGGGCTTCCTGGGACATACTCTGTTTTTGAACCTAGCGCGTTTAAAATCTGTTGCCTATCATCAGGAGACAGACTCCGTAGAATATTGTTGGCTTCATTCGTCTTACCTTGAGAAGTCAGCACTCTAATAGAATCTATCGCTGGTTTAACAACCGCGCTTACACCTTGAGCTAAACGAGTTGCAAGCGTTGGGATAGACCCAGCGCCTAATCCAGCGGCTACTTGCACGGGCCAAGGCGCACCTGCCTCTCTAGCCAATCCAGAGCCAGCACCAGCCGCACTTGCTGCTGCGCTTTGTGCGATTGGATTCGCGGCTAATGATTGACCGATTCTTTGCGCAAGTGGTACAGCAGACTTGGAAAGCAATTCCCCTGCTTTCATTGTAGTTCCGGCACCGCCAAGCGCAGAAACAACATCGCTCGTTACGCGCTCTGTAGGTGTTTCGTCTTGGACGCCGAAACCACGATCTAACGCTTCTCTTACAGCCGCTACGCTTGAACGATAATCTTCATTCAATTTTGTACCAAACAATGAATTTATGCCTTTATTTAATCCGCTTTGTGCCGCCATTACAGGTTCAAAGGCAATAGATGGCAAGGCCATTAAACCAGACAATGAAGCCTTACCCATTAACGCTGTTTTGCGCAATGCTTGTTCAATAGAATCCCTGGTTTCTTTAGGCAAAAGATCAGAATAAACAGATGTAGATTCCTGTTTTTGTGGGAGCAAGTCATCATAAGCACCCATTATTTGATTACTCCACGCTCTCTTGCTCTTGCGTCGATTTTAGCTCGCAATTCTTTATCTGCCCCGGCTTGTTTTACAGCAGAAAGATAATCGTTGTATTCAGTTTTCTTATCCTGCATTGGCGCTGTAGGTGCAGCCTTTTTATCTGGCTGAGCCGAATCCTTAAAGTTGTCTTTTTGAAACTTTCTCCATGCCTTGCCATAAGTCTCGTTTGTATCTTTATCAAGTTTTGTTAAAGAGCCGTTCTTTACAATCCACTCTGTTTTAAAATCAGGCTCTTGCTGTAAAATATTAATTGCCTTACGTTGGGTAGCAATAATATTCTTATTGGCTTCTACTGTTTTATCCGGTGAAGGTGAAGTATCTATGGCAACCTGTAATTCTCTCTCTGTATCAGAACCGCCAATCAAGCCGAGTTTAATTACACCCAAATCCTTAGCTATTTTTTGGGCTACTTCATAATCTGCCGCTCTTGTTTTGTCCATACCAAAAGCCGCTCCGACTCTTGATAACCCACCAAGAATAGGCTCTGCTCTATTAGATTCATATTTAGAATAAAGCGCATCTGCTTGGTCTAGCAATTGCAATGCCGGATTAGATTGCTCAGATGCCTTTTGTGACCTATCTATAGATAAAGCATCGACACGGCTTATTTCTTTGCCTGCATTAGCTAGTTTTTCTTTTCTGGCTTCTGCGGCAGCAGCCAATCTTTCGTCTTGTAAGGCAGCGCGGTCAGCAGAGGCTTGTCCGGCCAAATCACGGCGCAATTGCTCAGAACGAGAATCAGACTCTTGCCGCAACTCTTGTTTATTATAGAAATCCATTGCGCGCTTACCAATATCTGCATAAGCTTTATTGCTGCTTCCAGCATAAGCCTGGGCTTGTTCGTAAGTAAGGCGTGGTGTGCCGGGCGGGAATTGTTTTGGCGCAACACTAGCAGTAGCAGGAACACCGTTTTTCTCTGCCTGCATCATACTCATTAGCGCATTACGTTGTGCGGGATCAGTTATCGAAGCCAATTCGTCTTGTGGATTAATCACATTACCTAATGGCTGCCCTTGAATTGGCGCAACAGGCTGTAATTGTTGTTGCCCTTGCGTAGTCTTTGGGAACATAGACTGCAAACGATTCCCTTCAGCCTCATTTGCTTGCTGTGTTAATTTTTGCTCAGCAAGTAATTTGGCTACCATTTCCGGATTTGATCTTGCTAACAGTTGTAAGGCTTGAGAGCCTTGGTCTGTTCCTTGGAATTGTTTTGAGAATTCCAATCCTTGCGCCCGCAATTCTTCCTCGCGCTTGCGCTTCTGCATCATTTCCATCAATCCAGCTAATCCACTTGCGCCTTGAATTTGACGTAGCTGAGATTCATCTGCCTGAGCGCCCCGCTGGGCTAGAACATCAGATAATGTTTGAATTGGCATATTAAATCCCCTTATTCCCTAACGAGGCCAATATCTTAGCCAAGCTGTCATTTTGCTGATTTCCGGTATAACCAGTCAATCCTGTAATGAAGTCTGCACCCTGCTTAGAGCGTAGATTTTGGGCTGTCTCCGTCCCAGCTAAATTTATACCAGCAGCAGTAGCCGGGCTACCAGCATTCACCCCGGCCAAATTGCTCAATAACTGAGCTTGCGGGAAATAGTATTGCGAAGCAGTCTTTTGCCCAAAGTCTGACAAGGCAGAAAGCCGATTACCGCTGTTCAATTGCCCCTTAGCCGAAGCAGTCCGATTTACAGCCTCCATCCCCAAATCAAAGATTCCTTGGAATGCCGGGCTTGTACTAATCGAGCCTGGGTTGCTCATCAACGTAGAGAGCTGCTGTTGATACTTTGGGCGTTCCTTGGCAAAGGGGTCAGCCAAACCAACTGACGTGTCCCTAGCGCCCTCTATGGCCTGTTTCTGGGCATTGGTTAATACACCAGAGGTCAGGGAGCTTAGGATTGACCCTAAATTACCCCCGTTACCTGACAAAAGACCGGCAAGGCCACCTGACCCGCCACCAAGCCCAAGCGTACCGGTAAGTTTTTGGAATGCACTGTAGGCTTTGTTTACATCGCTATAACCTGATTTAAACTTATCCCAAAGCGGCTGGAGATTACCTGTTTCTTGCGTGAATGAAAGTATATCGCCCCAATCCGTTGACGCACCGCCGAATGAATTGATTGGGCCTTCTACACCACCTGAAATATTTGCATATTCAGGGTTGAATTGTTGGCTAAAAGCATCCCAATCAAAATTTGCCGCAGTATCCGCGTTTGACGGAAACTCGAAGTTATTGAAATAATCCTGATCCGATTGAAATAAGTCGCCCCAATCCATATTGCCTCCATCTGCACCCGTATATTCAAAAGAACCGTTAGGACTACCGCCCCAGTCTGATGGTGAGCCGAAATTCCATTCGGGCGCGGTTAATCCACCTGCACCAAGACTACCCAAACCCCAACCAGCCGTATTAGCCGCTGTCCCTGCGAAGCCTAATCCTGATCCACCTACACCGCCTAGCGTACTGGCCCCGCCAAAAGCACCGGATGCGTTAAATCCTAATCCTGCGCCAGACCCGACTCCATAAGTGGTTCCACCTGTTCCAGCGGCAGCCCCGCCTAGCCCGCCACCGGCTAAAGCCGCTCCACCAGCAAGTGCAGCAGCCAGAGTTACAAACTGCCGAAACATCCCATCACTGTTATTGTCAAAATTTGGGTCGTAATCGGGATTGTAAAATTGTGGTTGGTTTTCATCTGGATGCTCTAAGGCCCAAGCCTGCTCGTCTGCTTTAGTCGCCTGCCCATAACGGAATTTACGTTCCGGCGTCATCCATTCGTCCATAGTCATGGGAGCGAGTGGGCGTAATGATGTATTGGAATCTCCAGGTATATTCCCAGCGAGAAGAAAATTTCTAAAATCATTAGTTGTATAGGATGGCATACCATCATAAGCATTAGCTTGCTGGTATCTTGCCCATCCACTTTTTTCTTCTTCGTTTAATGCGTTTTCACCCGCGCTAACTTTCTGTTCAACCAGCCTAGCCCATTCATCATCTGAAACAGGTTGTTTATTCCGATATTTTGCATTCCATGCCTTCAATTCATTTTCAGGAGTTGCGAGAAATCGGCGTTCATCCACCGTGGATTGTTTGAGCTGACCTTCATCCCAAGAGCCGCCGGTATTTATAAGATTATTGATAAAATCCCATCCGAGTCCGGCATTACCGTATTTATCTATAGCCATATCAATTCCTAGTATTTAAACACCGCTACACGCCAAGAGGCGGAAGCCGGGTCAATCGCTAATGCCGTGCTATTGTAAAGCCTGATTGTAACCGTATCGTTTGCAGATACAACCGCGCTCCAAACCAATCCTGCTTCTACCGTGCTAGGTGGGCCAAGTATTACACAGTCACCCGATTTTGCGCCTCTAACAGTCACAGTCAGCGTACCAATCGAAGCCGACAGAATATTTCCAAAATTAAGCGTTACTACGACATTCAACGTCAAGAACGCATATAAGTCTCTAAAGAAACCTTGCCATGTCTCGTCCTCGAACTTGTCGTAAGGTGTCGGGCGCTTAATCAATGTGGCAACCCTTCTACATCTAACTCAAACGCTTTCAGCCTTAAAGGCGTGTTCGCTTCATGCACGAATTCAAAAGCTCGAAGCCTGAACATACCCAAGCGATCAATATTTGATCTGCTTTGCAAATCTACTGTTTTAGCTGTGCTCCATGTTTTGTAGTCATCATCAGAATATCGAATAGTCATATTAGATTCTGCCGTATGCCGGTCAGCCAGTATTTCAAGACGGTTTAGCTGTTTCCGATTGCGCGTCCCTAAATCAATATTATTTGTCACTACCTTGCATTGGATTAATTCTGTTCCGTCTTTATAAGTATTTGCCGCTGCATTCCCAATAGGCGCTGGGTGCATTTCGTAAATATCACCATTTGTCCGATGTATTACCAGGACATTTGTGTTTGATTGAGATGCCGATACATAAGCGCCAGAAACAGATTCAGAAGCGAAAAATGACGCCTGGATTCCAGTTCCATCATTTGAAGTCCATTCACTCCAAAGTTTCTCGGTAATATCGTATGCAAGCGTTCTGGTAAACGAAGTTGAACTATCCGAATTCCCGACAATCATAGTTCCAACTATCGCCAATCCAACTACAGCGGTATTTGTCCCAGCGGCAACGCCGTTAATAGTCAGCACATAAAAACGATGGCCTTCATAAGAGAGATTGAATGCGTTTACTTTCCCTGAAACAATTATTGTTTCCACTGAAGCCAAAATACGGTCAACGAAAACGGTTGAAATCTTTTCAGGTAATCCACTTTTCAAGTGATGAACACCTAAACCACCGTTCTGATCGCGTGAAACCCAAATAACGGAATTGTCGATATTCACAACCGAAGCGGCTGACGCGCAACCTATTTGCAAAGTCGCTTGGTCGATTCTTGCCAATGGAGATGCAGTAGGATTAGCCGCATTGTAGAAAAACTCAATTGAGCCTTCTTTCATCACAACCAATTGATTGTGAAATTTAGTAAGTGTCACCCCATCATCAGGATAAGTTTCAGCAGAGATATAATCCAAAGCATTCCATGCGGTAGGCGCTTCAAGTCCTGCGTTATGCACCTCATTCTTTGCTGCGGTTGTGGATTGACTTAACGTTAAATAATATCCGTCTATCGTTACCCCCGCTCCCACACAATCAGTCGGGTAATCAGCGTCAACGATCTTCGTAACCGTGCCAGTTGAGATCATAAATAACTGCGATGGCTGTGAGCTTGTCTTGGGTATTTGCATCATTTTGACTGCTACACCGCCATTATTTGCTCCATCGAAGAAAACCCGACCTGTGGTCGTTATGATTGGGCTTACTCTCATATTCGTACCCGACCCAGCGCCACCAGGATCACCGATAGTCACCGTAAATGTGTCATTGGCTACCGTTGTTGTGGTAACGCTTACAACAGTCAGAACGCCGTTATAGCCAGTTGGTGTAATACCGCTTACATTCACTTGCTGGGTAGCAATAAAGCCGTGTGCCGCTGCAAATACAAACGTTCCTGTTCCCGCCGCCCAAGTAACGCTTGTCGGCGTCTTTCTTGCTATCTCGGTAACAGTTGCAAAATCAGGTGTAATAGAGAAAAGCGCATCACCAATTAACTGGTAATAAAGATTTCCAGCAGAATCCCAAATAGACCCGCGCTGTTCTGTAACAATCGTAGTAACGGCTTTTACCTTATAGAAAGCAGGCCGTTTCACTAAATCCATCTTCCCATCATTCCGTTCAAAGAATAAATTCTGCAAATATCCATCCTTGACGTTTAAATGCGTCCGATTAGATTTTTCAGTGGCGAATGGAATTAATCTTTTCATTTCGTACTGCATTCCTGAATTTGGCGCATTCTCATGCCTTCTTCACAATCAGTCGGGTAATCAGCATCGGTGACTTTCGTAACTACACCAGCCGTTATCATGAATAATTGCGATGACAGACTGCTCGTTTTTGGAATATGCAGCATCTTCACGGCGACACCGCCATTATTTGCTGGCTCGAAATAAACGCTTCCGGTCTCTGTAATAATTGGGCTGACGCGCATGTTTGTACCTGAACCTGCGCCACCAGGATCAGCCATAGTGACGGTAAACGTATCGTTGGCTACTGTGGTAGTCGTGACGGACGCAACCGTAAGCACGCCATTATATCCGGTAGGTGTTACACCAGATACCTTGACTTGCTGTGTCGCAATGAACCCGTGCGCCGCAGCGAATACGAAAGTAGCAGTACCGGCAGCCCAAGTAACGCTTGTTGGGGTTTTCCTGACAATTTCGGTGACTGTTCCGAAACTAGGGGTAATAGAAAAAAGGGCGTCGCCAACCAGCAAATAATACAGTTGACCGACTTCGCACCAAATAGCGCCACGCGATTCTGTCACTATGGTTGTGACTCCTTTTACTTTTAAAAACGATGGTCTTTTGACCAAGTTAAAGCTCTGCCCTTCTTTCTCGAAGAACATATTTTGCAAATACCCATCCTTCACATTTAAATGTGTTCGATTGTTTTTGATATTTGCAAAAGGAACTAAACGCTTCATTTTTTCTTGGCCTTCTCGGCGTTGATCTTGTCGAGCATTGTTTTCAGTGCGGTCTTATCGACACCAGTTGCGGTCTTCTCAGCCCAGGCTACGAGCATTGCCACCGCTTCCGGGAGCATGGCGGAAAGGTCTACATCGGCTTGGTGGCTGGTTTCTAATTTAACTCTTTCTGGATTCGGAATCCAAGCTACACCATTCCACGTATCCGTTCCATGCGATGGCGGAACTGGCACTTTAATTGCCCCGATAGGTAGTTCCGTGCCTTCTCCGAAGGAACCGAGATTATTTCCAGGTATGTCTACGTAGTATTGATTCATGTGAACCCTTTAGAGCTTATATGGAGTGATAGTTAATTTCCAACTCGCGGCGGTGATCGGCGTACTTGTGGCCGTGAAAGTAGTTTTATGTACTACGGTTGGTGCTCCGGCAGTGACTATTTGTAGATTAGTGGAAGTTTTTATGATATTTGCGCCACTGATATAGATATTGCTTGCGGCTGTACCCCCCGTGTTCCATCCAATGGCGGAAAGCTCAATTATGTCCCCTATAGAATACCCAAATTCAGCGGTCAGGCATTCGAGGGTAGCAACGCACAAGATAGGGATTGCACCCAACCCATGCGCTTGCGTCTGCGTGTTGCCCGAGACATACGGGTTCATCACTAATGGCGTTCCTGCTGTTAAGCCCGCCGCAGAAACAACCGCCGTCCCATCCGCCTTCATAACATTCTTGATACGAGAGGTTGTGCTGGTAATCATTTCAACATCGAACGTCATACCCGCAGCCGTTGTCAGGTCTGCGCTGCCTTGGGTGATAATCAAGTTGGTTGCATGATGCGTGATGCTTCCAGCACCCAAAGCACGGCAGGAGTAGGTAACACCCGCGACACCATTAAACGCTGTGATTGTGGTGGAGGTATCTGAAAGCGTGTGGTTGAGCGAAGTACCTAGTGTCGTGGTAGCTGCGCGAGTCGTTGCGGTTACGGCTTGGTCTGTTTGTCTGGCTGTTCCTGCGGTAACTCCAAGGGAGGCTACAGCAAGTGCGGTTCTTACCGCTGCCGCATCTGCTGGGTCACTTAAGATCGTGTAATGAAGCCTGTTAAGGTCATTCATCGTATCTGCTGTGACTACGCTTACACCATCTGTGTACGCCGTGGATGCCATTTTTTTTCCTTAACCGTTATAGATATTGTAAGCCTGTCTTGATTGCCCGCTTACTCCGCTATCCAATCGGGCAATACCTTCGGGCGCATTCAGGCTTTCAATCGCTGCTTTAGATTCTCGCGCAATCTTGATTACTTCTGGTTGCACTGATCTAAATCCAGGAGAAAGCAAAATAGACAAATTTGATTCAATCGCCAATTGATAGCCGGGGGGTAATGAAACAGTAGTCCCAACAGTCGCAAAACTTTGTAGCTGTTTCCACGAGTCTATGTAAAGCGTCAATCCTGAAGTTGGTTCGGGATAAAGTTTGATTGTCGCCAACCCACTAACAAAAGCCGCATCGTAATAAAGCGTATTGGGATAAGACCCATCAACTGTTTTATTCGTAATTCGATTGTAGGAATCCGAATTGATAATTTCTAATGGATAATCTGAATTATCAGAAGTGCGAATGAAAGCACCGACAATCCTGCTTGGGCGAGTAGTATTGAATGTACCGCCTGAGCCAATCGTATAAGTGCCGGTGGAAGTGGTAAGAGAGAAATTCTCTTGAACAATTTGGTAACACATGAGCCGCTGGATACTCCAAGACTCAAGCATCATATTCAGCTTTGAAAGATAGGCCGTTTCCTCAGCGGTTGATAGTGTAGCGCCTATCTCTTTTTCGCCAATCATTTGTAGTGCAGAAACTATAACAGATGAGGCTGTTGCCATTTTTTTATTCCTTTAAGGCAATTTCGATATTCTTCTCACTAAGTCTGTGATGGGGTTTTTTACCAAACTTTTCTTCGTACTGTTCTGCCAGAGATTTAATTTCAGCCGGTATTTCCGCTATCCTAGCTTCAAGGAATTTAACCGTTTTAATTGGCTCAATAACTTCCCAACCATTTTTCTTATTGGTTTCTACTTCGGCATCAGTATAAACGTGCATCGCACCATGCAGAGGATGAGTCATATAAACCATCATGGCGAACACCACCCCATTCCAATATTTGTATTCATAAAAGAGTTCATCCGTGCTTTTACCGTTAAATAAGACGGGTCAGGCGTTACGTTAATATCGCCTTGCCCGATCTCTATTTCCCGTAACCGTTCAGAAGTCATACCACTAAAAGCTTCGTCGATCCTGCTTGCAAAATGCGTTAGCATTCGAGGTTTAGGCAAGCCCAATTTCTCCGCAATCTCAGCCGCTTTTTTAACGCGCATAGGACGAGTCTTGTTATAAACCTGTTGCCAGAAACGCAAATCACGCATCCGGTGCGTATGTACCGGCTTATCAATCAGTTTGCAATCCAAGAAAATAGCCTCCTGGTCGGTTGCCATCATCCATAATTCAATCAAACATAGATCGTCAAACCAATAAGGGTAATGGTCTGTAAAAACACCGTCTGCGACAGAACGCCATTTCTCGGTAACAATCGGATACAAAGTTTCGATTGGCAAAGCATTCTTCCACCAGAAAACCCCATAAGGTACTTTCTCGCAGGCTTCAGAAATAACCTTATCCCATCCCAAGCTCATGCAAAGCGTGTCATCGTTAATTACAAGGTACACATCTGCTTTAGCATATTCTGCTACTTCATTTACTACGCCACCCATTGTTTCAAATCGCGGCCCGCGACGAAATCCTATCGGGAAGCCTTCGTTCTTTAATTTATGGCAAAATTCATGTGTTTCTTCGTCGTCATTATCGTAAACAACATAATAACGGACGTTATTTTCTCCGCTCTCCAAGTAATTCATTGAAGTTAATGCGGCAGCTAATTTGCGTACTCGTCCACGGGACGGTGTAATTACGGTGATGTCGATTTTCTTATCTCCAAAAGATAACCCGGCCACATATTGTCATGCAGCCGGATTATTGTTTACGAGCCTTTCATCATGCCTTTATTTACCAAGACAGTCCGAATCTCGTTAAGCAATGTAACAACACCGTTTGCTTGTGCCGAGGTTAGGCCGTAAGTAGCTGCGCCGGTAGTTGCAGCCGTAGTAGCAACAGCCGCTTGCGCGCTGCCCGAAGGCTGTGCGATAGGCGTAACGCCGTGGAATGAAACCAACTCAGCGGTAGACAAGCCAAGCGACATACCGCCCGACCCATTTGCGCCAATATATTCAACATCAGAACCTAGTGGAAGTGCCATGATTGATTCTCCTTAACCAGTAATACGCACGCATAAATCGCCGCGCAATTGTTTAACACCATACAAAACGTCAAGACGGCAAGGGATATTATCCGAATTGATGTCGTACTGACGAGCCAAGCGGATTGAAATACCGTCGAAAACTTCACGCGCACCCCAAGCACCATATTTGGAAACATCTTCCAAATCTGCGGTTGCCAAAGCAAGCCAGTTTTTATGGAATGCCAAGTGTTGAGGATAGCTACCTGAAGCTGCGCCAACAACAGTAACAGCGGCATCGTTGACTACGCCAGCGGAACAGTTCTGAGTAGCGCCGGTAATAACAATCGCCGGAGAAATAGTCAGAACAGTGGTGGTAGCAGAAGTAACTACGAATTGGCGAAGATGAGAATAAGCAACTTTAGTCTCATCATTTACTGCATAAACACCAGCGAAGGTAACAACCGTGCCAGCCGAATAAGCAGTAGTCGTGGTATCAACAGTAATGGCGCTTCCGGTTTGGGTGGTAGCATCATTAGCCAAGATACTGGTAACGACACCAGCCGAGTTTACATGCGGGTTAATAACAGGACACATACCCCATTTAAAGCCGGTAGCCATATCCTCGATCATGCCGGAATCGTACTGATCGGCAATTTTTCCGCTCTTTTGGAAAAGACCTTTATAGGCATCGACCATCGTTGCCATCGCCAGCGGAGAAAGTGCTACAACCCGCTTGCCATCACGCGCAACCAAATTGTCATCCATTCGTGCGCCAGCCGCCAAAATTGTCAGCATCGTTGCAGGAGTGGTGCCAGCAGTACCCACCAGATTAGGCACGTTGACATATTGAGCGGCGATAGCATTTTCAATGTTGGAAGCAATAATGGCAGCAGCCGGTTCAATAATACGTTCTGCGAAATCATCCATGTTCATCGTAAGCTCTGCGGAACTGAAATTCATGTCCACGCCAACTTGCGTTGCGACTGTCAGGGTTTCGCTGGTTTCTGCCGTATCTTGAGCATTTAAGGCTTTGCCAGTTCGGATAGTGTACTTATTCGGCATCCGAATTTTGAGGGAATCGCCAATCTTGCCGCCTGATTGTGCGAAGGAATTATCATATTGGCGGTTTACATTCTTCGCCAATACGAGTTTCCCGTGTAGGACTTGTTGAATCTTCCGCGTAACAGCGGTTGGGGTGAGCAGGGCGTTAGCCATTTTATTTCTCCATATTTATGCCCCGGCTTTTTTTGCTCTCGCTCGTTCTTTGCGCATCCAAGTATCAATATCGTCATTATCTGACGGCGTTTCACTTGAAGCGACTGACTTTCCTGATAACGGCGAAATCGGGGCCGGTGCTTTTGAGGGCATTTGGGCCTGCTGCGGTTCATTTGCGAGCTTCAGTTCTAAACGTCCAATTTCTCGAATCTGTGCGATTTGGTTAAGCCCTGCAATTCGAGTTACTTCTTTTGGATTTTTACCCAAGAAGTACGCAACATCTTCTGCATTTTCAGCCTGCATAATTGCGACCGTCAACCCATTTACGGGCTTCAAGTCTCCTACGACTTCGTCGAAGTCATCATATTTGTCGTATGCTCGGCCTGCCTTTGTTTCCCAATCACTAACCAGATTGGCCTGGTCACGGCGATTTGATTCTTGTTGCTGAGTTTGCCGGTGGCCTTTGATTAACTGTTCCGCTTCAAACTTACCTAATGCCTTGCCGTATGTCTCGATGTCGTCAAAGTCCTCGATCCTTGGAGCGCCTTGCGGCTCTACATTCTTAGGCTTCAATTCCTGCAATTGTTGTTCGAGATAATCGGCTCTCGCTTTTTGTTCCGCAGCAGACTTATATAAACGATCTATCTTCCTGTCAAAACTGTTTTTACCCGGTTTTTTCTCAGGCTCGACTTTCTCTTCAGGTTGATCTTCAGTGGCCTTAATTTCTTCGGCTACCGGTTCTGTGGGGGCCGATTCAACAGGGTTCTGAGCGATTTCGCTCTCGGCAGGTACTTCAACTACAACTTCATTGGATTCCGACATTTATGTTCTCCATACATGTCACCGAAACAAACGGTTTCGTAACGCTGAACTATTGCTTTAATCTGTAACTACAACATAAGTAATATTAAGGGTTGGAGACGCTCCTTCAAGAATTGCGCGAAAATTATCCATATTTCCTTGAAATAGAAACGGGTCATTCCCTGCGACAAGGCGCATACCAATGGCCGCTGTTGGGGCTGTACCATCATCGCGGTATCGGACATTACCCGTGAAAGATGAGATAAAAGCTGCATTCGGCTTCATTCCATTTACGATCGGAAGTGTAAAACCGACCGAGGAAGCAAGCGCCGTAGCATCGAGTTGTTGGAAACCTAGACTGGCAACGACTTTCATAAAGTCACCTTTAAAATGAAAGGAATTAGATTAATCGCAAATTAGCACATTCTTATTGAGAATACAAGAACTTACTAATACGGTTTTTTTGCCTTTCCTGGCATTGGCATAGGCTTTTTCATAGGTTTCTTGTTTTTCATTATTTTCTCCGTTCTGTTGGTTGAAATAGGCTTATGCAGCAGCAGCGAGCATAAGTAATTCCAGATATTCTTCATTTTCGGCCTCTATTTGAACTATTTTCATTAGATTGGCAATTTCAGCATCAATCATTAACTGCCTTTGTTCGTTCAAGGCGTCAAGATGCTTGAGTTCAAGTTCAATGTTCTTGAGCTTTAGTTCACGCTTTAATTGCTCTTTTCGTTCTTTTTCTGAAATATGAAGATCGGTTACTTGTCTTTCTGCAAGCTCGATTATTATTTCCGATTCTTCTTCTGAACTATTGTTCTCTAGTTCCTTTCTACTCCACAGGAAATTTCTTGGTCGTTCCTGAACTATTGTTCCCTGCCAATTACTTGCTGACGGTTCAAGAATTACTTCCGAAAGCAATCCATTTACACCCGATCCCGAAATGCTCGCGCTGCTTGATACCAGAGAGCCCGATGCGTCATGCTTTGCAATATGTGCCGACGTACCGCTTATCGTTGCAGATTGAGCAACTAAAACACCCGTCGCCGCATGCTTGGCTATGTGGGCTGATGTTCCTTCTAGCGTTGCGGCTTGGGCGGTTAAAACACCGGAAGCCGCATGTTTCTTAACATTTGCCGATGTACCGGCGATAGTTGCTGATTGGCTAGTAAGTGCGCCTGTTGCTACGTGGGTGACCGCACCCCCCGCACTCGCCACAAATTTCCCGACAAGCGGCTTAAACGGCTGTCTACGCCCTAAGCGTGCCATTTAGTACGTCCCGATGTTCTGGATTATCCTAGATTGACCTACTATCCCTCCCGCACCAGCAGCCCCATCATCACCTTGGTCTATCCATAGGCCCATCACAAATCGTGTAGTGGTTAATTCGGTGAATGCCCCGCCACCGCTATTTCGGGAGCAGCCGTACATGTCTGAACCGCCTTCGATATTCGCCATATCTGTTGTGGCATTAGCTACGGTTTTGTAAAGATAAGAGTTGGTTGCTGTATTTGGCAGTATTGTGTATGCGTATTTTGTTCCAGCAGCCAGAATAAATTTAGAGGTGAATCTCCATAGATGAATACCACCGCTAAAGTTTGATGAGAATGCACCATCAATCAGCGGCGTAGTTGCCTCTGCTACTGGCGTACCGGTGGGGGCGCTATAAAATTTGAAATAATAATCCGCTGCTGCAGCGCCAGCCCGGTACGCCCATATCCCACAAACCCGAAGTTTTCGATTGGGGATGATGATATTTCCAAATTCTTGAGGAGAACTGCCACTATTGAGTGCCTGCGAGGTAAATAAAGTTGCGCCATCGCCGGGGAAAAACGGGCCGCGAGTCCATGTATCGTAGGTTCCACCGCTTGCGGTATAACCGATTGACATGAACGGTCGCTGAAATGGTGCTTTTGCCCATGCCGTAGTATACAAATCGCCGTACGGAGCTTCGTTCGCCCAACTGTTTGCTGCCGCGCTACCCAAAGTCGCGATCTGCATGCTGCCCGGAGTCGTTGCGGGTTGACTAACTACAAAGGATAAAATTTGACCATCTGTCACGGTCACAGCCGTTCCTAACGTAACTGACAGCCATTTATTATCGTCTGTATCCGCGACTACCAGTGTAGTCGTACCCAGCGCCCCAGCCGCTATGTCTGGATCGCCGTTAGTATCGAGAGAATACAATCCGACTGTTACCGTTGCGCCGGTCGTAACCGTGCCAGTCCTGAATTTGAGCGTATCAATGTCGCCAGCTTTGGGTGCCTGGAAAATAGCTGCACATCGTTCATCGGCAGCGTCGATGACTAGTGTGCTAGAGGATAAGGCGGCATTAGCCGCACTCGATGGATGAGGCCAGAGTTCACCACCTGGAATATCGACTAGGCTCATATAGTCACCGCGTGGCCCCCACCGAGCGCAGTTCTAACCTGCTCCTTGGTGCGTCCTATCTTTGCGATACGCAATAGCACTTTCACGAATGTCTCCTTTTCATCATCGGAAATGGGCGAGAGAATATCGTCGAGCGTGCCGTGGTAGGTGTAAGCCACATCGCCCGTTACCGCGATAGTGACGTGGTTTTGGGAAGCGCATTCGCTGGTGCGAGTGAGGGTTATTGCGGCCACGCTTAAATCTCAACTTTCCAGCGAATGCCGCGTAGAACTTGGCTGATCGCATTTTGTGAAACGCCGAACATATTGGCGATAACTTGTTGTGTCATACCGCTCTCCCGCAATTTGCGAATCTCTGCGGCCTTTTCAAAACTAAGCTTTGCTTTAGGATTCTTTTCGCCGCGTTTATCGCTTCCTCGGCCTTTTCCTTCCTTGTCGGCATTGTTCTCGGCACGAGTTCCCTCAAAAAGATGCGCGGGATTGACACACGGCGGGTTGTCACAGCGATGGCACGCACACATTCCCGGTTGAAGCGGGCCGTGGTGCAGTTCGTAGCTGAGTCTGTGAGCCTTGACGGCAGGGTTTCTTCTCGTTCCGCCGAGATACCCATAGCCATGCCCATCGGTAGCTCCAACCCATAGCCAGCACTCTTCTGGCCCCCGTTTATCGACCTTTGCCCAAAACCTTTCAGCAATCGGTACTTTTTCTTTGTTAAAAGTAGATCGGCGCTTTCCGCGCATTCCTTCAATTCTGCACCTGTCTGAGCAAAATTTTGCGCGAGACCAATAGGCTTCCGTAACCCTATAAGATGGTAAAAATTTAACATCACAGTGCTGACAAACTTTGGGCTTAATATCCATTCAGACATTATAGTTCAATCCATAGTATATGGATACTCATAATTCAATCACTAAATAGCAGTAGGCATTAACCGCCGCCGCCGCCGTAACCCGAATCCGTGCAAACTTGGAAATCTGTACAATCGGCTCGCGACCAAGCGGGAATTGTTTGACGTATTGATTTGTGGGAGCGACTAGTTGCACATCCAGAATTCGGCTTGCAGCAATCGTGCCTTCAGCCGATGCTGTATAGCCTGTCGCCGCTGTGCCTACTGGCAACAGGTTGGTAACAGGATCGCCACCTGCTAATGCCTCTCCATCCAACTTGATAATGCCCGCCGTGACGTGAGCCGTTACCGTTGCAGCTACGTCAGTTTCGACTAGCTCGCATTTAATCGGGGCGGCTGCTGCCGAGCCATCGAACGAGATACCCCACTCAACTATCTTTAGCGGTTTGGTCGCGCTGGACGAAAGTTGTAGCAGCGTTTTGATAGCCGTGCCGGTAGTCACCACTGCTTGCGCGGCGGTAGTCGGCATAGGGCCATTTGCAATTAGATAGAGTGCCATGATTTATCCTTACGGCATCGCCGTGTAAGTTAAGCTCGAACAACTAACCGTATCGCCAGCGGTAATAGCAAGGCCATTTGTCAGGTTAATATCCGATCCTGATGCGGCAACGGCACAGTGCGCCTTAATCACATCGGCAGATGATTGGATTGTTGCAAAAGCAGCCGTGCCGCCCGCCGCGTTAGTGTCGGATGTAATGGCCCCCGCCGTAATGATCGCGCTTGCATCAGCCGCACCAAAAGCCGCCACATTGAGCGTTAAAGTTGCTACTGCCGTACCCGGCGTGTCTGCGGTCGAACCAGTGACGCGGAATACCAACTTCCCGCTATCTACGTTATCGCCAAGTAAATTGGCTACTGCTTGCCGAAACGCAAGCGCATGAGTAACTGCCATTATTCATTCTCCTTAATTTCTTCGGGTTCTGAGCTATTGCTCTCTTTTTCTTCCGGGATTGACGTCACAACATACTCTTCAACTTTACCCGTTTCTTTTCGGGTAACCGTTATAGTCATTTGCAATTGACCTTCTTGCGCTTCCATGATTATTCCTTATTGAATTGTAGTGAACGATAGTTCAGTGTTTACAGTTGCACCAGTAATCTTACCTGACGCGTCTTTAGTAACCTTGCCAATGGATACATTTTTAGGCTTCTGCAAGGTTAGTAAAATATCTTGTTGAGCTTGTAAAGTTTCTGCCTGCATTGCTAGCTGCTGTTGCAACAAATCACCCATCTGTGCAAATGCTTGATTCAACCCCTCCATAATCTGAGGCATTTGATCGCCTTGCATCAATTCTTGTTTTTCTTCATTCTTGGATTGAATGTCGAATTGAAGTTTCATTTTCTGAATCTCCATTTGGGCCTGTGCTTTCTGACGATCTATTTCAATCATAGCGGCGGCTTTTTCCTGCTCAAGTTTTAACTCTGCTTGCTGAATTTGAGATTTAAGCTGCAATTCTGCTTGCATGGACTGAGATTTTAATTGTAGCTCGGCTTGTTTTTCTTGTGCGCCGGATTTCAATTTTTGATTCTCTTGCCCCACCTCTTGCAATTGTTGTTGCAGTTGTTGGCCTGCCTCAGACATTTGTTGCATTTTCTGCATGGCTTTAGGGGGTATTTTTTCTTGGCCTTCTTGCTGTAAAGTGCCTGGGGGTAAAAGCGCCTTCAACATATCAGTCGCTTCATCGGAACTCGTAATATCTGAATTCTTGATAGTCAAGTATTGGAGAACGGCGGCGCTTGCCGGGTCTTTTGCGCTTCTTGTTAATTCAGAGAAAACCTGCGCCGCTTCAATTCGTTTCGTGCTGTAGCTGGGCCCGGAAGAAATAGAAACATCGTATTTCCCGACACCGAGATTATAAATCTTCTTAATTTTCCCGGTAGTAGTATCTTTCAATTCCCGCTTTGCTGTTTTTTGTGTGGGGTCGATTTGGACTTGTTCATACTCCCCATCATCGCCTAAAATTCGTTGAATTCGCTTGGTGTCCATGATCTTTGGGATCAAATCCACAATGATTCTTCCTGCATGGCGAATAGAGCGGTTCATGTTATCTTGGAAATGGAAAGTCCCGGTATCTGATTCATTTTGAAGCGCATTGATAGCGCGACCGGATTGTTGCGATTCAGATTCACCGACTGATGCTTTGAACATTCCTAGAGAAGTTTGAACATCACGGTCAATAATCTGCATCATACCGATCATTGCTGTTTCGATAGGGGCTGGTTCTCCGCGTCTAGGGGCTGAAACAGCATTTCCATTTACATCAATCACATCGTATTCAAGTTTTGCATAATTAACCCGATTCGCTTTATCCCATCGATCACCCTGGCTTTTGAATTGCCCTACTGCGCCAATATAAGGCGTTTTAGGGCTTAAACCGATTTTCTCAGTAACGGAACTCGCCCAGTAATTATACATACGCAGATTGTCTTTAGCCGGACGGACTAGACCCCAAGTCATTCGCTTGCCATCTACAAACGATTCTTTACCAATGACTTCTACAATCGGAATATATTTCCCGGCCCAATCCCGTCTTTCGAGGATTTCACAGCCGGTTAATTTGCACCATCTGATTTCTTTGACTAGCGATTCGCGTTTCTCTGATACATTTTCCAAATCACCATCATATTTGTCTGCAAAAACAGATTCGCCGTTTTTCAGAAAGAGAAGTGTTTTCTTTTCGTAGTGCGTATAGAAATACTCTGCTACCAGAATGCAAGAATCCGGTTTCCAGATATGAACATCTTCAAGAAACGAATCGTCAGTGTATTTAGCATTTGGGTATTGGGTTTTGAATGCTTCTTCAGGCACATTCTCGATAATCACACCCCAATCCGCATCAGAGCCATCCGGTTGAGTATGCGGCCCTAAATAAGTAGAGAACATATTAGGGATTCGACAAATCTTGATTTCCTGATCGAACGAGTCATCAGAAATATAATCCGTTGTTATTCTGAAATACCCAAGGCCGCATTTAACTTGCCAGTCACCGGCTGTTTCGTAAGCCACTTGCCCGGAAGATTGATCTTCGATATGCCTGACTGTTCCTTGGATAATACGACCTGTATCTACATCGGCCTCAGAATCTACCGGGCGAACTTTAACGCCCGGCTTGTTCCGGCGCATATCATTAGTGACTTGGTTCAGATATTGATTGATTTTGTCGATAGTCAGGCAAGGGCGAGCGCCATTAGGGTCTTTTTCACGCTCTGAACGGATAGCCGCATCCCACTGGTCAAGTGTGGCGAAATGAAGATCGTCTTGCATCTGTTTGCGAGACTCATCTTCATCATCCATCTGCTTTTTTAGGCATTCACGGAATGTTTTAAGAAGTTTTTCATCAGATGATGGCTCGTCTTTCTCGGTTTCTGAGTTTTCGTCTGCGTAGGATTCCGAGCTATCTTTTTTTTGTGATTCAGCCATTTTTATCCCATCCAGGCAACTGATAGAGGCATATCATGCCTTATTTCTTGTTGTATATCAGATTTCTTCTCTTCAGGCCACACTAATTTAAGCTCTGGTTCACATATCCTAGCTAGTGAATCAAGCATATCGTCGTGGAGTCCTACAGGAAAAGCCATATATTCTTCTTCGATGAAAGAATGGACTAAATCAATCGGGATTTTCTCCCAATTCGTCACAAAGTGTGTTTCCGGTAACCAGACACGCTCAGACTCGAACAAGGGCAAAAGTCGCTTAATGCGATCCACTTTAGATGTTTGTCCGGCTACTTCAGTAATCCTAAAGCGGTAGTTTTCAATCTCCATACGCGCCTGATAATGTTCAATATCAGTCATCATGCCGTATTTTTCATATCTGACTTGAATAGGGCGAAATTTGCGATGTGCAGCAAAAAGCACATCACCCCGCTCTTTCAGATTTAACCTATCCCGGCAAATTGGTATACAGAGATAATTCCCGTCCTGGCCTAATCCGACTGCCCATCCAGAAGTATAGTCAGACCCCTTCTTTTTGGAGCTTGCCGCATCAAACAACAAATACCAGTTATAGGCATCTTGGTCATATTTCTTGAATTTCTTAACCCAATCACGTTTAAACCCTTGCATTGCATCGGCTTTGGGATTTAAGAGAATTTGGGCTGCATAAGTGTATGGCCCCATATCTCTACGTTTTTGGATATGAATATCCTCTGACCAGAATACAGATTCTCCTTCCTCAACCCCGCCAACCTTCCCAGGATGTTCCCGTGCTACAGCAGTACCACGATCTTTAATCGTCCTATAAGCATCATTAAAATGCCATCTAGTGCCGATAAACTTCCTTTTCCCACCAGGAGTGACGCCGAGATTATAAGATTGCTCCAAACCCGTCATGGTCTTTTGAATCATCTCAGGGCTGGTAACAGACGCCTGGACAACAATATCGTCGTAGTGCAAAACCTTGAAATGTTTGGATGTGGGTTGACCATCAACAAGCCCCCAAGCCTCCATCGTGGCTTCATTTGGATTCTGACTACGCTTAACGATAAATCCGTCGTCCTCGCTCCATTTTGGTGCCTGCCTAATATCCTTACCCCACAAAACATCAGGGAAAGCAGCATGTAAAGTCTCATTCTCTTGAAACTCACGCATAATCTGCCGAAGGAAAGCCTTCGCAATCGGACGAGTATGGCTAAATAAACCAATAGTAATATTCGGGTCTTTTAATATAGATTGGATGGAATGGCCGAAAGTCTGAATGCTCGACTTAAAATGCTCCCGCGCCCAAAGATCAATATGCCCATAAGGACTAGCCTCAACCTCACGACAACGAGCAAAAGCAAACTCATTCAACAAGTCTTTGCGACCACACACCCTAACAAGAAGATAAAACAAGTCTACAAGGCACAACATCCTGACCGCAGCATTAGCCTCACCACGCTCAATCGCCTCCGCCTCAACCAACCCCCAATATTGAATAACCTTGTCCATAGGCAAAGCCCTAAGACGAGCAATTTCAAGATCATTCAACATGAGTAACACTCAACATGAGTAACACTCAACATTAATCAGCTACCATCCTCTCATAAGCCTTATAACCCTCAACCCCAGGCAATAAATGACGATTCTTCTCATAATACAAACGGCACTCATAATCAAACTTACGCGCCAATCTCATCCTCTCAACCTTATCCAGAATCCCACCTTCATCAGAATCTAATAATGTACGAATACATAACCTGTAAGCATTGACCTTCTGAGAAACATTCTTATTCAAGAATCAACTCCTGCCCTGCTCCACAGTCCAACAGGCTTTGAGCCTCATCAGCCCATCCATCATAGTCCATTACTTCGGAAGGCTTACACCCGGATTCAGCATCAAGCAAATCCTCAGCTTCTTTCAGACACCGAGCTAAAGACTTTCGTAATAACCTAATATATTCTTCATTAGTCATATTAAACTCCTGAGCTATTGCTCTCCTAAAAAAATATTCGCGCTAAAAATAGAAATCAACATAAGGGGCCTCTTCTGAGCTATTGCTCTTCTGAGCTATTGCTCTCCTGTGTATCAGTGGTGTC